>JACCDP011417050.1_pt1 | contig 12424 bp, 11 predicted proteins | sample 7445841 | NCBI WGS metagenome assembly JACCDP01 (sample SAMN15323441, study PRJNA562643) | freshwater metagenome | isolation source: river surface water | place: USA:Blue River Watershed | collected 2017-08-17
AAGTGCAGGACGCCTTCGTGAAGGCCGGCCGCGCCACTTCGGTGGCCCACGGCAAGCACGTGACCACATCCGCTGCCAAGGCGATGGACACCATGAAGGCCGCCGGCCTGCAGATCACCGACCTGCCCGCCGCCGAGCGCGCCAAGTGGATCAACGGCCTGCCCGACATCATCGGCCCGTGGCTGCAGACCACCGGCGACGCCGGCAAGTCGGTGCTGCGCGCCTACTTTGACGAACTGCGCGCGCGTGGCATCAAGCCGCTGCGCGACTGGGACAAGGCGGCCCGCTGATCGCTGCCTGAAGCGACAACCCGGGCCCGCCCGCCGTGGCCTCACCGTTGAGTGGGGCCAGGGTGGGCGGGCTTCGAACCTGAAAGACCTGATGCACCATGGCCGTTGAAGCCGACCTTGACGCCCCTGCGCCCGCGGCGCGACATCCGCTGGACCTGCCAGCGCAGGCGCTGGCCTCGATCGGCACGGTGTGGATCTTCCTGATCATGTGCCTGGTGGTGGCCGACGTGATCGGCCGCGACTTCCTGGACAAGCCGATCACCGGCGTGGCCGAGTTCTCTGCGCGCTCGGTGGCGTCCATCGTGTTCCTGCAACTGGCAGCTGCGGTGTGCAGCGGCCGCATGACGCGCAGCGACTTCCTGCTCAACCTGATCGGCAGGCGCTCGCCCGCGGCCGTCAAGGTGCTGGATGTGATGAATGCGCTGGTGGGTGCCGCGCTGTTCGCCGCGCTGGCGGCCATCGCGCTGCCCGAGTTCCGCAACTCGTGGGCCAGCAACGAGTTCTATGGCGTGCAGGGCGTCTACAGCGTGCCGGCCTGGCCGTTCCGCGGCCTGATCATCGCGGGCTCGGTCGCAGCCGCGGTGTGCTACCTGCTGACGATTCCCGGCATCCTGCGCAGGCACGGCCAGACCGGCCCGGTGGACGACCCGCTCGGAGGCGGCGCATGAGCGATCTCGGACTGGGTGGCCTGCTGATCGGCGGCCTCGTGCTGCTGGTGCTGCTGGGCGTGCACATCGGCGTGGCGCTGCTGGCTGTCGGCTTCTTCGGCGTCTGGCTGGTACGCGACAACCTCGACATGGCGATGCGGCTGATGTACATGGCCGCCTACAACGGCATTGCCGACTACATCTTCGCCACCATTCCGCTGTTCGTGCTGATGGGATTGCTGGTCAGCATTTCGAACGTCGGCAAGGACACCTTCACCGTGGCCGAGGTGCTGCTGCGCAAGCTGCGCGGCGGCCTGGGCGTGGCCACGGTGGCGGCCAACACCGTGTTCGCCGCGGTCACCGGCGTGTCGATCGCGTCGGCGGCGGTGTTCACCCGCGTGGCGGTGCCCGAGATGGTGCGCCACGGCTACAAGACGACCTTTGCCACCGGCACCGTGGCCGGCAGCTCGGTGCTGGGCATGATGATTCCGCCCAGCCTGCTGATGATCATCTACGGCGTGCTGGCCGAGCAGTCGATCGGCAAGCTTTTCATCGCCGGCGTGATCCCCGGCTTCATGCTGGCCATCGTGTTCGCGGTGATGATCATGTTGATGGCGCGTTTCACGCCAGGCAAGGTGTTCGACCTGCGAAAGCAGGCTGAGCTGGCGCGCCAGCAGCGCATCGACATCACGCTCACCGGCGGGCAGATGGCCGCCAAGCTGGTGCCGATTGCGGCGCTGGTGGCGCTGGTGCTGGGTGGCCTGTACAGCGGCTTTTTCACGCCCACCGAAGCCGGCGGCGTCGGTGCCTTCGGAGCCTTCGTGATCGCGCTGCTGCGCCGCTCGCTCGGCAAGGGCAACCTGTGGCGCGTGCTGCACGAAACCGGCAGCGTGTCGTGCACCATCCTCATCCTGCTGGTGGCGGCGGCCTTCTACAGCCGCATGCTCAGCGTGGCGGGTGTGCCGGTGGCCATTGCCGAAGTGGTGCGCGATGCCGGCCTCGGGCCCTACGGCTTTCTGGCGCTGTACATCGCGATCGTGCTGCTGCTGGGCATGATCCTCGACTCCAGTTCCATCCTGCTGATCATGACGCCGGTGGCCGCGCCGATCGCGCAGGCCTTCGGCTTCGACCTGATCCACTTTGGCGTGATCACGGTGCTGGCGGTCGAGATGGGCCTGCTCACGCCGCCATTCGGCATCTCGGTGTTCACCGTCAAGAGCACCCTCAACGACCCGCGGGTGTCGGTGGAGAGCATCTTCGCCGGTGCCATGCCCTTCGTGGGGGCGATGTTCCTGGTGCTGTTGCTGGTGTGTGCCTTCCCGTGGCTGAGCACCGCGCTGATCTGAGGCCGGGTGGGTGTGCGGGCGGCTCCGGCCGCCCGGTGCCTAGAATGCCGTCATGAGCATCAAGTCCGACAAGTGGATTCGCCGCATGGCCGAGCAGCACGGCATGATCGAGCCGTTCGAGCCGGGTCAGGTCCGGCAGGCTGACGGCCACAAGATCATCAGCTACGGCACCTCGAGCTACGGCTACGACATCCGCTGCGCGCCCGAGTTCAAGGTCTTCACCAACATCCACAGCACCGTGGTGGACCCGAAGAACTTTGATGAAAAGAGCTTCGTCAATTTTGAGGGCGACCACTGCATCATTCCGCCCAACAGCTTTGCGCTGGCGCGCACGGTCGAGTACTTCCGCATCCCGCGCAATGTACTGACCATCTGCCTGGGCAAGAGCACCTACGCGCGCTGCGGCATCATCGTCAACGTGACGCCGTTCGAGCCCGAGTGGGAAGGCTATGTGACGCTGGAGTTCAGCAACACCACACCGCTGCCGGCCAAGATCTATGCGGGTGAAGGTTGTGCGCAGGTGCTCTTCTTCGAAAGCGACGAGGTCTGCGACGTCAGCTACAAGGACCGCGGCGGCAAGTACCAGGGCCAGCGCGGCGTGACGCTGCCCAAGGCCTGAGCACCACCTAGCCGGGCACCGCCAGACGCGCGGCGGCCAGGTCCCAGCCAGCCCAGCCGCAGCTCTTGAAGAGCACCGGCCCCGGGCCGGCACGTCCCGCCCCTCCCGTGCCGCCTGCCACGCCGTCGCGCACCACATCGGCCAGCGTGGCCAGGCCCGTCACCTCCAGCCCCGCTTGCAGCAGGTCGCCGGCCTCGTGGTCGGCGTCGCGCGTGTCCACCACGATGCGGCCATGCTGCGCGACATGGCGGCACAGCTCGGGCGACAGCTCCACCATCTTCGGCGTGAAGGCCCCCACCGCGGCGATGAAGGCATCGTCGCGCGGCAGCGTGCGCAGCACCACGCCCTGCGCCGGGGTGCAGGTGACCACCAGCGGGCAGTGCGCCAGCGCGGCGTTCGGGTCGTCCACCACGCGCGCCTTCAGGCCCCGTGCCTGTGCATGGTCGGCGAGGGCCTGTGCGCTCGCGGCGCTGCGCGATGCAATCCACACCTCGCGCACGCCCAGGCCCTGTGCGAAGGCCTCCAGGTGCGATCGGCCCTGCACGCCGGCGCCCACGATCAGCAGCGGCCCCTGCGCATGGGCGGCAAGGTGGCGCGCTGCCAGCATCGACACCGCGGCAGTGCGGCGTGCGGTGACGGTCGGGCCATGCAGCAGCGCGCGGCGCTCGCCGGTGGCCACATCAAACACCACCACATCGCCCTGGATGGTGGGCCGCGCGGTGCCGGCATTGGCAGGCGTGAAGCTGATCAGCTTGGTGATGGCGATGCGCGCATCCAGCGCCGGCATCACGAACAGGCTGCTGCCACCGGGCAGTGGCTGAACCAGCCGCGCCGGCACCTGCACCGTGTCGTCGCGCAGCAGGCGACCGATCTCGTCGGCCAGTGCCGGGTAGGGCAGCAGGGCTTCGGTGGCGGCATGCATCAGAGCTCTGCCCCTTCGACCAGAAAGCGCACGCGGCGCTGGCCGTTCCATTCATCGCTTTCCAGCCGGAAGGCCAGCAGCGCGCGGGCCGGCAGCGGCTCGGTGCGGCCGAACCAGATGCCGTCCACCGGCTGGCCGCGGTGCTTCATGCGCAGCTGCATGTGGCCTGAGCCAACGATGCGCTGCGAGAGGATCTCGACCTCTTCGCTGAACACCGGTGGCGCGAAGCCCTGTCCCCAGACCTCGCGCTGCAGCACCTGCGCCACCTCGACGTCGCGGAACTGCGGCTCCAGCGGGCCGTCGGTCTCGAGCCGTCGCGTCAGCGTGGCCGCGTCCAGCCACTCCTGTGCCACCTGGCGCAGCGCTTCGTCAAAGGTGTCGAGGTGCTCCTCGGCGACGGTGCAGCCGGCAGCCATCGCGTGGCCGCCAAAGCGCAGGATCACGCCCGGGTGCCGCTTGGCCACCAGGTCAAGCGCATCGCGCAGATGAAAGCCGGCGATCGAGCGGCCCGAACCCTTGAGCTCATGCTCCTTGCCCGGTGCCTGGCTCGCGGCAAACACGAAGGCCGGGCGGTGGTAACGCTCTTTCAGGCGCGAGGCCACGATGCCGACCACGCCCTCGTGGAAGTCGGGGTCGAACACGCACACCGCAGGCGGTGGCTCTTCGCCTTCTTCGAACAGCGACTCGGCGATCTGCAGCGCCTGCTCGCGCATGTCGCCCTCGATCTCGCGGCGCTCGCGGTTGATGCCGTCCAGGGTGCGCGCCAGTTCCTCTGCGCGTGCCGGGTCATCGGTCAGCAGGCATTCGATGCCCAGCGTCATGTCCGACAGGCGCCCCGCTGCGTTGATGCGCGGGCCCAGCGCAAAGCCGAAGTCAAAGCTCGCTGCGTGGCGCGCGTCACGCCCGGCCACCGCAAACAGCGCGGCCAGTCCCGCGGGCATCTGCCCGCTGCGCACGCGCTTCAAGCCCTGCGCGACCAGGCGGCGGTTGTTGGCGTCCAGCCGCACCACGTCGGCCACCGTGCCCAGGGCCACCAGCGGCAGCAGCGCATCCAGCCGCGGCTGCGTCTGTGCGTCGAAGCGGCCGCGCGCCCGCAACTCGGCCCGCAGTGCCAGCAGCACATAGAACATCACGCCCACGCCGGCAATGCTCTTGCTCTCGAAGCTGCAGCCGGGCTGGTTCGGGTTGACGATCACGTCGGCCGCAGGCAGCGCGTCGCCGGGCAGGTGGTGGTCGGTCACCAGCACCTTCAGGCCCAGTGCCTGGGCGGCCGCAACACCATCCATGCTGGCAATGCCGTTGTCCACGGTGATCAGCACATCGGCGCCCTGCGCCTTGACGCGCTGGGCGATGGGCGGCGTGAGGCCGTAGCCGTCGACGATGCGGTCGGGCACCAGGTAGCTGGCATGACGCGCGCCCAGCATGCGCAGGCCGCGCAGACCCACGGCGCAGGCGGTGGCGCCATCGCAGTCGTAGTCGGCGACGATGCACAGCCGCAGGTCGCGCTCGATGGCATCGGCCAGCAGCCGCGCGGCCGCCTCGGCGCCCAGCAGTTGCGTCGGCGGCAGCAGCAGCGCCAGGCCGTCGTCAAGCTGTTCGGGTGCGGTTACGCCGCGTGCGGCAAACAGGCGCGCCAGCAGGGGGTGCACGCCCGCCTGCTCCAGCGCCCAGGCGGCGCGCGGTGGAATGTCTCGGTGAACGATCTTCATGTCGGGTTCACAGTGAGGAAAGCATCGCATGCAGCGAAGGAGCCGAGGCGCCCGGGCGCAGCGGTGCCGCAAGGCGTTGCCACCAGCGGTTGGGTGCAGGCGCGAACACGCGCGCGCGGCGCTCGCCGCACAGCACCAGCTGCGCGGGGGGTACTGACGCCAGATGACGCGATTCGATCGACGCCCAGGCGGCCAGCCAGCCGGCGCCGTCTTGGGCCAGCGATGCCTCGCGCAGCTCATCGATCACGATCAGGGGTTCGGTCGGCTCGGTCGGTTCGGTGGGCTCGGCCGGCTTGGTGGCGGCAACGCCATCGCCCGTGCCGTGCAGCCAGAACGAGTTGACCGGTGGCAGGCCGCGAGCGCGGCGTGCATCGTGCAGCGGGTGCTGGTACAGCAGCATCTGCATTTCGCTTTGCAGGCGCCGCACCAGCCGCGCGCCCGGGCCGTCGGGCATCCATGCGTCCACGCTGCGTCCGCTCACCCGGTCGACCGATGCGCTGCTCAGGCCGCGCAGCGGCTCGCCGCACGCCAGCCACCGCGTGGGGTGTTGCGGGTCGTCCAGCAGGCGGATGCCCTCGGGTTCGAACCACGGCGCCATCGCCTCGCGCAGCACCTGCGCCTCGTCGGCCTGCAGCGCCAGCGTCGCGGGATCGTGCATGCGGATGTGATCGGCCCCGGGCGCCCAGTGGCAGGGGCTCACGAAGGCCCAGGCCTGTGCTGCGTCGTGGCCCAGTGCCTGCGCGCGCCGGGCCGCCCAGGGGATGCAGCCGTCTGCGGTGGGCAGCTGCAGTGCGCGCGCCAGCATCACCTCGTGCGGGGTGCTGCGGCTCATCGCGTCGAGCGCCACGCCCGCAGCGGGCACTTCTCGCAGCGCCGACAGCGCGCGGCGCAGGCCGCCCAGGGCCTGCAGGTCTGCCGCAGCCACGCCGTCGGGCGGCGCGGCATGGGAGATGAGCAGCGCTTGTACGGCTTGTGTGGGCATGGCCGTATTGTCCGGGATGCCACAATGCCGCCGCTCCTTGACCACGACCATGCAAGCCCCCTACGAACTGCTGCTGGGCTGGCGCTACACCCGCGCCGGGCGCGCCACGCGCCGCAACGGCTTCATCTCGTTCATCTCGGGCGTATCGATGCTGGGCATTGCGCTGGGCGTGGCGGCGCTCATCATCGTGCTGTCGGTGATGAACGGCTTTCAGAAAGAGGTGCGCGACCGCATGCTGGGCGTGGTGGCGCATGTGGAGGTGTTTGCGCCCGGGGGCGCGCCGCTGGCCGATGTGGAGCGCACCGTGGCCGAGGCACGCCAGCATCCGCAGGTGCTGGGTGCTGCGCCGTTCGTGGCAGCGCAGGCGCTGCTGGCGCGCGGGGAAGACATGAAGGGCGTGCAGGTGCGCGGCATCGACCCGGCGCGCGAGCCGCAGGTGACTGACCTTGCCAGCGCGCTGCGCCCCGAGGTGCTGCAGGGCCTGCAGCCGGGGCGCTTTGGCATCGTGCTGGGCGGCGAGCTGGCGCGCCAGATGGGTGTGCGCAGCGGCGACGCGGTGACGCTGATTGCGCCGAGCGGTCAGGTCACGCCCGCGGGCGTGGTGCCGCGCATCCGGCAGATGGAGGTGGTGGGCCTGTTCGATTCGGGCCACTACGAATACGACGCCACGCTGGTGATGCTGCACATCGACGACGCTGCACGCATCTTCCGCCTGGAGGGGCCGACCGGCGTGCGCCTGAAGCTGCGCGACTTGCACCAGGCGCGCGAGGTGGCCGACGAGCTGATGGTGCGCCTGAGCGACCGCGTGGTGGTGCGCGACTGGACGCGCCAGAACCGCACCTGGTTTGCCGCGGTGCAGCTCGAGAAGCGCATGATGTTCATCATTCTCACGCTGATCGTGGCAGTGGCGGCTTTCAACCTGGTCAGCACGCTGGTGATGACGGTGACCGACAAGCGCGCCGACATCGCCATCCTGCGCACGCTGGGCGCCAGCCCCGCCAGCGTGATGGGCATCTTCGTGGTGCAGGGCGCGATGGTGGGCGTGATCGGCACGCTGTCGGGGCTGCTGCTGGGCCTGGGCGTGGCCTTCAATATCGACGTGATCGTGCCGGCGCTCGAGCGTGCGCTGTCGGCGAGCTTCCTGCCGCGCGACATCTACCTGATCAGCCGCATGCCCAGCGACCCGCGTTCCGGCGACATCGTGCCGGTGGCGCTGATCTCGCTGGTGCTGTCGTTTGCCGCCACGCTGTACCCGAGCTGGCGCGCCAGCCGCGTCAACCCTGCCGAGGCGCTGCGCTATGAGTGAGGCCGGCGCACAGCGCGTGGTGCTGCAGGCGCGTGGCCTGGTCAAGCGCTTTCACGAAGGCCCGCTGGACGTGACCGTGCTGCACGGCGTGGACCTGACGGTGCACGCCGGCGAGACGCTGGCCATCGTGGGTGCGTCGGGCTCGGGCAAGAGCACGCTGCTGCACCTGCTGGGCGGGCTGGACGCGCCGACGGCCGGCACCGTCATGCTGATGGGCGAGCCGATCGCCGCCTTGCCGCCCGCGCGCCAGGGGCAGCTGCGCAATGCGCACCTGGGCTTTGTCTATCAGTTCCACCACCTGCTTCCCGAGTTCAGCGCGCTGGACAACGTGGCCATGCCTCTGTGGATTCGCCGCATGCCGCGCGCGCAGGCCGGACAGGTGGCGCTGAAGATGCTGGCTGCGGTGGGCCTGGCCGAACGTGCGCAGCACCGGCCGGCCGAACTGTCGGGTGGTGAGCGTCAGCGCGTGGCCATGGCCCGCGCGCTCGTCACCCAGCCCGCCTGCGTGCTGGCCGACGAACCCACCGGCAACCTCGACCGCGGCACGGCCGATGCGGTGTTCGAGCTGATGCTGAAGCTGTCGCGCGAGCATGGCACCGCCTTCGTGGTGGTGACGCATGACGAGACGCTGGCCGCGCGCTGCGCGCGGATGCTGCGGCTCGACCGCGGCGTGCTGGCGGGCTGAGCCCTCAGGCCACGCGGCCGAACCACAGCACCGACAGGCCTGCGGCCAGTGCCATGAGTGCTGCGCCCAGCAGCGCAACGAGGCCGGCGATTTCGGTTTCCTTCTTCTCGACCGTGAGCCGCGAGCTCAGGGTTTCGTACACCTTCTTCAGGTCGGCGGAGTTGCCGGCGTAGAAGTATTCGGCGTCGGTGCGCAAGGCGATCTGCTTGAGCGTGTCTTCATCCAGCCGCACCCGCATCGACCAGCCCTCAAAGCCGATGGTCTCGCCGTCCACCGTGCCGATGCCCACGGTGTACACCCGCACGCCGCGCTCGGCGGCCATCTTGGCGGCCTCCAGCGGGTCCACCCCGGTGGTGCGCTGGCCGTCGGTCAGCATGATGATCGCCGCCGAGTTGTACGAACCCGGCTTGACCGGCGTGAACTCCTTCTTCGGCTTGGGCATCTCGTTGAGCGAGCGTCCCGACGAGTAGCCGCCGCCGGTCATCTGCTGCAGCTCGATGCCGGCGTCAGGGAACAGCGTGGCCAGCGACACCACGATCGCGTTGCCGGTGGCGGTGGCGCGCTGCAGCTGGAAGCGGTCGATGGCGGTGACCAGGTCTTCGCGGTTCACCGTGGGCAGCTGCGCCACCTGCGCCGCACCGGCAAAGGCGACGATGCCCACCTTCACATGGCGCGGCAGCTCGGTCAGGAAGTGCTTGGCCGCCTCCTGCGCGGCGGTGATGCGGTTGGGCTGCACGTCGGTGGCGCGCATGCTGCCCGACACGTCCATCGCGAGGATGATGGTCTGCTGCGTGGAGGGCAGCGAGATGACGGCCACCGGGCGCGCCGCAGCCAGCAGCAGCGCGGTCAGCGCCAGCAGCATCAGCACCGGCGGCACATGGCGGCGCCACGCACTGCTGCCGGCCAGCGCCTGCTTGATCAGCGCCAGCGAGGCGTAGTTGACGGTGCTTTTCTTGCGGCGGCGCATCAGCCACACATAGGCGCCCACCAGCATCGGCACGATCAACAGCAGCCACAACAGCGAAGGCCAGAGGAACAGCATGGTCAGGCGCTCTTTCGTAGGACTTGGGTGATGCCACGCCCCGACACGCGACGCTTGCGCAGGTCGGCAAAGCGCAGCAGCGCATCAAGCAGGTCGTCGTCGGTGCGCAGCTCCAGCGTGTCGACGCCGGCACGCGCCAGCTCTTCGCGCAGTGCGGCTTCGCGCTCGGCGGCCAGCTGCGCGAAGCGCTGGCGAAAGCGCTTGTCGTGGGTGTCGATCAGCAGCGTCTCGCCGGTCTCGGCGTCGCGCAGGGTCAGCATGCCGATTTCGGGCAGCTCCTGCTCGAGCGGGTCGAGCACGCGCACGGCCACCACGTCGTGCCGTTGCGCCAGTTGCGCCAGCGGCCGGTGCCAGCCCGGCTCGCTGATGAAGTCGGACACCACGAACACCGCCGATCGGCGGCGGATGGCGTGGCCCGCGGCGTGCAGCAGCTCGTGCAGCCGCGTGGCGGTGGCCGCCTGCGCGCCGGACTTGCCGGGCGCGGCTGCCGGCTGCACGCTGGGCGTGAGCATGCGGTGCAGCAGCTGCAGCACATGCATGCGGCTGGTGCCCGCAGGAATCAGCGTGTCGGCCTGGCTGCCGTACAGCAGCGCACCCACCCGGTTGCCGTGGCGCGTGAGCACCCGCGCCAGCAGGGCCGCGAACTCGCTGGCCACCTGGCGCTTGGTGCGCTCGTTGGAGCCGAAGTCCACCGACGCGGTCAGGTCCAGCAGCAGCCAGGCGCTGGTTTCGCGGTCTTCGGTGAACACCCGCACATGCGGCTGCGCCATGCGGGCGGTCACGTTCCAGTCGATGTGCCGCACATCGTCGTGCAGCTGGTATTCGCGCAGGTCGGCCAGGTCGATGCCGCTGCCGCGCATCAGCGTGCGGTAGTCGCCCTGCAGCAGGCCGTCCAGGCGGCGCAGCACCGTCCATTCCAGGCGGCGCAACAGCGCCTCGGCGCTGGCGGCCTGGCGCGCCGGCTCCGGCGACGCGGATGCAGGCGCCGGTGCGGACCCGGAAGCGGGGGAGGGTGCAGCGTCGCTGGCCATGGCGTGTGCAAAACGCGGTGCGGTGTTGCAGCCTCAGGCGGGCAGCTTTTCGTGCTCGAGCGGTCGCGCGGGCACCGGCACGCGGGCCATGATTTTGGCGACCACCGCCTCGGAGTTCAGCCCGTCGGACAGCGCTTCGTAGGACAGCGACACGCGGTGGCGCAGCACATCGGCGGCCAGGTCGGTCATGTCCTCGGGCAGCGCGTAGGTGCGCCCGCGCATCAGCGCCAGTGCGCGTGCGCCTTCCACCAGCGAGATGGTGGCGCGCGGGCTGGCACCAAAGCGGATCATGCCTTCCAGTTCCTTCAGGTCGTGGCGCGCCGGCTGGCGCGTGGCCGACACCAGCTTGACCGCGTACTGCATGAGCGAAGGGTCCACATAGACGCGGCGGCACTCGCGCTGCAGCACCGCCAGCTGCTCGGTGCTGGCCACCGGCGTGGGCTCGACCGCCGGGCCGGTGACGCGGGTGACGATGACGAACTCTTCCTCGTCGCTCGGGTAGTCCACCATCACCTTCATCATGAAGCGGTCGACCTGCGCCTCGGGCAGCGGATAGGTGCCCTCGGTCTCGATCGGGTGCTGCGGGGCCATCACCACAAAGGGCCGCGGCACCGGATGCGTCTCGCCGGCGATGGTGACTTGCCGCTCTTGCATCACCTCCAGCAGCGCGCTTTGCACCTTGGCCGGTGCGCGGTTGATTTCATCGGCCAGCAGCAGGTTGGCAAACACCGGGCCGAGCGAGGTGCTGAAGTCGCCCGTCTTCTGGTTGTAGATGCGCGTGCCCACCAGGTCGGCGGGCACCAGGTCGGGCGTGAACTGGATGCGCTTGAACTGCCCGCGCACCGACTGCGCCAGCGCCTTGACGGTGAGCGTCTTGGCCAGGCCCGGCACGCCCTCGACCAGCAGGTGGCCCTGCGCCAGCAGCGCCACCATCACGCGTTCAAGAAAGCGGTCCTGGCCGACCACCACGCGCTTGACCTCAAAGAGGATCTGCTCCATCAGCTGTGCGGTGGCCTGGTCTTGGGTGGTGGAATCCATGGGGGGCTCTCGGGGGGTGATGTGGGTGGGTGAGGCTCAGAACGGCGACAGGCCCACCGCGCTGGCGGCGTTTTCAATCGGCACCGCAAAGCCGATGCCGATGAAGGTGCGTGCCGAGGTCGGGTTGAGGATGGCGGTGACGATGCCCACCACCTCGCCTTCCATCGTCACCAGCGGGCCGCCGGAGTTGCCGGGGTTGGCCGCCGCGTCGAACTGGATGAGGTTGCTCATCTCGTGGCCGCCTTCGGGCGAGCGGAACGAGCGCTTGAGGCCCGAGACGATGCCGGCCGAGGCTGACGGGCCGATGCCGAACGGGTAGCCCACCGCCATCACCTGATCGCCCGGCGCCAGCTTCTGGGTGGAGATCATGGTGGCTGCGATCAGGTCGTCGGGGATCTTGCTGGCCTGCAGCACCGCCAGGTCGTTCTCGGCCTGCACGCCGGTGATGTTGGCGCTGGCCTCCAGCCCGTCGGAGAAGGTGACCATGATGCGATCGGCGCCCTGCACCACATGCAGGTTGGTGAGGATGATGCCCTTGTCGACGATCACCACGCCGGTGCCCACGCCAAGCTCGACCTCCTCGTCGTCGGCGGGGTTGACGGGCTTGGCAGGCGCGGCCTGCGGTGCCCCGGGCTTGCGGCCGGCCTGCGCCTTCTCGGGCGGCAGGCGGCTCTTGCGCACGTAGCTGGTCACCCGCACCACCGACGGGCGGATGGTCTCGTAGGCCTTGGTCGCCTGCGAGGGCAGCGGCACGGTCTGCAGCGTCTTGACGACGGCCGCGTCGATGTCTTCCTGGGTGAACACGCG
>JACCDP011574949.1_pt1 | contig 12424 bp, 23 predicted proteins | sample 7445841 | NCBI WGS metagenome assembly JACCDP01 (sample SAMN15323441, study PRJNA562643) | freshwater metagenome | isolation source: river surface water | place: USA:Blue River Watershed | collected 2017-08-17
AAGATCAAAATGGGGTAGGGTGGGATTCGAACCCACAAGTTTAGCCTGCGGCATCTGATTTACAGTCAGACCCCTTCACCAATTTGGATACCACCCCTAAATTTTATTTTTTGCGATTTTTCACAATTAAACATCCTCCATTTGTTCTTCAGTTAACCACAATCCAACACAACGATTGGGAACCCAAAATCTCAGGAAATAATGATCTTTATGATTTTTCTTTCTTCGATCCTCATACCGTTGATAATCCGACATGACACGTCTGAATGATTCATCATCTGGATAGGACCGTCTTTCGGGTGGCGGGTCAGGCGTATACTTTCGAATCTCAGTGATTCTACCAGTCTTCCCCCACATGTCACTAGTAATCGTGTCAAGTTTTCTTATTTTCCTCTTTGTTTCCAGAGTCAGCATTTTCGTCCTCCAAGGCAAGGCGGATTGATTTCTTGAAACAGTTCACTATTTCTTCAAGTTTGTAGTATTCACGTTCCATTTCGCAGAACGTTTCCCAGATTCGCTGCATTCTTTTCTTATTCTCCCCCCCCTGAGAGAATGTTCAAGATCATAATAATCATCTTGTAAACTCATATTTATCCTCCAATACCCCCACCAGGACTCGAACCTGGATTGACTGCTTAGAAGGCAGATGTCCTATCCAATTGAACGACAGGGGCAAAAGTGCGGCATGGCAGATTCGAACTGCCGACCCCCGCTTTATAAGAACGACGCTCTATACCACTGAGCTAATGCCGCAGAATAGTGATATTTCGTCCTAATGATTTCCAGCCGACATGTCTATCATGTACGAACACTTAGTGGAAACAGCGAGTGACACCATTGCCCCCTATTGGATTCGAACCAATGGCCGCCCGATTAAAAGTCGGATGCTCTACCACTGAGCTAAGAAGGCGATTTTAGCTACTTTCGATTCGTCATCGTACCGTAGCTGGGTAAAGTATATCACAAAAAAATGATATGTCAAGCGAAAAATGACCCGTGCGAGAATCGAACTCGCTTCTATACCTTGAAAGGGTATCGACCACTGCCGAAGGTCCAACGGGCCAAGAATGGAGATGTTAATTGTCATCTCCGGAGATTCATTATACTCCAAAATGTTTGTTTGTCAAGCTATTATGTGCATTCGATTGTGATTGTTCCAACAAACTTGGAAAGATATTGAACCATTATATTTTCATATTTTTGTAAAAAAGTATGCTCAGTCTTACCAGAAGTATTGGCAAATTTAGTAATTTCAGCGTAAATGAGATTATCATCTCTTAAATAAACGCGATTTACATAGTATATACCTGCCGTAATATAAAGCTTGACAAAATCTCCAGGTTTAATTTCTGACTGGATTTCTGAATCTCTGCATGAAATTTCAAATGGCATTGTGTTTCCTTTTAATGTTTTTTTTCGCTGATGGGTGAATTCTAGCAGGTTTTTGTCGATTGTCAAGTAGATTCCAACGTGATTTTTCCGTAAAACTTTTTCAACTGAAAGAAATTGACTTCATAATGAATTGACATAACCTTACGAGGTGGGTTTTCCCTTGGTTCATACAGCGTTACGAGACTACACTTTTCATACCCTTCTCTAACCTCCATAACACCGAAAACGGTAATTGTTCCATCTGGATTGTCCGCATAAACCAGATCACCAACATTGAATCCTAAACGCTTGTTACCACTCTCGCAGGTAGCTTTTACAGTCATTTCAATCTCCAGGTTTTGTTTCGTTGTTCTTCACGACCCTATTCTAGCACATCATACAACAATGTCAATAGCAATGCTCAAATTATTTTGTTCTCATTCTCAAGAACGCTAATGCGAAACGGCCTTTAAGGGCCGTGTTGCCGCGCTTTCTTAGAAAGAAGAATTGATACTTTGTGGCCGGAAGCCCTTAGAAGGCCCGTGTTGGCTACCACCCCAACTCCGTTAATTCGTTACCACATTTCTCGGTTCTTATTTTTTACTTAACAGGTGGAATTAAATATCCATCCCAGCCTTCAATTTCTTCGTGTGATAGGGCTATGAATTCTGATACTCCGCCAAGAACTCCAACCCGTTTATCAAATTGACTAATTTGAATTTTTTCATTTTTGAATTCTGTTGTTTTTAGTGCGGCGATATAGTTTTCAGCTTCAACTGTTCTCCATTTTCTCCAGCTTGTTCCCACATTGTACGGACGACGATACAAATCAAACTTCATTTCTCTTTTCTCCCAACAAGAAACGTCTTAACATCTTTTGGAAACAGTGGTGATGGACCCATCATAGACCACTTAGCATTTATTTTCAACCATTCAAATTGTTCATTTTCTTCTTTCTCAATACTGAGAATATTGTATAGCGATCCATACATCCAGATTCCACCACCAACCTTCAGCATTTTATTTCCTTCCGTTTCCACAATTATATCATGACCAAAACAGAAGTCAATACAAAAAAATTGCATTCAGCGTGTTCACAGGTTTCCCCCCCTGGCGTGCGTAGTTTCAAGGCTACACTGCGTGACACTTTAAGGCTTTCGCCACTGGCGGTTTTATTTTCCATTTACGCATAAGAAAACAAACCTGCTGAACTAAAACATTGCGAGATAACTCAAGTTTACGTCAGTGAGTTTCTAAAACCTGTTGACGGAACTCCCAACTGTTGTTTAAGGTACAACGCCTGGCTTTCGAAGTGGGGCCATAAACCTTCTTGCAAGAAAAACTGGTAGTGGACTCGAACCACCAAGCCGGACCCTGTCGTAGGCCGTGTTAGGGCCTCTAGGTGTACCAGTTCCATCAATAGAATCACTGGGTAATTAGTCCAGTTCTCAAAACACCGTCTCGTTTAGTGCGATTTTATACTACCTTTCGAGAAGAATAGCAGACGTGGCTTTCGGCCTGTGCCGATTCTATTGAAATAGTCTTGAGGGAATCGAACCCCCTCTACTCTCTCACTTTATTCCTATCAATATAGGAATCAGATTTGAGATAGTGTGCCCATTACACCAGAGACTAATTTTATCACTTTCGTTTTTTACATTCTATCCGCTTCCGGATGTTTGTCAAGATTGGTTTTTTTCTTTTCAGTAGAGTAGTTATTGAGCACGAACAGAGGGACTCGAACCCCCAACCATCAGATTTGGAATCTGACGCTCTACCAATTGAGCTATGTTCGTGTGTTCTTTTTGGATTCTATCTGGTTTTTTGCGTTTGTCAAGACTGTTTTTAGTCCACTCTGATATGAATATGGTTCAGTTCACCAAACATGTCTGACAGCGTGTTGATAATTCTTGAAAGCTTGGCAGATTCAGGACCATTTTTTGTCAAAACCAGGATTTCTGCCAGAGTTCCCATCATCAACCTTCTTGATGAATTGTAATCTTCAACCAGTTCGCTCATTCGTGACTGTCGTTCATTACGCTTAGAGATTTCCATTTTACTACAACCCCTTCAGTTCGTCAAGAGACTTAAAGAAAAGTATTTGACAATGATCTACATCGGAAAGTCTTTTCAACCAGCCATATGCACAGGATTCGGCATCTTGAGCATTCTTGCAGGCTGCGACAATTTTATCAGGGCCTGCGGAAAATACAACAGCAAATCCCTGATTTAATCTCAGTGGATTGTAAATCATGAGACCATCCCCTTTTCCTTTGTTCAATCGTCTTTCGATGGATAGATTATACAGTAAAGAAAAGAGAAGTCAAGAGGTGTTTTATTTTTTCTTTTCAAACCGAATTCCGTGATCTTTCATCAATTCTAGCAATCCTTGCTTGTGTTCATATTTAAGTTCTCTTCTTAATTGTGACATCGTTTTGATATCATAAAGCAAGTCGAAAACATATGGGAGTGTTTTATCAACACTTTCAGGAAAATCTGTAATATCTAATTCAACCCAATCTTTTGCAGTTTCTATCAGATCCATCCCGTGCTGATATTTGTAGCGAATACCTTTTGTTTTCTTTAAACTGGTCCATCCCACCATTTTTCCAATATTGTCCACATAGGTTAAGCGGACAACACCTCGCTTTGTTGAGTAGTATCCGCCAATACAAAAATCGCCGACTTTGATAACAACCATTATAACCTCCAGAGTTTATTGGACGGCTTTCGTTCTTCTCCACACATTATAACATACAGAAAAGAACAGTCAATAGACATTTTCTGGGATTTGTAATTCTCATAGAAGAGAATCTTTTGCGAAACGGCCTTTAAAGGCCGCTACGCTGCGCTCAATAATGAGAAAGGCCGTCCGATCTACGGCCTTCGTTCGAATTGCAAGCCCTATTTTTGCATTTCTGTGTAAAATTCCAAAAGAAAAATCGCGCCGCAAGCAATTGCAACCAAAGTCTCACCTAGATTCTCAAACATAGGAATTTTCAACCTTTTTGCTCAGACGTTTTTTTGCCGTTCCGTGTGCCAGAAAACCCACGATGGATTTTCGATTTTTCACTTGACAGAGGCCGCATGTTGCGCAATCCATGTTTTCCGTTGTTTGGGCCGGGCAAACTACAATCGGAATTCCGCCAGGCGTTCTATTTCCAGTTTTCTCGCAGTTTTCAGGCAGAATTGTAACAACCGGGCCGATTCTCAAATTAAAGAGTGTGTCGGCGTGTTCTGGGTTATTTGAAGACAGATTCACTGTCATTCCGGATGATGCATTCATCATTCCGACAACTTCTCGATTGTGAGAATCTTCCATGCTAAAATGAGTATATGTAAACCCGCGAGTGTGTGAAGACGCCTGTGACAAAGTTTCGCATTTTTCCCTGTCGATTCTGTCGATTGTAGAATTATCTTCCATTTTTGGCAAATCGCCAGCCTGATTGTGTCTCCACAACTGATTTTTCTTGAACTTTTTCACCCGTTCGCAAAACGCATCCCAATTGCTCCCATTTTTGGGAACTTTTTTCCACTGGATTGCAAGCGGGCCGAACCTAGCATAGCAATCGGTTCCGTTCAACTCGCATTCTTTCGGACACGACTTTTCTTCTGTCGTGGAAACAGGAATCGGACCAGTCTTAACATTCATTGAAACCGGAGTCAGCTTTACCCACATAAACATCTCCCGTGAAGTGTTTTGCTTTCGACTGGTTTATTATACTTCTTTTTCTTTTAATGTCAACTCGTTTTTTACTTTTTCTAAAACGTCAAAGTCACCATAAGAAAAACTGACTTTGCTAGCATTTTTGTGTGGCGTTTGCGATAAAAGCGCGATGCTGTCAGTATTCTTGAAAAATACTATTAATTTTAGAATTTCAGTGACTCTCAACATTGAACATACTACGAAAAAGCTTTCGGTATCAAAATAAAAAGATTCACCGAATTCATCTTTCGAATAAGTACCATTCACTTCTAAAAAGTGATAAATATCAAACATATACTGTTCAGCAGTTGTTCTATGCATGTCACCCTCTTTTGTGTGAATGTCTGACTTACTCGTTTATTCTAACATAGAATTATTGTATGTCAAGAGGGAATTGCGAGATTTTTTCTTCTCGCGGATGAGAATGTTATCGAAAACGGCCTTTAAGGGCCGCTTTGCCGCACTTCATTCTACAAAACGAGAAAACCCCAGCGGCTGTGAAAGTGGGGGAGGGTGAAAGCAGCCGCCGGGGATTCTCTTATTGTTTACTTTATTTTAGCATCAACGCGACGCTTTGTCAATATCAGATCGTAAAGTTTTTCAAAACCCTCGCCCGACACACATCAATCGTCCCGTTTATTCTTTTGTAAGTGAACAAATTCTCGCCATCGTCAAGAGTTCTCACAAACAATAGAGAAACGTATTCATTCAGAATGATATGAAAAGCCGTAGTATACATATGAGCAATTTCCGAAGTCCCCATGTTTATTTCCTTTGTTGAATTTATTCTACCGGGCATTTCAGTAAAGTAAAGAGCAAATTCAGCAAGAATCATCGCACTGACGACTGCCGCATGTGTCGCAATCTACTGGTGAATAATAACATCCAACAACCGCCTGGCCGTCACTGTCAACATCCATATCACATACAGGACACTTACCAACAGTGGCGCCGGAATTATCCCATCCATCACAACACATAAATATCTCCCCTTGAGGTTTTTTTTCTTCACTCAGCAGATTATAACATAGAACAAAACAATGTCAAGAGTCTGGATCAATCCAACTTCTCAAATACGTTTGTTTCGCAAGCCGCTCTGGATAGCCTTTTGAAATCAGCCAGGCTTCTTTTTCTTGCCGCGAAGATTCATTGTAAGGTTTGTCAAAATCCCAAATTTTGGGAAAACCATACTGCCATCCAGATTGTGGGTCGATCAATAAAGACGCCATTTTTCCTCCCTTCAGTTGTTATTGTTTTGTTCTGACTGGTTTATTATACTTCTCTTTTCTTTAATGTCAACTGGTTTTTTTTGCATTTAAGAACTATTCTTTTCAAGAAACGGCCTTTAAGGGCCGCTTCGCTGCAGCTTCTCAACAATAAGAAAAGGGGGCGGTGGTCGCCCCCTTACTGTTTTCAGCTCTATTTCCTCAAACCTTCGATAAACCCCAAAACTCCAGCCAATACAACGAAAAGTATTGCCATTGTCTTCATTTTTAATGTTCCAAAAAAGCAACGGGTTTACCTTTAAGACACCAATTGCAGGCCCTGGTGTTTTTACCACCCGTACAAGTGGTGAGTGATCGACCCTTGCGCTGCTCTGGGCATACCAATACACGCTCTCCAGCAATGTCAATAAAAGAAGGAAGGTTTTCTTTGATTTTCTTACCTTTTTTCGGCAGAAACTTTTTGTCAGTGTCGATATACGCGATATTAAACCCAAACTTTTTTGCCTTTCTAGCGTCTTTGTCGTTGTGGACACTTGCGTACAGTTTAACATACTTTCCGAGTTTGTCAACAATGATTTTTGAAATAAAGTGGGTGTATGTCCAAATTGGCGGCAATTCAAACCCACTATCCAAAACAGACTGGCAAGCCCACGCCCAGTCGTCAACATATTTTACGTCGATTTCGTCGTTTTTCCCAAAATCACCTCTTTCGTGAATTCTGATGGATTTTCCTTGATTAATCGCCAACAATATCAGAGCACGAATTTTATTTTTATTCGTGATCATATTCTCAGCGACACTTTTTCTCGCATTTGGGAATCGCTTCTCAGTAAACTCAGCATAACAGCCGTTTCCCAAAAAGTGACAAGAATTAGGACAACTATCGCCAACAGGTCTTGACACAACCAAACAACCACTACCGAGCTTTGAATTGCCTTCAGCGTATTTCATTTGTTTGCCTTTCGTTCCCCTATTGTAACGAACAAAGTCGGATTGTCAATAGCCTTTTCCAATATTTTATTTTCTCATTGGCGGGAATATCAATATTCAAACGGCCCTTAAAGGCCGTTTCGCCGCACTTTACCAAAAAATAGAACCCCGCTGATTGGCGGGGTTCTTTAAACTTCTGACGGGTTTATTATACAAGTTTTGTATTGAATGTCAAGAGATTTTCAGATCAATCCGTGTTTTTTTCCCAGTATATTCAATACAGTTTTCAAGTGGGTATCGTTGCAACCTGGAGGATAAAGCACAAACTTAGAACTATAAGATACCAACCTAGTCTTTCCAACGTAAGTTGAGCCGTCCTCTAATACCTGGTTATGATAACGGGGGTGATTATCGTCATACATTAAATCCTGCCAAATTTGCCGGTAGATGTTGTAAACAGCCTGAAATGGAATGTCTTTGTAGGTCTCCCGTATCTCAGCAATTGAATGACCGCACCCCCGTAAAAACAGTTTGAAGCCATCGTCTAATAAGTCGAATTGTTCCTTAGGCCACTTCATGATTTTCTCCACTTTGTTGATTTTCATCTCACGAATATATTATAGCATTAAATAAATCAATGTCAAGAGATTACCGCCCCATTTTCGTTTTATCAAACGTGGGAATATCATACTCAAAACGGCCCTTAAAGGCCGCTTCGTTGCGTTTTATTAAAAATGGGAGAGTTTTGCTCCCCATACTTAAAACCGAGAATGTTATTTTTTCTTATTGAATGCCGGAGAAAACCTTTTGTCATCTTTAACATATGACGCAACCAAAATAGTGCCGACGCCATATATTTCCGATTTTACGGAAAACCTACCATCTTTTTCAACAGTTTCAACTACTCTCGAAGATGACAAAATAGTCCTGTAAGTCTTTTTTTTCACTTGAAAACCTTTTGAAAAACAAACAGTAAAAAGGAAAGAAAGATTTCCCCCGATTATACCGGGGGATTTTGAATTGTCAAGAGTGTTTATCTCTTTTCTTTACTGTTTTGGGCGATTATTCTGGAGTGTCTTCGTCGCCTTCCAGAATTCTCGCTACTTTGTCAAGATACTTCGTCTCAACAAAACTTCCGTCAACATCATAATACCATTCCACAACATTCTTTCTGGCTGGTTTTACGCTCAGAGTATCCATCGACTTCAGAATTCCAAGTGCCCGTTCAATCCGCTTTTGAAGAATTTCAATAGTCTCATTCATTCTAATCACCCCTTAAAGTTTTTCTTTCCCCGTCATGATTATATTATACTATGCGAACACTGAATGTCAACACTCATTTCCAGAATTATTTTTTCTAAGTTCTGAGAATCAGCTAAATCAAACGGCCCTTAAAGGCCGCTTCGTTTCGCTTTCTCATAAACGAGAGGGGCCTACGGTGTAGACCCCATTTTTGAGAATCTCAGTCCGCCCAGACAAACGGATAATAACTGATCATCAGGATTTGCTGGTCTTCAGTTGTTCGATCTTCAATGATTTTGAACAAATAAACGTCGAATTTTGATTCTTCGGAATTGTCCAAAAAGCTAACGTCAAACGACATTGTGCCTTTTTCTTCGTTTACTTCAAAGTATTCACACCCAGCTCTTGTTTTGAATTTTTTATACCAAAAATTCATAAACGCCTGTCTCAATGAAACTTCTCTGGATTCGCAATACGCCAGAATTGTTGGCATATCGCCAGCGTATGCATATTTGATATCTTCCTGAATTGATGGCAAAACATCGTTCGGCATTTTTAATCTCCTGTGATTGTTGGTGATCAGTACATTCTATCACACAATAAACGATTGTCAATAGGTTTCTGGTTTATTTTTATTTCTCACAGATGAGAATCTATCTATCGAAACGGCCTTTAAAGGCCGCTTCGTTTCGCTTTCTCAAGAACGAGACCCCGCCAGTTGGCGGGGCCTCAATTCTATCCGATTTTCACTTGACAGTGTATTCAACGCCGCAAATTTTCGCTGAAACGATTTCCCCCTGACGCTTGCCGAAAGACCGCCACCCGTCCCGGTCAATTGCATACGTGGTCATCAAATCGTATGCTTTCGGGTCGAAACTTTTTCGCGGTTCTGGGCTGTCGCCGTCCTTTTTCTTCAATCCCTTTTTCACCCCGCCACGGCAAATCATTTTTGCGGTTTTACCGTCTTTTCGCTTGACAAAAGTGACGCGGTAGAAAACACCCAACGAATGAACACCGTCGATGATTTTCAAGAGGTTTTCATGGGAAATGTCCTGCTTTGTCTCAACAACAGGCTCAACAACGGTCTCAACTGCAGATTCTTCGATGATAACGTCAGTCATTTCACAATTCCTTAAAACCTGAAAACTGGTTTCGCACCTTGCGTCCCCTCGTTTCCATGCGTCCATTGTAATATAAAGCGGGCGATTGTCAAGCCCCTATTTGATCTTTTTTTATTCCCAGTTCTGAGAATCTCTGTAAGACAAACGGCCTTTAAGGGCCGTTTCGCCGCACTTTATTAAAAATGAGAGGGGTTTCCCCCTCTCGGGAACAACTTAGCTGGCGTCAGTTGGTGAAATGCTCAGTTCTGAGAATCAGTAATTGATAGTCGATTTCGTGTCCCTCCGGTGAAACAAGACCCAACGTCGCCCACCAACGGTCAACCGTAATTCCTGCGGCCCTGTATCCAGCCCGAGAATGTTTTGTGATCAATTTTTGAATTTCGCGAGCAAATGCGGCGTTAGTGTCAGCGGCTAAATATGTGCTATCATCTTTTTCCAAATCGATCATTTTTACAGTCTTACCTTTGGTAGAACTGTTGCTGACAACCTTAATCTTCAAACAATATCCCGCCATGACAAATCCCCTCAACAGTAAAAGAGTAAAGCTCACCACTGACACTATTCTAGCACTTGTTTTCAATAAGTCAAGAGGATTCCTTTTCTTTTAATAACTGGACCTTTCCTAGTTCTGAGAACTCCTCTAGGGCAAACGGCCCTTAAAGGCCGTTTCGCCGCGCTTTCTTAGGATTGAGAGGGGTTTCCCCCTCTCTTTCCGTTTTCAGAGAATCTCAGAAAAGACTCTTTTTCTTTTTGGGGGCGTTCACAAAAGGTTCGTATTCAATTGTTCCGGATTCTTCGATCTGCTGACTATACAATTTCACGCGACGGGCCTTTTCTTTTTTATGATTTTCGTTTTCCATTCTGTCTTTTGTGAATTTGGCGTCCATTTCCCGCAACTGAGAAAGTGTCCTGCCCCCGGCCTTGCTCCCTTGAAACTTCTCAGGCAGCCAGGAATCAGGAACCATAATCATCTGCTCAATTTCATCTGCAAGTCCCGTCAAAAGTTCTCGCGCAACTGGTGATGTCAAACCTGCAATCTGGTCTCGGATCGTCATTGTCATTGTTACCACTCCCGTTTGAAACTGAAGAAAACCACTTGCGTGATTGTACAAAAGCCGGATTTTATAGTCAAGCCTTTTGGCTAACTTTTTCAGAAAAATATTTTCTTGGTTCTGAGAATCTGCCCTATAGCGAACGGCCCTTAAAGGCCGTTTCGCCGCACTTTATTAAAAATGAGAGGGGTTTCCCCCTCTCGGGAACAACCTAGAATCCGTCAGTTGAAAAACTCAGTTCTTAGAATCCAGAGTCGATACTCGACTATGCAACCACTCCGCGAAGCGATTTTCAGGCTGGCATACTTCTCTTGAACCTTAATTTCGGTAGCCTTGAATCCTAGGCGATAATATTTGTACAACAATCTCTGAATTTCATTTGCAAAAATCACGCTTATATCGGATATGGGAACGCGGCTGTTAACGATGAAATCCCGAAGATCTACCATTTTCACAGTTTCGATTTCTTCACCATCGCGAACCGACTCAATTTTCAAGCAATATCCCGCCATAACAAATCTCCTCAACAATAAAAGAGTAAAGTTCACCACTAACAATATTATAGCGGCTGTTTTTAATAAGTCAAGAGGATTTCTTTTCTTTTAATGACTGGGCCTTTTCCTAGTTCTGAGAACTCCTCTAGGACAAACGGCCTTTAAAGGCCGTTTCGTCGCGCTTTCTTAAAAACGAGATAGGGGCGGTTTTTGCCGCCCCGTACTCTGCAACCGCTAGAACGGGTCGCTGTAATCGTTGTGGTAATTTTCGAGCCGACGCCAGCCCCAATCCTCATTCGGTTCCGACATTTCCTCAAAATCGTTATGATTCAATTCCGCGAAATACGCGGCGGCTTCCGCGATACCCTCCGGTTCTGGAAAAGTATCCTCAACCTGGATATCATCGAAAGAATCATAATTCCCGTATGCATTCGACATTTCAAAACCCCTTAAAAAGATGATTGAACCCTAGGGTATTCTAGCGGCAATCATAATAGAGTCAAGCCTTTTCCGTATTTTTTTTATCTCAACGTTGAGAATTCGCCTTGAAGCGAACGGCCCTTAAAGGCCGTTTCGTCGCGCTTTCTTAAAAACGAGATAGGGGCGGTTTTTGCCGCCCCATACCCGCCGATTGTCAGCAGCAGTCTTCCGGGCTGTCCAACTGCCCCACAAACTCCTCCCAGCCGTGTGGCGGGCCTTCAATGAAGTCGTCGCTGTTCTCCCATGCCAACCGCAATTCTCGGAAATAGGAAGCCGCTTCTGAGATATCTTCAGCAGTCGGAACGTCATCACGCTCCGGGTACACGTCTTCCACTTGAATGTCGTCAAGACTGTCAAAAACTTCTGTGTACATTGTGAAAACTCCAGTTAGTGTTAAAAACTACAACCATGACAAGTATAGCGTGTGTATTTTGAGAGTCAAGACAAAAGTCTAAAAATATTTTTTCCCAGAGTTAGGAAATGTCGCTTTAAGGCGAACGGCCCTTGAGGGCCGTTTCGCCGCACCTAATGGGGTATGGCATACCACCCCCAGGGTGGGGAGTGTTCCCACCACAGGGCGGGAGGGTGGGCGTTGCACCCTACGGGTGCAAACCTTACCACCCGTAGGGTGGCGGGCTGGCCGCACCTAGGGTGGCATTGCATACCACCCCCAGGGTGGCATCCACCACCACCCCCAGGGTGGGATAACACACCACCCCAGGGGGTAACTGCGGCCCTGGGACTATATGGTGACCTCACCATATCATACGTAGGGGGGAAGTTCGGGTCACCCCCAGGGTGG
>JACCDP010771270.1_pt1 | contig 12423 bp, 24 predicted proteins | sample 7445841 | NCBI WGS metagenome assembly JACCDP01 (sample SAMN15323441, study PRJNA562643) | freshwater metagenome | isolation source: river surface water | place: USA:Blue River Watershed | collected 2017-08-17
GTCACTTTACCGTCTGCTACTTTTGCAAAATGGCCCATGAATATTCTCCTGAATTAAGCCGTATAAACTGCGCTACTTAAAAATGTATGAATGGTGTATCCACCAACAGAAGTAACGTTACCACCTGTACCACGCTGCGTGCCAAGATAACGAATGATAACGATGCCAGAACCCCCTGCACCACCAAAGGGAAAACCAGAGTTGCCAGAACCGCCACCGCCACTACCCGTGTTAATTGTCCCACTTGACGCTAATTGGTTTGCACTAGCACCTCGTCCACCTATCCCGGAACCACCAGAACCGTTAGGGTTACCTCCGGGAAAAGACGAACCACCACCACCGCCCGCTGCATAAAATAAAGAAGTTCCTGAAATAGAGCTATTTAGCCCAGCACCGCCTGTACCGCCTGCGTTATCTGCAAGACCGTTGCCTCCGACAGCAGCAGCACCGCCGCCGCCGCCACCTTGGTAATACTGATCTACAAATCCTCGTCCACCAGCAAATCCTTGCCCAGCAGTACCATTACCACCTAAGTTACCCCCAGAAGTAGCGCCGCCTCCGCCACTACCACCTGATAAACCCGCTGCAAATCCGCCACCACCGCCGCCTACTGTAGAAACAAGAGAGCCGAAAGAAGATGGATTACCGCTATTACCGACTACGTTAGTAGTGGCTGGGACTGTACCGCCCGCGCCGATAACAATTGGATAAGCAGTGCCTGTGTAAATAGTTAAGGTACTAGTTAATAAGCCACCTGCACCACCGCCACCGCCACCGTTGTTGGAGTTACCGCCGGACCCACCGCCAGCAACGACTAGGTAGTCAATCGTATACGGCGTTCCTTGAGCAGCACCTGAAGCACTAGCAATAGATACCCAGCCTGTACCGATGTACATCTCGAACACACCAAGCGTGGTGTTAAACCGCATGTAGCCACTAGAGACACTAGATGGGCGTTGTGCAGTAGTACCAGATGGAATACCCCAAGCCGCAGTGCCTGTGTCGATGATTCCGTTGATTGGGTCAAAGTTAATAGCCATAGTATTTCCTTAAACAATTTTCCATGTCGCGCCGTTGGGCAGAGTTACAACATTAGTTCCTGATAACGTAATAGTCCCCGCGCTCATGTAATTAAATCCGGGATTCAATGTGATAGACGCAGTAATCGCCGAAGGGTTGGCGTAAAAAACAGGTGCCGTAAATGTTTGGCTTGTTGGAAAATTGTTACCAATCACGCTCATGATAAGTCCTTAAGTAGCGGACAATACAGACGCAACACAGTCACCAGAAGAGGCTGCGCTATTAACAACTTTGAGTGTGTCACCTGACATCAGCACAATCCTGTTGCCCTGAATCACTTCAAGCGAACCACCCACCGGAATTGTTGCATCCTTAACAATGTAGTAGTCAACCGTAGACCGCGTAACATACACGCTCGTTGTGATGGGCGAAGTAATCGTGTTAGAGACAATCAAACTTGAAACCGCTTCCGTACCAGACAGCACGGTAAGAATCGTAGAAGCAGATGTGCCGATGTTTTTAACTACGTGGGAGGAGTTTGCGTAAGTAGCCATGTTAGCCCATCATAAAAGCAAGAAAGTACGCTTCATCAGCTCCGCCACCAGCAGACGCCGCCCAGATCGGTGGAGTGCCAACACCTTGAGCAGTCAATACGTAAGTAGCCGTGGGGGAGTTTGAAGCGTAAACAGAAACTTCGGACGGGTACGTACAGAATACAACTTGTGTGCCGGAGCTAAAGTTAACAAGGCTTCCAGCGTTTGATGAAGAAAGTACAGTCGTACGAGCAAGCGTACCAGCGCCAACGGTTCCAATACCCACTTCCCAGTTTGCGCCACCTTGATCGGCTATGCAGTAGTAGGTTGTGTTTGAGTTACCGATAGCTGAGCTGAACGTTTGATAGCCCGTAACTGCGCCCAACAAGGTAGCTGTACCTGTGCCGGGGGCGCTAGTAGTTTCTTGAACCCTATCCTGTACGACGAGAGCCATTTACAGCTCCTTAGCCCGAAGCGCTCAGCGTGTAAGTAACGTTAATTGTGTCGCCTGAAGTAACAGTCTTTGATCCAGCGGTAAAGTCACCAGCCGAGAACAGAACGCCCGTTGTGCTATCAATCGTCGATGAACCGCCAACGTTAATGAATGCGCCAGCAACCGTACCAGAACCTGTCATTGCAAACGTCACAGCCGCGCTAGTTGCCAAAACCGATGGGTTAGCAATAGTCGATGAAGCAAACGCTGGAGTTTTGCGCGTACCAGAATATGTAGGAGCGTTAGCGTTACCAACTTCAAGCCATCCACCGTGGGATGCCTGTGTGTCAGTGTAAGCAGCGGAGCCTGTACCTTTCAAGCCCATAACAATAGCGCCACCGCCGGTGTTTGCAAAGTACGAATCAAGCATACTCGCGCGACCAACGTTTGTTGTCAGGTTCTTGATAGTATCTGACCACTTTAGGTTGCCCTGCGCGTCAAAACACTCTGCTGTGTAAACGCCTTCCAGACCAACAACCTCAGTCTGCCCGGCACCACGGGTAACTGTCGCGTCAACGACATCCCCAAATTTTGCTTTTTCACTGCTCATAAAAGCTCCTAGTTAATCCGGATAATGGCATTGGTTGAGTTAGCCGCCGGGAAAGTCACGGTAAATGTACTTGATGCTGTCTTATCCGAGCCAAAATCCAAAACAAAACAGGCTGCACCGGTAGTGCTATTGTAGACCAGCGCACCCCTTGCTGTGAAGGCTGCTGGCGTCCAAACTGCGTTAGCAAACGAAATATATGCAGTCCCGTTGGTTGGGTCTAACGCCGGTGCTGCGGGAACCAAAACCTTGCCGCCAGCCGTGTAACCCGTGCCGGTAATTTCGTTTGTCGGTGAATAGGTTGACGTAGTACTAGACAGGTCAGCGTTTGCTGTATACAAGGCAATCTTGTACGTATAGGGTGTACCGGTATTGAAGTTCTCCGTACCCTTAAGTAGGTTCTGAGCAAAGACTCCGCAGTATGTTTGTACGATCATGTCTTCACCGGTATCTTAGCTTGCCCGTCGCGGTACGCATCACCACGCTCCAGACCATCAGCAAGACGTGTTAATTGGGTCATAGCTTCAGCAAATTTTTGTTCGTAGTACGCAACCAAGTCCTGTTCGCCTTTCATGAAAAGAATGGCTTCACGCAATGCTCCATAAAGAAGAACAGGATCAAAGTTATCACCAAGCCAGCTAGTGCCAGACGAGTTAGATACAGTATCAACAGTAATAGCGAACCCAGAACCAGAGCCACCAAGGTACGTATTGTCAACCGTGAGTGCGTCGTTGACTGCATAAAAAGCCCCACCGTTATCAATTGTTACGCTTGCCACCGCACCGCCAACCACCTGAATCGTGCAGGTTAGGTTAGTGCCAGAGCCACCAGACAGTGGGACATTAGGGTAAACCCCATTAACGTATGCAGATCCAGCCGTGTAAGGCGAGTCAAACGTAGTAACAACGCCCTGAACAATCGTCGGCGGGTAGTAAAAATAGTGCATCTCTACCGCGTAACTGTCGTCAGGCGTTGGACCGAGGATTACAGACAACTCATTCGGATACGAAAACTGTGAACCAAACAAGGCGTAGTACTTTGGTGTGCCTAGCGTAGCAGGTGATGAGTACGCTTCACGGATAAAGTTAACGTCTTTGTTTAGTAGGTACGTGTAGTTACCTGAGTCGTCAATCACAGCCAGCGAATACGCAGCAAGCCAGTCGTCCGGCAAGGACAAGTAGCTGTTGTTTGCGGTCATCGTGCCTGTGACGTTCTTGCGCAGCGATGGCAAGTGGACAGAATTGTAAATACGTTCTTCAGCTTCCTGAACAAAGCGGGGAATGTTGGCAATAAAAGTACTCTCGTAGTTTTGAGAGTAATCAATAATTGCTTGCTGAAGTTGTACGTAGTTCATTTCTTACGCCATTGGTCCGCGAGCCATACGGCCCTTCGTTGCACAGCCATTACCGCGAGTTTCAATGCCCGTTGTCTTGACGTCATCACGATCAGGATTACCAGCGCTTACGCGACCAGCGAGTGTTCCGGGATTCATCTGACTTGCGGACAGGGTGTTAGGATCAGGCTTACGGCTAACCGCATCCTTCATGCTAACTTTGCCACCTTTCATCGTGTGTGGCTCAGCATAGATGCCAGCATTGCCGACCTCTTTGCCCATCATTTTTGCGCTAAATTTAGCCATGATTAGCCACCTTTCTTTTGGTTCATAGCACGAGCCATGTTGCGACCCATTTTCTTCATAGCCATAGACGAGACGCCTGATGCGCCTTTTGAACCTTTACCACTCTGAATGCCAACGGTTGGGCCGCTGTCACCAAGGTTCTTGCCTTCTGTCTTGCCTTTTTTAGCTACGCCATCTGCTGCTTTTTTGTACGCCATGATTGGCTCCTTAAGTAGTTGTTACGGTTACTGTACCGACTTGTATATTCAAAATCAAATCATTTGGTGTTAACGCAGTATCAAAACCACTTGCACCGCCAACAGGATACCAACCCCACTGGAATACTCTACTACCACCTTCAGGATTTCCAGCGCCAAGAGGACCTATACCCGTCTGGTTAATCTGCAAACCACTGTTACCTGATACTAAATAGCTAACATCTGGCCTTGGTTCACGAACAGCTTGTGGGTCATTAACCGGGTACATACCCAATTGCAACTGCGGCTGATCTGGATCCCAACAACTTGGACAAACTTTTATATTGTATAGATGCGTCTTTAATACTTGCTTCTGTAGCTCTTTCAACTTATACCGTTGACCACACCGGTCACATTCAGCAATCGCATATTTACCTGACGCAAATTTACTAGGCATACGTCACCTTAGTAGAAAAGTTGTCTAGGCACAAAACGAATAGCAGCCTTTTCACGATCCTCGTCAGCAGCAAGTTTGAACTGTTCTTCGTAATCCTGTTTCAAAAACAATACACGGTTAGGGTCTACATCCGGCAATTTAACGCTTAAATTAAATGCTAGACCAGCCACTAAACATGGAATAAATCGAAATGGAATATCCGGCGTGTTAGCGCCGTTACCAATGTCCTGAATTCTACGTAAACGCCAGTAAACAAATGTGTACTGATCCCCCGGTGGGTTTGGCGTAGGCCATACAACAATCTTTGGGTAGTCAATCCCTGTAGCTGGATCTGTTCCAGCAGGTTGCCCACCGGCAGGGTATTGCGCACCAGATTGTCTGTTAATCCATACCTGAATAGGACGACCCTGTGCATTCTTTGTTGGAATGGTTGAGTATGTAGATTCAGAAATGCGTGTGATGTTGATATCAATCTGGTTTTGACCTGTGCCTGTACGGATCACATGATCAAGTAAATCAATCGTATCAATCGGAAGATTGTAGGTAGATTGACCGGTAACCATAGCAATTGAGCCTTGCTCAATCGTCCACAAGTTAATACCACGGTTTGCCCATTCAACTGTCAAAATATTTAAACTACGACGGGCTGTCTTTAAGTCATAGCCAGTACGTAATTCTTTTCCGCAACGCTCAAACGCTTCTTCAACTAATTCAGTGAAGTCAAGATTAAACGCTGTGGTGCCAGAAGTGGTCATTATCTAAACCTTGATGTCTTTTTAGCAATGCTTTTTGGTTGGGCAACAAACTGCTTTCCTGCTGCTTTTCCTTTACGTTTTGCCTTGGTTGTAGCCGCATATTCTGCGGAGCTTAAAGATTTAATCGCCGCTTCAGGAAGATACCGCTCACCAGTCTTACTAGACGGTTTACCAGACTTAGTACGCCATTTCTGGTCGCCCCAGTCTTTTAGCGATTTCTGCGGAGCTTTCAATCCTTATACCCCCCACCTGCAGCTTTGTACTTCTTAGCTACAAGTTGAGCCTTACGCGCCGACCACTGACCTGCACCGGTACCATGAGTTGCTGCGGCTTTTACTTGAGCCACAATCTTCTTACGTAACCCGGGTTTGGTATAGTTACCAGCAGCATTAACTTTACCACCTTCAGCATATTGCGTGAAGTCAGTATCGTCACGGTGAGCTTTACGCTTACCGCCGGGCATTTTTGATGGGTTTATCGCGCCCATACCGCGCGAAGCCATCATTACTTTTTACCCCGCGCCATACCGCCGCCACACATAATCATTGTGCCTTTGGTCTTACCGCGCTGAGCAATGCCATCTGCTCGACTAGAAGCCGAACCACCTTTAGCCATTTTCTTAACAGCACCGCCTTTTTTGAAGGGGGCTTCATTCATTGCCATTCCCTCGCGTGCGCTTTCAGGAACACTTTCACGCAAGTTTTTAGCGGCTTTTTGTTCGTCGCGGGCTGATTTAGCCATCGTAGTAGAAATTTTAGAAAGAAAATCTTTCTCGCCTTCAATGCCTCTAACCATCATATTGCGGGCTTTTTCAAGCTTAGCTTGTTCTGTTGGTGTAGGGTTACGAAATCCAGTAGCCATGATTAAACCATCCTTCCTTTTGTTTTACCGCGTTGAGCGCAGCCATCAGCAGCTTTAACATAGCCGCCACCTTTAAGAGCAAGCTTTGTCTTCTTGCCGCCATGAAGTTGTTTGTCGTGCTGACCAATAGCTTTCTTAATCATTGCCTTATCTTGCATCATGTCGTCTTTCATAACGCCACCTTTTTTAAATACCGCCGTTTTCCCATGATCGGTTTTTGGCTTGTTAATACCCTGTAAGTCTGCCCGCATACTAGGACCAAACTTCTGACCTTTACTTGCCGCAGAAAATTCTTGTGCTACGCCTGTTGGGATACCTGCTTTCTTCGCAAACTCAGGGTTGTGCGCTGCAGCATCCATAAAACGTTTTTGTTTTGCGCTAACGGCTGGCATTATCGAAACATCCTATCAATGACCCACGTTAAACCGCCACCAATAAGTCCACCAGCTCCACCGAAATACATCAAAACTCTCCAGCCGCCTTTAGCTTCGGAAAGAGTCTTTTGGATATCGGCTAATGAAGCTTTGACCTGATCCATGTCCTGAACAAGCTTATCCATATCCTGCTGGAGGTGCTTAATCTCATTGGCATGGGTGGCAAGTTCACGGGCTGTTTGCACGGAGTCTTCCATTTAACATTTCCATCGTTTCAAGCTTGCCGCTTTCCGTGTTGGACGACCTTTCTCATCCTTCATCGGGCCGGGCATACCAGACATCCGTGCGCAGAACGACTTCTTACGAGGACCGCCTTCGGGCTGTGGAGCCTTGAGGTTTGATCCTGTAGCAGCGTTGTACTTGGCACGTCCTTTGGCAGTTAAACCAGCCCCTTTGGATACAGGTAGCTTTTCGCCACGACCGACAGCCAGAGAGGGGTTTTTCTTAGCCATATATCACCGTAATGCCAATAGGTGCTACAGAGACAGAGGTGTACCAAACTCCGTTAGGAAACAAAATACCTTCGCCGGGCAAAAGTATATTTGTCATGTTGGAGTTTGAGCCTGTATCCAGCTCTAAAAGAACGTTGCCACCAGAAGCGTCCAAAAACCTAGCCATACCAGCACCTGCACCGCCGGTAATAACTACGGCTTTAATACGAACGCGCCCTGTAATCAGAGCTTGGTTAGTCTGCGCGCCGCCAGTGTGTACGCTTTTTACGTCATATTGCATACCCATAATAATCTCCTAGATGTTAAATAGGGGGCAAGCCCCCCGGAAGATTACTGTTGAGTAGCAGTTGGGTTGGAAGCGCCGTTTGAGTTGCGAACAACATACTCAATAATCACAGTCGCAGCACCGGTCACTGAAGAGCCAGTAGCAGTGAATGTAACCAACGCATCAGTTGCACCAACGTTAGCAGCTACAGGAGCAAACGTAGCAGAAAGCGACTGAGGATACACACCAGCGGAAGTAATTGTTGCAGCAGAAGCAACGTCAACGCCAGCAATAGTCACTTTCAGCGTTGTTGCCGAAGCAAACAGAGTTGATGTAATGAACGTTACGCCAGTAATGCAAGCGCCAGCAGGAATGGCACCAAGCGATCCAGTCAAGCCAGCAACTTGTGCGGCGGTAAGATCGGTAGTCTGAGCAACAATAGTTGCGCCCATGTTACGTACTGTGCCAGCAGTTGTGCCAGTTGTGTTCTTAACAGTACCGAGCAGCCAAGGGCCAAGATGTGTAGCGAAACCCATGATAGAGTCCTTTATGCAAAAGTTCACTTACCGTCGTTGCATCGTCTGCTGGGGCAGTTGGTAAGCATCGAAATCCCAGATACGTTATTTATACGCTTTATTTTACTGCTGTGCAAGCTGTTTTAGAAATAAAAAACCCCGCCGAAGCGGGGCTAAATCAAGGGCGGTCCTTAGGGTACTCTTTTAAGCGCGACGACCTCTATCTGTGCGCCCCTTGATTTGTTACTTAGGCACCGGCAGAGCCGTACATGCCAAGCGGATCCGACCAGCCGAAGCTATAACGCTCGCGGGACTTGTAACGGACGTTGCCCGTGTCAAAGTCGCCGTCCATCGAGTTGCTCAATGGAGTACGAACGAAGTGCTTCATGCCGTTAGGAACATCAGTCGTCAAGAACCAAGCGTTGGTGTCGGTCAAGAAGTGGTTAATTGTATAACCCTCTGGAATCGAACCGTTGTTCTTGATTGCGTTGATGTCGTTGTCGGTTGTACCAACACGGAGTTCCGTTTCGAGCAAGCGAGTTGCAACGAACTGGAGTGCTGGAGGAACGATCAACTTCTTTGGCTTAGCTGCAATCAACAGGCCACGTTCATCAGTCCATGCAGCGATCTGAATAACAGCGTTTTCCAACGAAGTTTCGTTCAGGTCAGCAGCGACTGCTGGGATGTTGCTGTTGGTGCCACCAGAAACCAAGGGGTGTGCGCTGCTAAACAATGCAACTCCGTCACCGCCTGTGTAGGACGCTGAGAAGCCGTTGTTCAGAACAGCAGCAGCCTTGACTTGCTTGGTGTAAGCCATTGCGCGGGCAAGACCTTTCGTATAACGAGCCGACAAGCTGTCGTACAGGTTATCTTCAATTGCCTCTTCCGTGAGCGAGAAGCCCAAAGCGATGGTCTCATGGTTGTATCGAGCAGTCCAAGCTTCCTGAGCATTGTCGTATGCAATTGCAGAACCTTCGTTCTTAACAGGTGCAGCCGAGAAGCCGGAGAGTTTGGTTTCTTCTTCGAACGAACGCTCAGAGGTCTCTGTTTCGTAGATCTCTTTGTGTTCTTCACCATATCGAGCGTACTCCAAACCGAACAATGCGTTCAGTCCGGGGAGCAGCTCTTTCAGTAGTTGTGCGCGTGAAATAGCCATTTAATTGCTCCTTAGACGCCGAGGGCGTTGTAGTACGAATGATAGCCAAAGTTCAGTTTGACGATCAATTCGGGGAAAACGAGGTTGCCACCAGAAATATACGACGTATCTGGCACAACATCAACGATGCGAATTGGCAATGCAGTCAACGTACCAGCGCTATAAACGCCAATAGCCGAGTTACCTGTAGTTGTGCTTCCGCTGTTAAGAACCAAAACTGCGTTCTCGCCGACGGCTGCTTGTTGTACAGGAGTGATTACCAAGCCTGAGCTGTTAGCTGTAGCGCCAACGCTTGCGACTTTGTAAAGCTGATCAGGATCGTCAGCAATGTAAGCCATAGCGTCGGTGATGCCAGAAGCAGCGCCGGGCCAGTACTGTGCATAAACCTTTTGCTTTGTGCTTGGGTTAGTGTAGGAACAACCCACAAAAACACCAACAACACCAGCAACGGCAGACGTTTGCGCAGCCAGAGTCGAAACAATAACCGTACCAGTCGTTGTCAACTGAACAACGTCGCCAGCAAAAATGGCGGTTGCGTAGTTAACAGAAGAAGTGGTAATAGGCAATTGACGAGTCGCGCCAGCAAACACCTGACCACCGATCAAATTGATCGGCTCTAGCCCATAGGGCTTGTCGATAGTAGGGTAAGCCATTTAGAACTCCAAAGATTAAATTTAAGAACCTTTTCCAAAGCTCGTTGCAGACTTACTCTCTTTAAAGAGTGGCATCCGCGCATCGCTTTGGCGCATCAAGTTATTGTCTACAGCCTCTGTCTGAGCTTGGGTTTGACGAGAATAATAGTCATTACGCTGGTCAACAAACTCTTCTGGAGTCTTGCAAAGCAATAACCCGCCAATCTCAATATTGTCTTTAAATCGACTATTGGGATCGACTAGCAGTTGGAATTTGGGTTGCTCTTCTAGCTTTACAGGCTCCCAGCCCTCTCTGATTTTGGCAGATAGGTTGCGCGGGTCAGCTTGGTTAAGCATAGAAACGCGAATCCATCGATAAGCAAACCCAGCCTGTTTGTCTGGCTCAGGGAGCAATTCCGCCGGTGCCCACTGCTTAGGGCGCTGTTGGGTTGCTCGGGTCTCAAGCTCACGGGTAATTCTATTTTCAGTAGTCGCCATTTTAAGCCTCCAGCTTAGTCATTTCACGAACATATTGTTCAGGGGTCACGCCAAGCTTTTTAGCTATAGCGGCTGCACTTGCGGTAATCACAACCTTTTTGGAGGATGTGCTACGGGTAGCCGGTGCAACTACTGTACTAGGTCGTGTACGTGATGGTTTTTCCATCTCGTTTCTTGTGTCAGCGAATTCTTCAGGAAAACGCCGTCTTACTTCCTTATCAATACTGGTGAAATATTCATCAGTACCAATAAATGCTCTTCCATAACGCTCCTCAAGCTCTTCATGAACTCCAGTAGCGTAGCGGCTCATGGATTTTTTACTTGGATCCACGTACCACGGATTTCTTGCGATCCATTGTGCCACCTTTGGATCCATCTGTGGTTGTTGTGCAACTTTCTGTTGTACTTTTACATCATTTTCTTCAGCTTGTACAGTGGGTTTGAAATTTTTTGCTTTGTCTAACTTCATCGACGCTGCAATCATTTCCTCCTGAGCTTCCATCAATTTATCAGGATCACCAGAGTCATAAGCCTCACGGTAATTCTTCTTGGCTTTGTCTAGTTCTAACTCAGCCGAAGTCTGATAGGTAGAGATGAGTTCTTTCTCACCAGAGTGAAGCATAGACTTTAGACGACGGTTCTCATCTAAGATTTGCTGCGCTGCAGCAAGAGCTTCGTTCTGCTCTCGCAGAGCCGTTTCCTTAGCCCGACGCTCGTCATGCCATGCCTTCTTGTACTGCTTGAATTTAGTTTTGACGTTCTGGGAATAGTCCTCAGATTCGTCAGCTTTCTCTAAATCCTTCGTGATTTCTTCAGGCAACGGGTCAACGTTCCGATCCTCTGGGGGAGCATCGTCTTCAATTACAACTTCTAATTTATCGCCCTCAACAGAGATTTCAACTTTATCTTCAATCTCGTCTGGGAATTTAAATTCATTCTTATCCATATAAGCTCCTTATTTGCGCTTAATACCGCGTGGGTCATCAACTGTACCCTCGACCGTATCATCGTTAATCATGCGAAATTCACGTCCATGAATCACCAACCGGCTACCTGAATTGGGTCTGACCAACACAAAATCGCCTTTCTTACACCACGGACCTGTCGGAAACTTATTTGGATCTTTATAACAATCCGGTCCAAGATCAACCACAAACAACACTGTCGTAAGCACTTCTTCGTTGTGAATGGTTTGACCAGCTTTAGCGATACCGCTGTCGTACTCTTTCTCGATTTCAGGAATAGCACACAAGATGTGATAGCCAGAGGGACGAGGTAACTGACTTGCTTTCTCTTCGGTGGTGGCCTCCGAGCTATACATTCCTACTACCTGCGGGTTATCGGGGTTTGAGCCGATAAGGATTTCACTCATCAGAGTTCTCCAAGTTTCGTGTAAGGTCTGTCATGTACTGCCGCGCTGTGAGAAGACCTTTAATCTCACCGCACATCCTGCTGTACTCCGCAAAGTCCTTAGCTGCAAACGCGCCAAGGGCATCTTGAAGTTGGTCTATCTTTTTATCAATGTCCTGCTTAAGCAGGTCTACTACCTTGTTGTAGTCCATCAATCACCTTTAGTTGGTTTATTTTTTGCTGCTTGCATTGCCTGCATAGCTTGTATGCGGGCTTGCTCTTTCTGGTGCTTTAGAGTCGAAGCATGTTTGATTGCCTCTAACCCTAGTCGTGCACCTTCAGACTCATGCGAGTGACTACGCTTGTCTTTCTCACTCTGTGCTTTTACTGCTAGTTGTGCACCAGCGGTCTGCTGTTGAGCTGCGATACGCTCACGCTCGATCTGGAACTGTTGCATCTTAAGTTGTGCATCAGTCTGATCCTTTTGCGCTTTACGCTGAAGCTCTTGTGCTTTAAGTTGTAGCTCTTGCTGCTGGAGCTGGATAAGTGGGTCTTGTGCTTGCTGTTGAGCTTGCTGCTGTTGAGCCTCTTGCTGATGCTGTCGCAACAACTGTTGTGAGGCTTGTGCAACCATCTGAGA
>JACCDP010190002.1_pt1 | contig 12422 bp, 12 predicted proteins | sample 7445841 | NCBI WGS metagenome assembly JACCDP01 (sample SAMN15323441, study PRJNA562643) | freshwater metagenome | isolation source: river surface water | place: USA:Blue River Watershed | collected 2017-08-17
CTCAGCCAAGAAAGCGTTAGGCCCGAATCAATAATGTCTTCGACAATCAGAACATTCCTGTCCTGTATATCTGCATCCAAATCCTTCAAGATTCTCACCACTCCCGATGAAACGGTTCCAGAGCCATAGGAAGAAACTGCCATCCAGTCCTGCTGTACTGGAATTGTTAGGGCTCTAGAGAGATCGGCCATGAAGGGAACTGCTCCTTTTAATATGCCCAAAAGAAGCACGTTCTTGTCTTTGTAGAACTCGGATATCTCCTGGGCAAGCTCGCTCACTCGAGATTGAATTTGCTCAGCGGTTACCAATACCTCTTGGATATCGGGATGATTTAGCTGCACGTAGCTCCTGGGTTTCTTCGACTAGTCACAACCAACTGGTTGGCCACCCGTTCTACTGTAATGCCAGAAATGACGCTAGATTTCTGCCCCTTCCAGGCGGTAATCAGCTGCTCAATCTGCAGAACCTGGGCACGAGAGAGATTCTTAGCTCCCGCGTCCAGGCAGATCTGGTGAATAGCCTTGCGCCGAAGTGCCGCAGGGGCTGAGCGGAGCGGTTCAATATCAAACTGCGCTTTGCTGGCCGTTGATTTAGCTCTGGCTTTGATTACCAGCTCTTTTGCCAGAAGGCTGAGTGCTTCATCGGATTCTCTAGCAATCTCGGCTGTTCTGGCGAGCGCCGCTGCAAAGCCTGGACCAAGAGTCTTCTCCAGATTCTCAGCCTGTTTTCTCACCTTGACCCGAAGGAACCTATCGTCACTGTTGTGGGGGTCGTTCCAATACTCGATTTCTTGGTCCTTGCAGGCCTTGCGCAAATCCTCCGAGGAGATATCGAGAAATGGCCGCAGCAGCTTTCTGTCTGGATCAACCTTGGCCATTGCGGCAATTGAGCGAAGGCCGGAACCCCTGGCAAGGCCGAGCAAAACTGTTTCCGCCTGATCGTTTAAGTTGTGACCCAATAGCACCCAGCTGGCACCGAGCTTTGCTCGAACCTTTTCGATTCCTTTATATCTACTCTCTCTAGCCTGGGCCTCAAGACCATCTCCGGATTGTCTTACCGTTACCTTTTCAATCACAACCTGCTCGATGCCAAGTGATTCGCATCTGCTCTTTGTCTGCTTGGCCACCTTGTCGCTGCCCGCCTGCAGGCCGTGGTCGATGATTACGGCTGCGACATTGAGCCTGAGCTTTCTGCCCTCAAAGTTTGCAGCACTTGCAAGAGCTAGAGAATCGGCACCTCCGGAGACCGCCACCAGGATGGTGGTGCCGGGGGTTAGCTCGCTGATTAGCTCCCTGACCGCCTTGCGGGTTGCGGCAACCTGCGGTGTGAGTCGCGCTCTCAAAACCATGGGTCCCATTCGCTAATCTTGTTGCACAAAGCCTATTTAGGAGAACCCTTGTCACACGACGTAGTTATAGAAATTCCCCGTGGTAGCCGAAACAAATATGAAGTTGACCACGAAACCGGCAAGGTCTGGCTGGACCGGGTGCTCTTCACAGGATTTGTCTACCCCGTCGACTACGGAGCTTTCGAAAACACACTGGGTGGCGATGGTGATCCGGTCGACGCCCTGGTGCTGCTTGACTACCCGGTCTTCCCCGGAGTCCACATCAAAGTCAGACCGGTTGGAATGCTGCTTATGGAAGACGACGGTGGCCAGGACGAAAAGATTTTGTGCGTGCAGGCTAAAGATCCTCGCTGGCAACACATCCAAGACATCCAGGATGTTCCTCAGGCTACTAAGGCAGAGATTGAACACTTCTTCGAGCATTACAAAGACTTAGAGCCGGGTAAGTGGGTAAAGCTGGGCGGCTGGCAGAACAAAGCCGCCGCTGAGAAAGTTTTGGCAGCTGGCTACGAAAGCTACAAGGGCTAATGCTCTCTCCCGAGACAGCCAGCATAGACACCGGACTAATCAAACTTCTGGATGATTACTTCGAGGTCATCCACGCTCAGGACATGCAGCTGTTTGACAAGGTGTTCCACAAAGACTGCACCCTCTACTCAACCCAGGACAGCGAGCTAGTCATTCGTCCCTACGCCCTGTACAGAGAGCAGGTTGCAAATCGCAAATCTCCAAAAGAACTTGGTAATCCAAGAAAGGACGAGATCTTGGAGATTGATCAGATATCTGATTCCACCGCCTGGGCCAAGGTTCAGCTGTTTCAGTTCGGCGGAATCATGCAGGACTACCTGAACTTTCTAAAGATTGATGGCAAATGGTGGATTATTGCCAAGCTCTATCAGAAGGTTGGCGAGTACTAGCACTCGACGACATTGACGGCTAGCCCACCAGTTGATGTCTCTTTGTATTTCAATGACATGTCGCTTCCGGTTTGGCGCATGGTCTCGATAACTGTGTCGAGCGAAATCTTGTGGGATCCATCTCCGAGCAGCGCCAATCGCATTGCTGCGACGGCTGTTCCCGACGCGATTGCATTCCTTTCGATGCAAGGCAGTTGAACAAAACCGCCCACCGGATCACACGTGAGTCCGAGGTTGTGCTCCATCGCTATCTCTGCCGCATTTTCAATCTGAGCCACACTGCCCCCCATCACAGCGGTTATTGCCCCAGCTGCCATCGAGCAGGCAGAACCAACCTCACCCTGACAGCCAGCCTCGGCCCCCGAGATTGATGCATTCCTCTTATACAAAGACCCAATCGCAGCCGCGGTTGGAAGATAAACGCTGGCGATCTTCTCGTCGCTTACTCCCTTAAATCGATGGGCAAAGTAAGCAACGGCAGGAATTATGCCCGCTGCCCCATTGGTTGGTGCCGTGACTACACGATTACCTGCTGCATTTTCCTCATTCACCGCGATTGCAAATGCCTGCAGCCACTCTGCAGTCAAATCACCAATAGAGCTGTCTTTGCTCATATTTTCAAGCTGCTCAGCCATCCCCTTGGCTCTTCTTGGGACCTTGAGATATCCGGGCAATACTCCGTCAGTTGAAAACCCAGCTTGAATGCATTTCTTCATTGCTTGCCAAATCGCATTCAACTGCACAGAAACTTTTTCCCGGCCATGAATAGCGGCATCATTGGCAAGAGCCAGCTCGGCGATTGTTAGGCCGTGTTCTTGGGCAAGCGCAACGAGTTCATCAGCGGATGAGTAGGGATAGGGAACTGTCGATCGCTGCACCGCCACCTCACCTTCCCTTTCGATGAAGCCACCGCCGACAGAAAAGTAAGTGGCATCGTGCAATTTCTGCAAATTATCGAATGCTTCAAAATGAATGCCGTTTGAGTGTCGCTCAAGTCGCTCCCTTCCAGCAAAAGCCAAATCCTCCTCCGCAAAAGCAATTTCCCTGCCTGCGAGATAGAGCCGCCGGGATCTGACCGCTTCGTCAAACATGGTTCTAACTTCATCTGGATTCGCTGATTCAGGATCAAATCCGGCCAGACCGGCAATCAAAGCGTTGGTGGTTCCGTGGCCGGCGCCGGTGGCGCCTAAAGAGCCATAGAGCTTGATTGTGATTCTTGTCACAGGCAGGTCTTTGATTTCTTTGGCGAAAGCCTTGGCTGCGCGCATCGGACCCACGGTGTGAGAAGACGATGGTCCAATTCCAATCGTAAAAAGGTCTAATGCGCCGATGTAATTCAATGTCTTAAAAAAGTGGGCCGACCATTGGCCGGCCCACTTCCTTCATATTTTTCTTACTTCTTTGTCGCATCAACCGCGTATTGCTCTTCTGGTGAGAGTACGAGGTTGTTACGTCCATAGACTGCAAACACAAGCAGCATTATCAAATAGACAACCGCGATTCCTGCGATTGCCGTTTGGAATGCAGGATTGATTAGATAGCCAATGAATGACAATCCGGCAATCAACGCCGCAACCACACCACCAAATACGCCCCAAGGTGACTTGTATGGACGGTTCATGTTTGGCATCTTGCGACGCAGAATCAGGAAGCTGATGGCCTGCATCATGTATGCCAGCATGGCGCCCCAAACTGCGATGTTTAGAACAATTGCACCGGCAACGGCACCAGCACCCTCAGCATCCACAGCAGTGAGAATCTCGATTGAAAGCAGTGCCAAAAAGCCAATCACTCCACCAACCAACATCGACACCAGCGGTGCCTTTCTGGAGTTAGTGACCGAGAGGAAGCGGGGGTAGTAACCAGCTCGAGACAGTGAGTACATGTTTCTCGCATAAGCGAACATGATTCCCTGCACCGAAGCCAGAAGTCCGATCAGGGCCACCAGGGCAAGCAGAGCAGCAAGCTCATCCCCGACCATCGCTCGGAAACCATCCAGCAGCGGTTCCCCGGCGACGCGAATTTCTTCCGCTCCCAAGATTCCCGTGTTTAGGAATAGCACCAAAAGTCCCGAGAGGATCAGGGTGGTTCTTGCCCAAAGGGCAGCTCTTGGAATGTCCTTTACTGGGTCGTTGGATTCCTCAGCTGCCAGTGGAAGCTCCTCGATACCTAGGAAGAACCAAACGGCAAATGGGATAGCAAACAAAATTCCTTCCCATCCAAAGGGCAGGAATGCTGTCTGGCCTGGATCAGGAACAATATTGAAAAGCTTGTCAAAGCTGAACAGACCTGAGAACGCGGCCATAGCCGAAAAGACCAGGATGATTCCCAGAGAAATAATCGAAACAACGATTGAGAACTGGAATGAGGTGTGTGAACCCATGCCGTTCAGGATTATGAAGGCTGCGTAAAGAATTAGCCACCAAACCCAAGCGGGTAGAGAGACGTTCAAAAGGGTCGAAGTAATGCTGTCCGCGTAACTTGCCGAGAAGAAAACAACCACAGCGGTTGTCGCAACGTACTCAATTGTTTCTGCTAGGCCCGTAATGAATCCACCCCACGGGCCCATTGCAGTTCTTGCAAACGAGTAAGCACCTCCGGTGTGAGGCATGGCAGCCGCCATTTCACTTATTGAGAACATCAGTCCGTAGTACATGACCACCAAAATTGCAAAAGCAATCAGAAGGCCACCGAAGCCACCTACATCGAGACCGAAGTTCCATCCAGAAAAGTCACCTGAGATAACCGCGGCAACCGCAAGTCCCCAGAGACCAAAAACACCAGCTGCTCTGCGCAACTGGCGCTTCTCAAAGTATCCATCCTCAGGCCGCTTGTAAGTAACGCCTGAGACCTTCATGTTGTCCGAAGACATTCAAGTTCCTATCCGCCGCTCCAGAGAGGCGCCTCAGATATTGAGGTGCTTCCAACGCACGACATTGTGTATGGTTTTGCGATATTGAATTTAGACCCGGATAGGGGCGAAAAGCCAACCTTTGGGCAAATATTTAACCGAGTTTTCTCAGGATTGAAATTGCCCAAAACTAGCCTCAGGAGTAGGTTGAGCACTGCTAGCCTCCAAAAGAGGGGGTTCTAAAGGTTGGAAAACCAACCTCAAGGAAGAGGATTTTCAATGGCCACTACCGGATATATCACTCTGGACCAGCTAAAAACCCTTTACTCCAAGGGCGAGATCGACACAGTAATCATGGCTTTTACCGACATGCAGGGTCGCCTGATTGGAAAACGTGTTGCTGCCAGGCACTTCCTAGACAGTATCGCTGATCACGGAGCAGAGTGCTGCAACTACCTTCTAGCGGTCGACATCGAAAACAACACCGTCCAGGGATATGAACTTTCCTCTTGGGACACCGGCTACTCCGACATGGCCATGATTCCTGATATGAAAACCCTGCGGATGGCTCCGTGGCTTCCTGGAAGCGTGATTGTGACCACAGATCTGCACACAACCTCCCATGAGGTCATACCTCAATCTCCTAGATCAATTCTGAAAAATCAGGTTGATCGACTTGAGAAGCACGGTATGAAGGCCTTTGTTGGAACTGAACTTGAATTCATTGTCTTCGATGACACATATCGAGAGGCATGGGCGAAGGGCTACAAAAATTTGAAGCCTTCAACCGATTACAACGTTGACTACGATCTATTGGCGTCCACCCGAGTCGAGCCGATGCTCCGAGAAATTCGAAACTCCATGGATGCCGCAGGAATGTACTGCGAAGGAGTAAAGGGAGAATGCAACCTTGGGCAGCAAGAAATTGCGTTTCTGTATGACGAGGTCATAACCACTTGCGACAACCACAGCATTTATAAATCTGGTGCAAAGATGATTGCCGACAAGCACGGCAAGAGTCTGACATTCATGGCGAAATACAATGAGCGTGAGGGTAATTCTTGCCACATTCACATGTCATTCCGCGGAACAGATGGTTCGGCAGTATTTGCCGATAAGTCAGACCCACGAGGCATGTCCAAGACCTTCAAGCACTTCCTCGCGGGCCAGCTACACCTGATGCGCGAATTCACGCTCTTCTACGCTCCTCAGATTAATTCTTACAAGCGCTACGTCGAAGGAAGCTTTGCCCCAACTGCCGTCGCGTGGGGCGTAGACAATCGGACGGTGTCACTGCGTGTTGTTGGGCAGGGTCATGGGATGAGGGTTGAGAACAGAGTCCCCGGTGGCGATGTGAATCAATATTTAGCAACGGCAGCAATGATTGCGGCCGGCATTTACGGCATTGAGAATCAATTAGAACTCGAAGAGATTACAACCGGTAACGGGTATGCCTCAAACAAGCCACACGTGCCATCCTCGATGTCGGAAGCAGTGGAACTGTTTAGAAACTCCAAGGTGGCAAGTGATGTGTTTGGTCAGGCGGTAGTTGATCACTACGTCCACTACGCCGCTACTGAAATAAAGGCATTCGGTTCGGCAATCACAGAGTGGGAGAGGGTGCGCGGATTTGAGCGAGTCTAAGCCCAGGATTGGATTGACCACCTATCGCCAACGAGGCCAGACTGGCGTTTGGGACACAGAAATGGCCATGATTCCTGCTTTCTACATCGAGGGGATAACTCGTGCAGGTGGCCTCGCGGTCATGATTCCACCGCAGCAAGTGACACTTGAAGACGCAAAAACGATTCTGAGCGGTGTAGATGCGCTGATGATATGTGGCGGTCGTGATGTTGAATCTGCGAGGTATGGCCAGCCGCCTCACGAAAAAGCCGAAGAGCCTGATCGCGTTCGTGATGCTCTAGAAGATCAGCTTCTAAACGCCGCTGTTGAAGTGAGGCTTCCTTTTCTGGGGATTTGCCGCGGAGCTCAGATGCTTAACGTCAATCGCGGAGGAACTCTCGTCCAGCACCTACCGGACGTCATTGGTGATAATCGGTACCAGCAAGGTGGCGGCGTATTTACTTCTATGAAGATGAAGGTTGCTCCCCAAACCACTTTGTCCAAACTGGTTGGGGAGTATGTGGACGATGCCGCAATCTATCATCATCAAGCAATTGACAAGTTGGGTGCTGGTCTAAAGGTCGTAGCCCAGTCAAGCGATGGTGTGATTGAAGCGATAGAGCTAGAGGATCATCCCTTTGGTATCGCAGTGCAGTGGCACCCGGAACAAACCCTGGATGATGTGCGTATTTTTGAGGGCCTGGTCAGCGCGGCTAAGAGATATAGAGAAAACCGATGAGCTACACACTTATTAATCCCGCAACCGAAGAGTCAATGGAGACAATTCCACACGCCACCATTGAAGAGGTGGACGCTGCTGTCGCAAGGGCGACAGTTGCTCAGCGAAAGTGGGCTGCGCTAAACCCTGCAGATAGAGCAAGAGCACTGCACGATTTTGCAGCAGTTGTTGAGGCGAATATTGAACAGCTGGCGCAGCTAGAGGTGCGCAACTCCGGCCATCCCATTTCCCAAGCTCGATGGGAAGCCACGCATGTGAGAAATGTTCTGGAGTATTACTCAGCAGCACCGGAGAGACTAAACGGTAAGCAGATTCCTGTCGCTGGAGGAATATCTATCACTTACAACGATCCGATTGGCGTCGTTGGCGTAATCACCCCCTGGAATTTCCCAATGACTATTGCCAGCTGGGGATTCGCCCCAGCTCTGGCAGCGGGAAACGCAGTGCTTTTGAAACCAGCCGAATGGACTCCGCTGAGCAGCATTCGACTGGGAGAGCTGGCACTCGAGGCCGGTTTACCGGATGGTCTATTCCAAGTGATTGCTGGTAAGGGATCGGTGGTGGGCGAGAGGTTTATTTCCCATCCCAAAGTAGGAAAAATCGTCTTCACCGGCTCCACTGAAATCGGAAAGCGAGTTATGCGCCAAGCTGCCGAAATGGTTAAGCGCGTGACTTTAGAGCTTGGTGGCAAGAGTGCCAACATTGTTTTTGAGGATGCCGACATCGACAAGGCAGCGGCCTCCGCCCCCAGTTCGGTTTTTGAAAACGCTGGGCAGGACTGCTGCGCCAGGAGTCGCATACTGGTGCAAGCTTCGGTGTATGACAGGTTCATGGAAGGACTTGAAAAATCTGTCAAGGCCTACAAAGTTGGAGATCCCGCTAAGAATGAAACGGAGATGGGTCCGCTAGTTTCGAAGAAACACTTGGAATCTGTGAGTGGTTACCTAACTGATGCGAAGATTGCGTTCCAAGGATCGGCTCCTGGTGGCAAGGGCTACTATTTCGCCCCAACCGTAGTCACACCAGACCAACTAACAGATCGCTGCATGACCGATGAAATATTCGGGCCGGTGGTATCGGTTTTTCGCTTCAGGGATGAGGCAGAAGCCTTGGAAATTGCAAACAACACTGAGTACGGACTAAGCGGTTCAATTTGGACACGAGACGTTGGACGAGCCATCCGAGTTTCTAGGGCTGTGGAGAGTGGGAACCTCTCGGTTAATTCGCACTCCTCCGTTCGATTCAATACGCCTTTTGGTGGTTTCAAACAATCTGGTCTGGGACGAGAGTTGGGGCCTGATGCACCGCTGCACTTCACCGAAGAAAAAACTGTTTACTACCCAGCCGACTAGGAGAAATCAATGGCAATAGAAAAATTGGATCTGACCCAGCGACTTGCTGGCAAAGTGGCAGTTATTACGGGGGGAGGATCTGGTATCGGCCTGGCCACCGCGCGTCGATTTGCGGCGGAGGGAGCCAAGGTTGTAATTGGCGACATGGACCCAGTCTCCGGTGAAAAAGCTGCCCAAGAAGTTGGTGGAAGTTTCATCAAGGTGAATGTTGCAGACCAGGCTGAGGTGGACAATCTTTTTGACAAGGCAGTTGAACTTTACGGACGTTTAGACATTGCATTCAACAACGCAGGTATATCCCCTGCAGACGATGACTCAATTGAAATTACGGAACTACCTGCCTGGCAGAAAGTTCAGGACGTAAACCTCAAGAGCGTCTACCTCTGCTGCCGCGCAGCCCTGCGACACATGACAAAGCAGGGCTCAGGCTCAATTATTAATACGGCATCCTTTGTCGCAGTAATGGGAAGTGCCACATCTCAGATTTCTTACACCGCCTCCAAGGGCGGTGTCCTCGCGATGAGTCGTGAACTTGGTGTGCAGTTTGCAAGACAAGGAATCAGAGTTAACGCACTGTGCCCAGGGCCGGTGAACACGCCATTACTCCAGGAGCTCTTTGCCAAAGATCCAGAGCGTGCGGCACGCAGACTAATCCACATCCCCATGGGTAGATTCGCCAAACCTGAGGAGCTCGCGGCTGCCGTGGCATTTTTAGCCTCGGATGACAGTTCCTTCATCACCGGTTCAACCTTCTTGGTTGATGGCGGAATTACTGGTCACTACGTCACACCGCTATGAAACAAACCCAGCTAGGTGAACTGGAGCCAGTTGAACTGGGCAATAGCTCCCTGCTGCTTAGAAGAGTCAGAAGTGGGAATGCCTTCGAGGAGACGGTTGAGCGGCTGCTTCAGACTATTCGACTTGGCCTAGCATCACCTGGCGATCGCCTTCCTGGTGAGCGTGAGCTTGCTTCGCTGCTGGATGTGTCGAGGGACACTATCCGCGATGCGACAGGGTCCTTGGCTGAGACGGGTTATCTCGTGATTCGCAGAGGTCGCTATGGTGGGACATTTGTAGCCGACAGGCTCCCGCAGGTTGCACACAACCGCGCTCACATGAGCCAGATTGAAATAGAAGACATTCTTGTTTTTAGAGAAGTGGTCGAGTGCGGAGCAGCACATGCTGCGGCAACAGCTGAAATGACAAACGATACTAGGGTGGCGCTTTGGAAAGCTCACCAGGATACTTCTAAGGCAAAGTCACAGGACTATCGAAGGCTTGACTCTCGTCTCCACCTGCTTCTGGCAGAGGTGTCGGGCTCCAACAAGTTGGTTACCGAGGTAGCTTTTTCTCGTATGCGAGTGAACGAGTTACTGGATCAGATTCCACTATTGCCACCTAACATCGCACACTCAAATCAACAGCATGAGTCAATCATTCAAGCTGTCCTCAGGGGTGACCCGGTATCTGCCAGCGAGCAAATGCGAAACCACCTGCAGGGTTCAGCAGCACTACTCAGAGGTTTTTTGGGGCAATAAGCCAGAGACCTGGCTGAGAAAGTTGTCGACTAGCTCAAAGGCTCTCCGTCGCGAAGATTCTTCAAGAGCAATTGTTTGGGCGAGAACTACATCCGGATTCTGGCCATCGCTAGCCAATTCTTCTCTTCCATCCCATATCAACCAGCCTTCCAAGACTTGCCGATTGATCTCGGGATGAAACTGCAGGGCCAAGGATCTGCGATAGCGAAAAGCTTGAGATGCGATTGGTGAGATAGCAAGTTCTTTCGCTCCAGGAGGCAGCTCCCAGCGATCGTAGTGAAACTGAAACCAAGGGCCATTCGAAATCAATTCAGGATCCAGTGAGTGAATTAAATGCCAACCCAGTTCTGGACGCGGTCCTCTAGCAACTGAGCCGCCAAGGGCGCGAGCCATGAGCTGACCCCCGAAACAAATTCCTAAAACAGCAATATCTTTTTCAATTGCATCTTTGATCCACTTAAGCTCTGGTCTCAGCCAGTTGCCGATGCAGCCATCATCCCAAGCTCCCCAAGGAGCACCAAGTGGAACCAAAAGGTCGTAGTTTTCTGCCGCAGGAAAAGTGATGTGGACATTGGGGTCGCGATATTTCTCCTGTGGGACGACTAAAAAAGTTTCTATCTCGAAGCCGAGTTGTTCCAGCCTCTCCCCCACGGGCCCGAGCGGAGAAACATGGTCGTGCTGAATAAACAGCGCTTTCACCTAAAGCCCCCTCTCGGTGTTTAGTTTGATGCTGTTGGACGACCAGCGTAAGGCCAAAGTTCACCATATCTCACCGGCACAATACGCACAGTTCTGGCTGGGTTTGGGGCTTCCAGCATCATGCCGTCACCTAAGTAAATGGCAACGTGATACTTATCCCCTGAAAATGCATCCTCGGTTGACCACCAGATTAGATCTCCACGCTGGGCGTTCTGAAATGGAACAAGTTTCTTCTGGGCCGCCAGGACGTTGTATTGAGCAGTTGCTGAGTGCCAGCCGATGTAGACCCCAACCGATGCGTAGCTCTTCATCGTGATGCCGCTGCAGTCCCAAACATTTGGTCCTGCTCCACCAAGCACATATCTTTCGCCGAGCTGCTCTCTCGCAAAAGCAATTGCACCTTCGACCAGTGCTTCGTTTGGTGGGCCGACGGTGTAGAGCTCAGGTGCAGTCGGAGCAGTCTTCACCAAGTTCTGTCTGCGCTCAGCCTCTAGGCCTTCTCGTCTTTGTCTTTCAAGATCGGCTGCGTTGTCTTGCAGGCTTGCCAGCTGAGACATCATTGTTGCTCGCTCGCGCTCTGTTGCATTAACTTTTTTGATGACAGCATCGGCTGCAGCTTGAGCTTCATCAAAGAGTTTCTTGGCTTCGGCTTCGACCGCTTCTAGTTGTTGCTTTGATTCATCGAGTTCAAGCGTTAGTGCTTGCGCTTGAGCCTGCTTATCGAGCGCTGATTGATAAATGGTTTCCATGCGCTGAGCGATGATTTCCTGCATGCTCATTTCAAAGAGCAAGTCTTCGGCACTTTCGGGATTGAAGAAAAGCCTCAGTGTGATATCTCCGCTGGAGCGATCGCGAAGCATTTGCGCAACGATTTGGCCTAACTGAATTCGCGCCTGTTCGGCTTCTGTCTCAGACTTCTTTGCTTGGGACTGCAATGATTCGACTTTGGCGCGCATATCATCAGCTCGCCTGAGGGCCTTCATGTATTGCTCGCTCTTTTCCAGTGCGACTTTCTCGAGAGCACGAGCTTCGCTCTCCAGGGTGTCGAGGATTCCCTCAATCCGATCCACCATCTTCTTTTTCTCAGCGACATTTCGCTTGGCTGCAGCGACCTCGGCAGCGGTTGGGTAGTCAGGAACGGCATATGCCGGGAGCAAAAGCAGCGAGGTGACCAGCAGACCAAAGCTGGCGATAACGCCTATCAATTTCTTGCGCACTGACACCTCCTGCCTACGAATATGAAGGAAACATTAAAGTATTGCCTGAGAGTTCCCTATGTGTTGCGTAACTTGCCGAGCGGCGGGTAGTCTTGCTCCTTGGTGCCAGAGGCCTATTTGGCCCCATCGTCTAGTGGC
>JACCDP010220200.1_pt1 | contig 12422 bp, 8 predicted proteins | sample 7445841 | NCBI WGS metagenome assembly JACCDP01 (sample SAMN15323441, study PRJNA562643) | freshwater metagenome | isolation source: river surface water | place: USA:Blue River Watershed | collected 2017-08-17
CACGCGGGATCCGACAACTTGGCCGAAAACGTCGCTGCGTGGTCATCCGGATCCTCTGGTGTGGGGATCAAGCGATACTCGAGCACCACCGCTGCGATGCCCTTGGCAATGAGCCAACGTGCCACATCATGCCCCTCATGGTCGATCGCGAGCACGTGGTAGCCACCACCGGGGCAGACCACTACCGCGGTACCAGTTGCAATCGTGGGGTCAGGCAGATAGACCGTCATCCGCGGGACGCGCACATTACGCACCTGACCAAACGGCGTGCCGGCCTGCGACAAACCCACAAAGCGTATCTCAGGCGGGCCGACATCGGGGAGCGACCCCGCTGGCCAGAGCAGTTCGCGGAACGGATCAGGTGCTGTCATGACGATTCACTTTCGACGAATGGACGATATACAATGATACTCTATTCGTTTTGTCGCTCGGTGCACGGCATCGGGATGGAGGTGGCACGCATGGAAAAACCATTTATCTTGGGCGTCAATTATTGGCCACGACGCAAGGCGATGGGCTGGTGGAAGGATTTCGACGCCGGCGAAGTCCATGGCGAATTCGCCACCATTGCGAGCCTGGGGATGACGGTCGTGCGGATTTTTTTGCTGTGGGAAGACTTCCAACCCACGCCCGATAGCGTCGATGCGGCCAGCCTAGCCAATCTGCACACCGTTGCCGACATCGCCGCACACCACAATTTGGTCCTCGACGTGACGTTCTTTACGGGGCACATGAGCGGCCCCAACTGGTGCCCAGGGTGGCTGTTGGGTGAGCCAGCAGACCCCACCAACTTCCACCATCTCCAGGTCGTCAGCGCCAACAAAATCGTCGACAAGCCATACCGCAACCCATATCACGACCCCATCGCATTGGCCGCAGAACGGCTGTTGCTGACGACCGTGGTAACTGGCCTCAAGGACCACCCCGGCATCGGCTGGTGGAACTTGGGCAACGAGCCCGATTTGTTTGCCTGGCCACGTGATGCAGCAGCCGGCCAAGCCTGGGTGCGCGAGATGACGCAACTCATCAAAGCCATCGACCCCGTTCACCCGGTCACCTGCGGGTTGCATGCCGACAGTTTGTTCCGCACCAATAACTTGCGCGTGCACGAAGTCTATGCCGAAACCGACTGGGCTGTCATGCACTCGTACCCCATGTACGTCAGCTGGATGAAGAACCCCCTCGACCCTGACTACGTGCCATTCACCTGCGCAGTGGTCAGCGCCTTGTGCGGCAAACCGACGTTGATGGAAGAATTCGGCGGCTGTACGGCACCTCCGGGGGCACCGTCACAAGTGTGGAACTGGACCGCATACGGCAAACCGCGCGCCCAATTCATGGCCTCCGAAGAAGATTTGGCGGCCTACTACGCAGCCGTACTGCCGACCTTGGTCGACGTCGGTGCAACCGGCGCAATGCTCTGGTGCTTTGCTGATTACAGTTCGGATCTGTGGAACGAACCACCCTGCGACGAAGCACGCCACGAACGCTTCTTTGGGATGGTTCGCCCGGACGGCACACTCAAGCCGCACGCCGAGGTCATCAAGCAATTTGCTGCCAGCAAACCCACCGTCAAAGCAGCGGTCCGACCCGTCCAACTCGGTGTCAGCGCGGCTGACTTCTACGCCGATCCATCGGGACACATGAAGCGTCTGTTTGCGGAATTCGCAGGAGCAGATCGCCTCAAATAACAGCATCCACAGCCACACTCCTACCCTTCACATGATGGGTAGGAGTGGTATACTAATTGTCTATACCCTTCGCATTGAATGGAGCGATGCATGACCACCTATCGAATGCTTATCCCCGGACCAGTTGATGTCGATGATGCCGTACTCAAGGTCCTCGGCAGCCCGCAGATCCCGCACTATGGTCCTGAATGGGCAGCCATCTATGCCGATGTGGTCACCGACCTCAAGCATTTATTTGGCACCACTGCCAATGTGTTCCCCATTGTCGGATCCGGCACCACCGGGCTCGAAGTGGCCATCGGCAGCATGCTCGCCACCGGCAAGCGCATGGCAATTGTGCGCAATGGCTGGTTTGGTGAGCACATGGCCAACATCGCCACCGCGCGCGGTATCGGTGTTCATATTATCGAAGGCGAATGGGGCCGGGCGATTTCTGTCGATGTCGTACGTGCTGCGCTCAAAGAGCATGGTCCGTTCGATGCGTTGGGTTTTGTCTATGCCGAGACATCGACCGGTGCCCTCAACCCCGTCAAAGAATTGGCCGCATTGGCCAAAGAATTCGGCATCCCAAGCATTGTGGACGCCATTACTGGCTTCGCCGGCACCCCACTCGAAGTCGACGCATGGGACATCGACGTCTGCGTCAGCGCCTCACAGAAGGCATTGGCTGCACCAGCCGGACTCGGCTTCGTTGCCGTAAGCCAAAAAGGCTGGGACTACATGGACAGCCACCCCGTTGGTCCGATCGGCTGGTTGTTCGACCTGCGCACGCTGCGCTCGTACCAACAGGGCTCGCCAGAGCATCCGCAGCCAGCCACCATGCCACCAACCCTGGTGCTGGCCGTGCAGTTGCGCCTCAAGCAGGTACTGGCGATGGGCAAGCAAGGGTATGTGGACCACCACTACCGGGCTGCAGCACGCTTCCGCAAGGGCATCACCAGCATGGGGATCGGCTACCTGGTCCCAGATGCCGAAGCCACCCCACAGGTGACCTCGGTACTCATCCCAGCCGGTAAGGACATCAACGAAGTCAAGAAGGCAATGAAAGAGCGCTACGGCTTCTACACTGCCGGTGGCATCGGACCGTTGGCCGCCAAGATTATGCGTGTCGGCCACATGGGCAAGGGTGCAAGCGACACCTACATCGACGATGCCCTCGAGGCATTCGGCGATATCTTGCGCTAATACAGGATGCATGACTGCGCTGTGCACCGGTGTGCACAGCGCAGTTTTTGTTGCCCTGCGCCGCTCCAGGTACACCTGGAGGTGTACCAAGCCACGCGGCTGCGGTTTTGCCCATGAGACACCGCGCAGCACATGTGCCCCGTACCGGCGCGCACAGCCGGGGTTGGTGGGCATGTGTGGTGGCGTCCGGCGTAGGCGGGGCCGTTTTCCAAAAATGCAAAAATCTCATTGAATGAGTTTCGGTATCAAAGGCAAAACTCCATCATCGGAGCGGATCGTTCATGGTACGATAGCCACATTCACGAGACAGCGACGAGACAACTCATCACATCAGTTTCGTTTTGCACCACGATGGAGTGATCGCATGAGCGAACGCGTGCGCGCCTGGAGCGAGCCGGTCGTCATCCCCACCTACGGGGTCGGGGCGGCATTGAAGCAACCGCAATTTTTGAATCAACGCGTCTATCAGGGCAGTAGCGGGGTGGTCTATCCATACCCCGTCATCGATAGTGTGTCGGACGACAAACACGACCAGACATACACCGCGGTGTTCCTCGAGAACGCCTATCTCAAAGTGATGATTCTGCCTGAGTTGGGCGGGCGCGTACAGATGGCGCTCGACAAAACAAACGGGTACCACTTCGTCTATTACAACCGCGTCATCAAGCCAGCCCTGGTCGGTTTGGGTGGGCCATGGATCTCGGGCGGGATCGAGTTCAATTGGCCGCAGCATCATCGGCCGAGCACCTTTGACCCGGTCGATTGGCGCATTGTCGAGCACGCCGACGGGAGTGCGACAATCTGGTGTAGCGAAGTCGAGCGGATGTTCTTCACCAAAGGGCTGCATGGCTTTACGATGCACCCTGACAAAGCTGTGCTGCAGATATCTGCGCAACTGCACAACCGTACTGCCGAGGCGCAGACGTTCCTCTGGTGGGCCAATCCGGCAGTGCATGTCAACGACGAGTATCAATCCGTATTCCCACCCGATGTGCATGCGGTCATGGACCACGGTAAACGCGACGTGAGCGAGTTCCCTATTGCAAAAGGCACGTATTACAAAGTGAACTACGCGCCGGGGACGGACATTTCGCGCTACAAAAACATCCCGGTGCCGACGTCGTACATGGCCTACCATTCGGACTACGACTTTGTCGGCAACTATGATCACGGCAAGAAGGCCGGCATGATGCACGTGGCCAACCATCATCTAGTACCCGGCAAAAAGCAGTGGACATGGGGCAACAGCGATTTTGGCTTAATGTGGGATCGACAGTTGACCGACGAAGACGGCCCCTACATCGAGCTCATGTGTGGAGCGTTCACCGACAACCAACCGGATTTTTCGTGGTTGATGCCGGGCGAAGAAAAGCGCTTCGAGCAGAACTTTATGCCGTACAAGGGCATCGGTCCGGCCAGCAACGCCAATACCGACGTGGTGGTACATCTGAGCCACAGCGACGACCAGACGCACGTCGGAGTCTATGTGACCAGTCCGCGCAGCGTGACCGTTACCCTGCAGCGCAACGGCGCATTGGTGTGGCAACGCGAGACGGCGCTCGACCCGGTGCGTGTGTTGATCGAAGACATTCCCCAGCGCGAGGCGTTCCCCGCACACGAACTCGTGTTGGTGGTGACGGACCGTGCCACCGGCCAGCAGCTGATGCGCTACGCGCCACCCAAGCCGACACTCCAAGACATCCCGGCGGCCGCCACCCCGGCCAAACCGCCGGCCGAGATCGGCTCGACCGACGAATTGTTCTTGAACGGACTGCATCTCGAGCAATATCGACACGCGACCTTCAAACCCGAGGATTACTACCTCGAGGCATTGCGGCGCGATCCGCACGATAGTCGTTGCAACAACGCGATGGGGGTATTGGCGCTCCGTCGGGGCGACTTCCAGGCGGCCGAACATTCGTTCCGCCGCGCGATTGTGCGCATCACCAGCCGCAACCCGAACCCGTACGACGGCGAAGCGTACTACAACCTGGGTCTTGCGTTGCGCTTGCAATCGCGCTACGACGAGTCCTTCGATGCCTTCTACAAAGCAACCTGGAACGCCGCCTGGCAGGACGCGGCATTCTACGAACTCGCACGCATCCAATCACGTCGCGGCGACCTCGCTGACGCACTGCGCTTGGCACAAAGTGCCTTGCGTCGCAACGCCAGTCACCACCAGGCGCGCCACCTCGAGATAGCCTTACAACGTCGTATCGGCAATATCCCCGCCGCATTGGCAGCTATCGACGCAGCGCTTGCCCTCGACCCAATGGACCCCGGCGCCGCCTGGGAGCAACGGATCATCGCCGGCTCCTCGACGGTGGCCGATGCAATGGTCTGGAACGCCCATCTGACCGAGACGTTGGCGCTCGAGTACGCTCACGCCGGCGATGCGGCGAGTGCGCTGGCAGTCCTGGCAGCAGGACCACAGGATGCACCGCTCAATCAGTACCTGCGGGCACTGGTGCTCCATCAGGATGGTCAAATCGATGCTGCCCGCAGTGCGCTCCAGACAGCCCAGGTGTGCACCATGGACTGGTGCTTCCCGCATCGGCTCGAGCACGTCGTGGTCCTGCAGCACGCATTGGCGCAGTCCCCGAAGGACGGCCGCGCGAGTTATTACCTGGGCAACTTTTGGTATGCCCATCGCATGCCCGATGCCGCCATCGAATGTTGGCAACACGCCGTTGCCCACGACCCCACCAACGCCATCGCATGGCGCAACCTGGGACTCGCCTACACCGACCACCATGGCGACCACAGCGCCGCTACGGCTGCCTATGCACAGGCGCTGGCGCACGATCCGGGCGACGCACGGCTACACTACGAAGCCGATCAGTTAGCCCGTGTGCGCGGCGATGCACCTGCAAACCGCCTACAGACACTGACCAGTGCCCGCCCGCTGGTCGACCAACGCGACGACTTGACCATCGAATACGTGACCCTGCTCAACAATGCTGGCCGGTACGACGAAGCAGTCGACATCCTGCGACGACGTTCGTTCCATCCCTGGGAAGGCGGCGAAGGCCGCGTGGCTGCCCAGTACGTGGCAGGATTGATTGGCGTGGCGCAGACGCTGCTCCCGAGCGATGCGGCGGCGGCACTGGCGGCACTCGATGCAGCCATCGCCTATCCGCATAATCTGGGCGAGGGCAAATTGCCGGGCAGCAACGAAAACCACATCCACTACTGGCGCGGGGTAGCCCTCTCCGCATTGGGGCAGCACGACGCAGCCACTGCTGCCTGGCAGCACGCCACCCGCGGCGACAGCGAACCGACCTCGGCGCGGTACTACAATGACCAACCACCCGACATGATCTGGTATCAGGGCATTGCCTGGCGCAAACTGGGTGATACCACACGGGCGACTACGGTATTCGAACGACTGGTGACCTATGCACGCCTCCATCGCGACGACGTGCTCCGACCCGATTACTTCGCCGTGTCATACCCAACGTTCCTCGTGTTCAACGACGATTCGGTACTGCGGCACCAGCTCCATTGCGAGTATATGGAGGCCCTGGGGTGTCTCGGTCTGCGCCAATTCGACCAAGCGGCGGTGTTGTTTGCCCAGGTGCTCACCCGCGAGCCCAACCACACGGGCGCATTGACGCACCAACGCTTTCTCAATCGAACCGATATCTAGAGGTGTCTATGCGACCCATGAACCGTCTGGTAACCAGTGCATTGTGCACAGCAATTCTGCTCGCTGCCTGTGGGAGTCCCGCCCCGGTCACGAGCGAGCCGACCAGCGCACCGGTCGAAATAGCCCCGACGCAGACCGTTGCGCCTGCGACCGTCGAGCCGACGGCTGCGCCCACCGCGCCTGCACCGACAGCGACGGCTGCCCCGACAGCGACGAGCGCCACCACCGCGCCGACAGCTACTGCAGCACCCGTCAGCGATAGTACCGGCACCGTCATCGACACCAGCCCGCGCCAGCCAGTAGCTGGTGGGCCGACGCTGCTCGACAGCCGACTGGCCTTGCGCTATGTGGCGTCGATCCCCGTCAACAGTATCCGTATTGCCTACGACGCTACCCAGAAGATTCTGTTGATGCTCAACATGGAGCAGGGATTGGTACGTATCGATCCGATCACGGGCATCAAAGACATCGTTGCCGCACCCGCTGACATCCTCGATGGCGCGACAGCGAGTGGCTTGGCAGTAGCCGCAAACGGCACCGTGTATATCAGCGCCAACCAGACACTGGGCACAATGACCAAAGCCGTCATTCGCCGGGGTGTCCCGAGCGGGCAGGCCACCTCGGTCAACAAATCATACACGTGGGCGACCTATACCTGGACCACAGTGGCCAGCACCGTCCCCTACCCGCGCAGCGACACGCCCTTCGATCACCTGTTCAATGGGATCGCCATCAGCCCAGACCAGCAATTCATTGTGGTCAACAGCGGATCGCGTACCGACCATGGCGAAATCGAGAGTCAAAACGGCATATTCCCTGATCTGCGCGAGATAGCGCTGACATCACGGATGTTCACATTGCCTGCCAATGGCACGGACATCGTGTTGACGAACTCCGAAGAGGGCGTTGCGCCGTACGTCTATGCCAAGGGCTTCCGCAATAGCTATGATCCGATTTTTGCGCCCAATGGCATCTTGTTTGCCGGCGATAACGGCCCGGATGCCGATTTGCCGGACGAGCTCAATGCCATCAAGCCAGGCCTCCACTATGGGTTCCCGTGGCGCTTTGGAACGACCGATACCCCGCAGCGTGACCCAGCCTACGACCCCAGTACCGATGGCTATCTGAACCCAGATTTCACTGCCGTCCAGATCGGTGCCTACGCCAACGATCCCACCTACCCTACAGCACCAACGACATTTGTTGACCCGATCAGTAATTTTGGCCCTGCGGCGGTCCAATACCGCACCATGGATGGCGTCGCCCACGACGCTGCCAATGAAGGGACGAGTATTGCATCATTCACCCCACATCGGTCACCACTCGGGTTGGTTTTTGCAGACCAGACATTCCCTGCATCGTGGCAACCAAGCGGCGCGAATCTCCACGCCTTCATCCTCAGCTGGGGTGCAGCCGGTGGCAGTTTGACCGACCGTGGCCAAGACATGCTAGCGCTCGAACTCACCCCTGCAGGGAGCAGTTACACCATGACCGCACGCCAATTGGTACGCGGCCTGCGCAACCCTATCGACGCAGCATCCATCGACAACCGTGTCTATGTGCTCGAGTTTGGGGACAACGTGGCATTGTGGGAAATCACGTTCCAACAGTGACATTGGTCGTGTAGAGAGGACTGCCATGCGTGCACGCAGCACGGACAAATCAGCCCCCGTTCGGAGCGGTCGTATCTTCGGCTCGGTTTTGAACGAACTCCAACAACGCCTGCGCCAGGGGGAGTGGCAACCTGGGGAGCATCTGCCCAGTATCACCCACTTGGCCACCGAATTCGCGGTCAGTACCGGTTCGGTGCGTGAAGCATTGCGTTCATTGCAATCACAGGGGCTCGTGCGCATCGAACACGGCCGTGGCGTCATCGTGATCAGCAATAGCTTCGAAGAGGCGACGTTTGGCACCGATGTGTCGGTGTCGATGGACCATATGACGGCGTTTGCCGAGGCTCGGCGTCTCATCGAACCCGAGTTGGCAGCCTATGCCGCCGAGCGCGGGAGCGACACAGAAGTGGCCGAGATTCTGCAACTCGCCCTGACCATGGAACAGCAAGCGGTCAGCGGGCTCGATTTCGTCGGTCCCGACATCGCCTTCCACCGGGCGATCGCACAGGCGTCTCATAATCCCGTGCTCCGCCAGATGCTCCATGGGATGCACGATTTGTTTATCATCTCGCGCCGGTTGACCAGCCAAGAACTGGGCATGACCGAGCGCGCCGTCCGCTATCATCGCCTGATTGCCGAGGCAATCTACGAACGCAACGCCACCCAAGCACGTCTGTTGATGCTTGCCCACATGAACGATGCACTCAGTAGTGTCCTGGCGATGGAAGCCCAAATGCAGCGAAACCTCGTCGTATAACCACATTCGAAAGGACTTCTCGATGCGAATTGCAGTGACCGGCGGCAGTGGCGACTTGGCCCGAGTGCTTATTCCATTGCTCCAAGAAGCAGGGCACTCGGTCCTCAGTATCGACCGGACCATGCCAACCAACACGACCGGGAACCCCCTCGGCGTGCAGGCACAGGTCGTCGATGTATCGGATTTCGGCAGCGTCGTCGGTGCCCTGACCGGCTGTGACGCGGTCATCCACCTGGCAGCCCATCGTTCACCCATGAATGCCCCAGACCACGTCGTCTACCGTGACAATACCCTGGGGAGCTACAACATTCTCTTGGCAGCCGAAATACACAAGATGACCCATGTCTGCATGGCATCGAGCATCAATGCGATTGGTGCGGTATTCAGCAAAGAACCGCATTACGACTACTTCCCCCTCGATGAACAGCACCCCTGCTATGCCCAAGATGCCTACAGCCAATCAAAGTGGGTCCTCGAGCAACAAGGTGATGCGTTTGCACGACGGCGTAGCGATGTGGCGATTAGTAGCTTGCGCTTCCATGGCATTATTGATCGTGACCGTGCCATTCAATTTTGGGATGGCAAAGACGGTGCGCGCAAACATGTCTGGGGCTACGTCCATCCCCGTGCGGCTGCCCGTGCCTGCATCGCAGCACTGAACGTCACGTGGCGTGGGCACGAGGTCTTTTATATCGTCGCTCCCGACGCCGCAAGCGTCACGGCGAGTGATGTCAATGCGCGCACACACTACCCGAATGTCCCCATTCGCGGTAGTTTCAGCGGGAATACCGGATTTTTTGACTGCAGCAAAGCCGGCAAATTGCTCGGTTGGACCCACAGCGAGGAATAATCATGCGCATCCGAGACATTAAGTCCTACCCCATCTGGGTGGGCAACCGCAATCAACTGGTGGTCAAAGTCGAGACCGACGAAGGCATTTATGGCCTGGGCGAATCCGGGTTAAGCGGCCGCGAGCTGGCGGTGATGGGCGCTATTGACCACTTCCGACCCTTCCTCATCGGCCAAAATCCGATGCAGATGGGTCGCATCTGGCAAGAACTATACCGATCTCAGTATTTCGAAGGCGGCCGTGTCTTGGCAGCTGCCCAGAGCGCCATCGATATTGCCCTCTATGACATTGCCGGCAAAGCACTCGGCGTGCCGGTCCATCAGCTCTTGGGCGGTCACCAGCGCGACACCGTGCCGTGTTTTGTGACGGCCAGTGGTTCAACACCCGACGAGCTGGTAGCCAGCGCCCAGATGCTGTGGGACCTCGATTGGCGCGTCATCCGCACCGGCATGTTGCAACCACGTTCACACGGCGAAAACATCTTCGAACCGCGTGAAACGCTGGGAATCACCGCGGCCACAATGGTCAAGATCCGTGAACGCCTGGGTGCCGAGCTGACCCTCGGTATCGACTACCATCACCGCTTGTCATTGGCCGAGACCGCTTCGTTCTGCCAACGCATGCCGCAGGGTACACTCGACTTCATCGAAGAACCCATCCGCGACGAATCGCCCGAGGCCTACGAAGCTCTGCGCAAAATGACCGGCATCCCGTTTGCTGTGGGCGAAGAATTCGCCAGCAAATGGCAATTCGCCCCGTATATCGAACGGCATCTTACCGACTTCGCTCGCATCGACATCTGCAATCTGGGCGGGTTCACCGAGTCAATGAAGGTCGCCGGCTGGGCCGAGACCCACTACATCGACCTCATGCCACACAACCCACTCGGCCCTATCTGCACCGCGGCCACCATTCACATGTCGGCAGCAGTGGCCAACTTCGCGTGGCTCGAGGTACGGGTATCGCCCAGCGAAAACCTGTATCGCGGCGAGGGCATCAACGACGTGGACGTCTTGTTCCCGGTCCACCCCAAACTCAACGGGACGAGCTTCGACGTACCAATGACCCCAGGCCTTGGCATCGAATTCGACGAAGAAACCGCCAAAAAACACACATGGAAGTTCTGGGAAGCCCCGCATCTGCGTCGTCGTGACGGTTCGGTCACCAATTGGTAAGTATGGCAGTGTCGAGAGGAGAACCCATGGATCGCATACTCGTCGGCGGGTACGCCGACCCCCTGTCTGCAGGCATCCAGATTATGGACGTCGACGCAAAAGGACAATACGCACCTATCACGAGCCTCAGCGGCATCGCCAACCCATCCTATATGGCACGGCACGGCGACATGATCTACACCGTGTCCGAGACGTCTGCCGCCGGCGGCTTGCCCGGCGGTGTGGTGGCCGTGTCGTATCGCAATGGGGTCCTCAACGCCGGGGTGCGCCGCCCGAGTGGCGGTGACTGGCCGTGCCATATTATCGTTACCCGCGACGGACAGCACCTCGTGGTGTCGAACTACGGTACCGGCAACATGGCATTGCTCCGCATCGGCACCAATGCAGATATCGCTGGCCTCAATGACCTGCGCCAACATGTCGGTAGGAGTGCCAACGAAGCCCGCCAAAGCGGACCACACGCCCATTCTGCCACACTGACCCCAGACGGACGGTTCATCATCGCGGCAGATCTGGGTACCGACGAATTGGTGTTTTATTCGATCCAACCACAGACCACCCTGCTCCGGCGGATGCACGCCGTCAACGCCAAACCGGGCTCAGGACCGCGGCACGCGGTTTTCCACCCCACCAAAGCCATCCTGTATGTCGCCAACGAGATTTCGTGCACGGTAGCGGTCTATGCCTACGCCGATGACACTTTGCGCCCGCTGTGGGAACATTCGACCATCCAGACGCCGCTGGGCGACTACACGGTCGCAGACATCCACATCAGTCCCGATGGGGAGTTCCTCAGCGTGACGACCCGTGGCGAAAACACCATCGCCACCTATCGCATCCTGGCGGACGGCAACCTCATCCGCGTCCAAGTCGTCGATTGTGGCGGTGCCTGGCCGCGCAATTTCGCCTTCAGCCCCGACGGTAGCTATGTCTTGGTCGCCTGCCAAAACGACAACCTCATCGCAGTCTTGCCCCGTGACGTTGCAACGGGCCACATCGGGGCACGGGTGGGCACAATCCCGGTCGCCGGGGTTTCGTTCATTTCGTTCCTGTAAGCTGGCTGGAGGCCGGGGAGTACACAGAGCCACGCACGTCAGTGCGCGGCTCTGTGCATTTCGAGATATTTGTGACGCTGATGATTGTTACAATCGTGGATCGTTGAGGCGCTTGTATTCGCCGCGCATGGCAAACAGACGCACACGAATGATGTCGCGCAGATTGCGCAGTGCATCACGGATCGGGTCGACCTTTGTTTCTTCGCCGTAATGCCACAAGACGGGCATTTCGGCGACGCGATAGCCACGCATCACGGCGAGATAGAGGATTTCGACATCAAAAGCCGTCACCGCCGCACCCTTGATGACCGGCGCATCGTCACCGTAGATGCGTGCACGACGGAACAAATCGTGTGCCACAGGGCGACGGAACGCCTTGAACCCACACTGTGTATCGTGGAAGTTGCCCACCACGAACAGACGCACCAGCCCATTAAACACCCTTCC
>JACCDP010019210.1_pt1 | contig 12420 bp, 12 predicted proteins | sample 7445841 | NCBI WGS metagenome assembly JACCDP01 (sample SAMN15323441, study PRJNA562643) | freshwater metagenome | isolation source: river surface water | place: USA:Blue River Watershed | collected 2017-08-17
AACTGAGTTCGTAAACTACTTGTGCATGTGAGAGTTTGAACTGAGAAAACGATAATTGCACTACGCCCGTAGAAGACTTGGATGATAGCTAGAGGACCCGGGTTCAATTCCCGGCACCTCCACAACGAGCGAAACATGGCGAATGTTTGTATTCGCAAATGTTGAGCGAGGCGTGGAAGGTTGAGCGCGAAAGTGCGCAACCTCCATTTTATTTATTTGAAGACTCTATAAAAAGCAATTAATGCGGTTGTAATTCCAAAACCGCCAATAACTCTGCCGCCTAAAGAATCAACTTGTGTAATGAATTGCATTCCGATTGTGAATGATATTAAGGCAAGAAAAATTGTGAGAATTCTTTGAAGTGGTTTCACTGTGACATTTGAAAGTGCTCTGGTCTCACGAAAAGTTAAAAGCAAAGCAGTAACTCCTGAAATTAACATTGCAATTATTATTAAAGAAACTAGCAGCGCCAGAGATTCCATGCTTAATACTATTAAAAATTATGCGACTTCATTAACAGGACGAGCAGGAACGAAATACTTCTTTCCAAGTGGAGATATCCATTCGCATGATCCATCGGCATTACTAATTAATCTCCAGCCGCCATGAGTTTTCATCTGATGATGACGCCTGCATAAAACACCAAGATTATCCGCTGAAGTTTTTCCTCCATCATCCCAAGCTTGGGCATGATCAATATCTGATCTTCGAGCGCTCTGTCTACATCCTGGAAATCTACAAGTTTGATCTCGTGCAATTAGGAAATCCTTTAAATCTTGAGGAGGTTCATAACTTTGCCGTCCGTAATCAATTAAGTTTCCGGTAATTGGGTCAGTAATAAATCTTCGCCATTTTGCATCTGCCGCAAGTTCTCTAGCAACGCTTGCTGGAATTGCTCCGTACCCTGCAATCTGTCCTGGATTTTCCGCCAAACCCACCAATGTTGGTAAATCTATTGTTAAATTCACCGTGACTGGGCGGCGATGAGTTTGTAACTCATTTACAGATGTAGCTAGATATGCAGAGGCTATTTGTGTAAGCGCATCAGCACGTTTCATATCTATGGATCTGGAATCCTTATTTAGTATCGTAGGTATAGCAGAGTTTGGAGTAGCGCCATCATGCAAGCTCTCTTTAACATCAGCTCTGGCTAACTTATCAATCGCTAACATAATTGTTTGAGCATCTTGTGCTGGCAGAAAAGCTACCAAAGTGCACATTCCATCTGATTCTGGAAATAATGAAACCTTGCGAGCATCTCTTGCTATCGATACTGAATCTTCAAATTCGCTTGGTGCTAATTTAGCGATAGTGGCTCGTACCTTATTTGCTACCTGCGATGGAGTATGGAACTCCGCATGCGCAAGGGCCTTTTCTTCAATCTCTCTAATAACAGATTCTGAGGCGCCGCGACTAATTATTTCTGCGCTCTCTTTGGCGATAACAGTGGCATGTGCTGCAGATATTTCTCCAGTGGCCAGAGCAGAACAGATGGTTGGTAAGTGATTGGTCAAAGTTCTTGCAACATCAATTCTTATTTGCGCAGTATTTAGCGATAATCTTAATGCGCTAGCAACCTCTTCGCGCTCTGCATCATCTACACCAGACCACATTGATTCTGCCTCGGTAGGTTGATCTCCAGCAACCGCAACTATTGCGTTTTGCATCAATGCCTGCAGCCATCCGCTCTGTTTTTCTAAAGCGGCTAAGTAATCAATACGTCTTGGCTTTGAAAGCGTGAATGGGTCGATATTAATTAATTCGGTCAATGCCTCAATGCCTGCTGCTTTTCTTAATAATTCGAGAACGAAATCCTCAGATTCCGGAGCGGTCAACCTAGTTGAGTTTTCGACCAAATTTATAATTTCGCTCATGGGGCAAATATTTATTTATCCCACTGACAATAATTTTTGCAATTAAAGTCAATTTAAGACTTTTGTGGATAACTTTTTTAAATTCTTAAAATTACCTTGAGATAGGAACTTCTACTCAGCTTTACCTAGTTAGCTTTACCTAGTTAGCTTTACCTAACCCCACCCTTTAACTTCTCAAACTCCACACCCATCTCCTGCGGCAACTTCTCACCAATCTTCTTAAACCACTCCTCAATTAGTGGTAACTCCTCTTGCCACTCGCTCTTATCAACATGAAGTGCATCAGCCATCGCAGCCTCTGTTACAGCCAAGCCATCAACATCAATTGATCCAGGTGCTGGTGCAAAGCCAAGCGGAGTTTCAATCGCCACTGCTTCGCCTTCAATACGTTCAATCGCCCACTTAAGAATGCGTGAGTTCTCGCCATAACCAGGCCACAAAAATGATCCATCCTTAGCCCGACGGAACCAATTCACATAGAAAATCTTTGGCAACTTATCTGCAGATGTTTTCTTACCAATACCGATCCAATGTTTAATGTAATCGCCAACGTGGTAACCAATAAATGGCAACATCGCAAATGGATCACGGCGCACAACACCAACCGCGCCAGTTGCAGCAGCTGTAGTTTCAGATGAAAGTGTGGCGCCCATAAAAACACCATGGTTCCAATCACGAGATTGCATTACTAATGGAATAGTTGTTTTGCGACGTCCACCAAAGAAGATTGCAGAGATTGGTACTCCATCTGGTGATTCCCACTCTGGCGCGATGATTGGACATTGGGATGCTGGTGTACAAAAACGTGAGTTTGGATGTGATGAGAGCTCACCATTTTCTGGTGTCCAATCTTGATGCTTCCAATCAGTTAAATGCTCAGGTGGTGTATCAGTCATTCCCTCCCACCAAATATCACCATCATCAGTTAGTGCAACATTTGTAAAGATTGAGTTTCCCTTTTCAACGGTGCGCATCGCATTGGCATTTGTTCCCCAACCAGTACCAGGGGCAACACCAAAGAAACCAAACTCAGGATTTATGGCATGCAATCTGCCATCTTCGCTAAAGCGCATCCAAGCGATGTCATCACCTAATGTTTCAACCTTCCAACCTTTAATTGTTGGATCTAACATCGCTAAATTTGTTTTTCCGCAAGCAGATGGAAAAGCTGCTGCGATGTAATGAACCTTGCCCTTTGGATTGGTTAACTTCAAAATCAACATGTGCTCGGCCAACCAACCCTCATCGCGGCCAATAACGGAGGCTATTCGAAGTGAGTAACACTTCTTACCTAACAATGCATTTCCACCATAACCAGATCCGTAAGACCAAATCATGTGCTCTTCTGGGAATTGTGAAATATATTTTGTGTCAGAACATGGCCAGGCAACATCATCTTGGCCAGCTGCAAGTGGTGCACCAACAGAATGAAGTGCCTTAACAAATACCGCATCAGTTCCCATTGCATTTAATGCATCTGTTCCCATTCTTGCCATGATCTTCATGGAAACTACAACATATGGGCTATCTGTTATCTCAACACCAAACATTGGATTTTTTGAGTTTATTGGTCCCATACAAAATGGAATTACATACATAGTGCGGCCCGTCATGCAGCCGTCATACAACGCACTCATTTCCTGCTTCATCTGCGCAGGTGCCATCCAATTATTTGTGGGTCCGGCATCTGATTCATTTACTGAACAAATAAAGGTGCGATCTTCTACGCGAGCAACATCTGAAGGATTTGAGGTTGCCCAAAAAGAGTTTGGTTTCTTTTTTAATTTAACTAATGTGCCGACCTCAACTAGGTGAGTGGTTAATCGGTTCCATTCATTTTCAGAACCATCACAAATATAAATTGAATCTGGCTTGGTAAGGGCAGCGGTCTCTTCAATCCAGTTGCGCAATTGCTCATGGCGAATTGCAGATAGATCTGCACTTGCAGTTGTGATCGCCATTGATCGCATCCTTTTTGGGATTGCTCCCGGTTAGGAGAGAAAGGCTACGACTTATTTTGGTTTTAGTGTGGGCTTTAGAAAGGGGGATTACGCAGGGTTCTCTGTCTGACCGCTCACATTGAGTTCATCTGGAGTGTTGTGAACTCCACGGATATCACCTGCAGGGCGAGCTCCACTTAACTTATGGCCAGCGCCATCACGTTGAAGAGGACGTACCGCTTTGCTCCAATCAGGTGGCACAACACCAAGTACACCCTTTTGGAAATCATCAAATGCTTTTAAAACTTCAGCTTTGGTATTCATAACAAATGGACCCATCCAAGCAACACTTTCCTTAATTGGTTGTCCACCTAAAATTAAAATATCCATTTGCGGTGATCTTGATTCTTGAATTAAATCTGCATTGATAACAATTGAATCACCATCGCGATAGGTAACTAATTGACCAGTTTTAATTGGATGTTTTTCTTCACCAACTGTGCCGTGACCATTTAAAACATAGGCAAGAGCGTTGTAATTTGAGTTCCAAGGAAGACGAAGTTCAGATCCTGGTTGCATGGTTGCATGCACAATTGTTATTGGAGTTTGGGTTGAACCAGGACCTTTATGTCCTGCAACCTCACCCGCGATTACTCGAAGAAGTGCGCCACCATCGTGGGAAGAAACAAGTGCAACATCTGATGCTCTTAAATCTTGATAAGCGGGTGGTGACCATTTCTTTTCAGCTGGCAGATTTACCCACAATTGAAAACCGTGAAATAAACCACCGCTCATAACTAAATGCTCTGGTGGAGTTTCAATATGCAAAATTCCAGCGCCAGCGGTCATCCATTGGGTATCGCCATTTGAAATTGTTCCGCCACCACCATGGTTGTCGTAATGATCAAAGATGCCATCAATAATGTAGGTAACTGTTTCAAAGCCGCGATGTGGATGCCAAGGAGTTCCCTTTGGCTCACCAGGTGCATACTCAACCTCACCCATTTGATCCAAGTGAATAAATGGATCTAAATCTGCTAAATCAACACCAGCAAATGCACGACGTACTGGAAAACCTTCACCCTCATGACCTTGGGGTGCAGTAGTAACACTTTTAACTCTACGTGCACGCGCAGATGGATCGGCAATAACTCTAGGTAAAACAGTTATATCGGCGACGGTTACTGCTGGCACGTTTTTCTCCTTGAAATCTTAGTTTGTTGAATATTCAACTATCTCAAAGTGTATAACTAATTAAGGTAAAGAAAAATTCCCAGCACCGGATTTACGCCAAAAAACAAAGTGAGTTATAACGCTTTGAGCGCGCTAACTACTTTTGTTAGCGAATCCTTCGCATCTCCAAATAGCAGAGTGGTCTTCGGATCGTAAAGCAGCTCATTTTCAATACCCGCAAAGCCAGGACGCATCGAACGCTTTAAGAAGATCACATTTGCTGCCTTATCAACATCCAAGATTGGCATTCCATAAATTGGGCAACCAGGTGTGGTTTTAGCAGCAGGGTTAACAACATCATTTGCACCAACAACTAATACAACATCTGTTTGTGGGAAGGTTGGATTGATCTCTTCCATTTCAACTAATTGCTCATATGGAACATTTGCCTCTGCTAACAAAACATTCATATGTCCTGGCATACGACCGGCAACTGGGTGAATTCCATAAGCGACCTCAACACCTTTAGATGTTAATAGATCGGCTAACTCGCGAACTGTGTGTTGTGCTTGAGCAACCGCTAAACCAAAGCCAGGAACAAGTACAACTCGTTGTGAGTAGTTAAGCAAGATAGCAACATCATCAGCCGAACCTGATTTAACTGGTCTGGTATCTACTGCGCCTGATGCTGCACTTGCCTTTGCAGTGAATGCACCAAACAAGGTGCCAAATAATGATCTACCCATGGCATCTGCCATTAACCGTGTCAAGATAGTTCCTGATGCACCTACCAATGTTCCAGCGATAATTAACAATGTTGTTTGCAGTACATAACCACTTGCGGCAACAGTTAAACCAGTAAATGCATTAAGTAATGAGATAACAATTGGAACATCTGCGCCTCCTACTGGAAGTACAAACAAAATACCAAACAATAATGAGAGCGCACCATTTATTAACAGTGGTGATGTACCACCGGATGTGATTACCCAACCACCAGTTGCTAGAACTGCAATTAAGGTAAGTGCGATTAATTGGCGACCAAATGGGAAGATAATCGGGCGAGTAGTCATTAACTCTTGCAACTTTAAGAAGGTAATAATTGAGCCAGAGAATGAAACACAGCCAATAATTACAGTAAAGACAGTTGCAATTACCTCAGCAGTTGTAGCTGAATCACCAAGTTTTAAATACTCAACAATTGCAACAAGTGCTGCAGCGCCACCACCAACACCATTAAATAATGCAACTAGTTGTGGCATTTGCGTCATCTGCACTCTGCGAGCAGCTGGAACTCCAACAATTACACCAAATGCAATTGCGCCAAGAATTAATGGTAGGTGATTTAACGCTCTGCCCTCATTTGCGTAGAAGAAGACGATAACTGTTGCGATAGTTGCACCAACTGCGCCAATCGCATTTCCACGGCGAGCAGATTTTGGTGAAGATAAACCTTTTAGCGCCAAGATGAAGCAGATACCGGCAGCTAAGCCAATTAAGTCATAAAGATTTTGGCTCATTATTTGCCACCTGAATCTTTATCGGCTGAATCCTTTTTTGCCTTTGGCTTTCCCTTAAACATCTGCAACATGCGATCGGTAACTACAAAGCCACCCACCATATTAATTGTTGCTAGGACAATTGCAGCGGTAGCAAGTGAGAGCTCCAAAGTAGTTTCAGCGTGATCAGCCACAATAATTGCGCCAACTAAAATAACGCCGTGAATAGCGTTGGCACCGCTCATCAGTGGCGTATGCAAAGTGGTTGAAACTTTAGATACAACTTCAAAGCCAACAAATATTGATAACAAGAAGATTGAAAGCAGTGCTAACTCATTACTCATTACTTAACCTCACTTACCCTTCTCACGTTTTGCGCCAGCATGGGTTAACGCAGCAGAGTCAATAATTTCATCGGAGAAATCAGGTACTAATTCACCGGTTGGTTTGCCTTCAACACTTTTGCTCATCAACATAAGTAAATTAACAACATTTCGAGAGAACAACATCGATGCGTGATAAGGCAGTTGGCTTGGCACATCTTTGCCACCCCACATAGTTACACCAGTAGCGGTTGTGATTACCTCACCAGCAACACTGCCCTCAACATTTCCGCCAGTCTCTGCAGCTAGATCAACAATTACTGATCCCGGTTTCATTTGGGCCGCCATCTGCGCAGTTACTAATCGAGGTGCGGTACGTCCTGGCACAGCTGCGGTTGTAATTAATACATCCGCCTCTGCAATATATGGTGTTAACAATTCTCGTTGTTTAGCAGCGCGCTCTTCAGTCATCTCACGTGCATAACCGCCGGCACCTTCTAGCGCTTCAAGCTCGAGCGTAATAAATTTTGCACCCATTGATTTAACCTCATCAGCAGAGGCTGGGCGAACATCATAAGCACTTACTACTGCGCCTAATCTCTTTGCAGTTGCAATTGCTTGCAAACCAGCAACACCGGCGCCAAGTACAACTACTTTGGCTGGTGTAACTGTTCCGGCGGCAGTCATTAATAATGGGAAAAACTTTGGTGATAACTCTGCGGCAACTAATGAAGCGCGGTAACCAGCACATAATGCTTGTGAGGTAAGTGCATCCATCGATTGGGCACGTGAAATACGTGGCACCATCTCAAGTGAGAAGGCGGTAACTCCTGCGGCAACAGCTGCATCAATTGAATCGACAGAGCCAGTTGGTGATAAGAATGAGATTGTTATTGCACCTTTTTTCAAGGATTTCATCTGCGAAGGTGTTAGTGGTTGTACTGACAAAACAACATCGGCGCCCGTTAAAACATCACCTGATTTAACCTCAGCTCCTGCCTTTTTGAAATCTTCATCAGATGCTTGTGCAGTAACACCTGCGCCAGATTCGATTACTACTTCAAGTCCAGCTTTGGTTAATTTAGAAATAATGTCAGGAACTAAAGCAACTCGCTTTTCGCCATCTTTAATCTCTTTTGGAACCGCTATACGCATGGCTTTAATCTACCCTCAATTACCAGCGCGACTGCCAGATAGATCACCACGTGTTAGGTGATAAAGCAGCGCTTGAATTGTGGTCCTGCGGTGAAATGCTTGTCGCCAAATAACAGATTTGCCACCATCTATTACCGAAGCGGAAACCTCTTCGCCGCGATGAGCGGGCAGGCAGTGCATAAAGATGGAATCCTTTTTAGTTAAATTCATTAACTTATCCGTTACTGCAAATGGTGAAAGTGCAGCCATCTTTTCGCTGCGATCAGATTCAGAGTCACCCATTGACATCCAAACATCGGTATACAAAACACTTGCATCCTTTGCTGCAACCTCTGGATCATGAAGAACTTCAACCTTGCCACCTGATTTATTTGCAATTGCAATTGCTTGATTTACAACCTCTTGTTTTGGCGCCCACTTATCAGTTGGTGTTGCTACAACTACATGTGCACCCATAGTTGCGCCCATGATCAACCAAGCATTTGCCATATTGTTACCGTCGCCTAGATAAACAAATTTTCTCCCAGAAATATCCTTGCCAAAATTTTCTCTGATTGTGATCCAATCAGCTAATAATTGAGTTGGGTGATCATCATCAGTTAATGCATTTATTACCGGAATAGTTGCATGGTTGCCGAGTTCATCTACATCTGATTGGGCAAAGGTACGAACAATTAATGCATCACAAAAGCCAGAGATAATTTTTGCGGTATCGGCAATAGTTTCACCACGACCAATTTGCAGATCATCACCGCGCAAGAAAATCGGTGAGCCACCAAGATGAGCTACGGCGGTTTCAGAGGCTAATCGGGTGCGGGTTGAGGATTTAGTCATATAAATAGCAACAGTTTTCTTTGCTAAATGTTTTTTCGCCGCCAATGGCTTCTCAGCAAATTTGGCTGCAGTGCTCAGCAAGATTTCAATATCTGATTTAGAGAGATCAGATGTGCGCAGTAAATCCTTGATTCCAGCCTTCATTAGCAAAGCCTAGAGGATAATATTTATTCATGGGATTCCTCTCTGATTTATTGGAAAAGACCAAAGCCGCTGAAGTACCGCTCAGTATTGATGAAGGCGACCACGAGCGGTTTTCTCATTATGTAGACAAGAACAAAGTTATGGAGTCGGCCATGACCGGCAAAGCTGTTCGTGCATTGTGTGGCAAAAAATGGATTCCAAATCGTGATCCGCAAAAATTTCCAATTTGTCCAACATGTAAAGAGATTCACGCTACCTTAAAGTAAATTCTAAGGTTGAACCGATAACCTAATTTATATGAGTAAGTTAGGCATCTCCTTAATTGCATTTTTATTGGCAGTTTCTGGAACCATAACTTCACCAGCGGAGGCAAACAATCCACCCCGTAGAATTTTGAGTGGTTGGTTAGATGGTTCGCCAACAATTTATCTGCGCTCAGTTGACTCAGCATTTAATTACGAGGTTATTAAGGATGTTTCACCTTTTTGGTATGGCTTAACAAGTGAATCGGTAATACGAGATAAATACACCTTAGGTTTATATACGAAACCAATTACTGGTGCCATTCAAGATCTGCGCAATCGTGGTTTAACTATTTTGCCAACTATTACTGATGATATGCCGGTCCGGGGATTGGCAGGAGTTTTGGCAAATGAATCAAAGCGAGCAGTATTGGTAAAAAGTATTCGTGATCTAGTAGCAAAATATAATTATGATGGAATTGATTTAGATTTTGAAAAGTTTTATGCCAAAGGTGAAACTCGTGCTAATTGGGTTACCTTAAAACCAACTTGGGTTTCATTCATTAAAGAGTTATCTGCAGTACTTCACGCAGATGGAAAATTATTATCTGTAACAACGCCACCAGATTTTGATCCAGCAACTAAACGTGCCGGTAATTGGGTTTATGCCTGGGCGGAGATGGGTCCACATATAGATCGACTACGCATCATGGCGTATGACTATTCAACAACAACTCCTGGACCAATTGGCCCATTGGCTTGGACTGAAGATGCAGTTAAGTATGCAGTTTCGCAAATGCCGGCTTCAAAAGTTTATGTTGGTATTCCAGCTTATGGTCGAGATTGGATTACAAAGGTAGATGGCGTATGCCCTGCAGCATTTTCAAAAACGATTGTAGTTGGTGGTCGCGCCGCCTTTACTATGAAAGATGGTGTTGAGTTATCGAAAATTTATGGCGGTGCTCCAAAGTACAACGAGGTAGTTGCGGAGAACTCTTATGTTTATAAAAAAACATATACCGACCCAACCAATAGTGCTATCTCCTGCACAGCAACTAGAACAACCTGGTACCCAGATGAAAGATCATTTGCAGTAAGAGCAGCACTTGTTGGCAAGTATCGATTAGGTGGTGTTGCAATCTGGACATTTGGCAAAGAGTCTGATGAAGCTGCGCGTGCAATTAAAGCTGCAGCACAATCAATTGCACCTGATGTTGTGGTCTCTGCAATATCAACTGATTTAGAGCAAATTGGATATGGCTCAACCTTTAATTTAATGGGAAGTTTTAAATTGCCGGACAAAACACCGATTGTAGGAATTCCAGTTCGATTTGAGATTAAGAACTCCACCGACTCTAATTGGCGAACTATCTCTGCCGGTATAACCGATGCCAACGGAATGATCAAAGTTCCAGTAATTGTGGGTGAGAAGAGCCAGATTAGATTAGTTAGCGAAGGAAGTTGGGAGCGACTAGAAGGAAAGAGTGCTGAGAAAAGTATTGCAGTTGCACCATCTATCTCGTTGCAGATGCCAAGTTCAATAAAGATCGGCAGTAATTACCAAATCTCTGGACAAATTTATCCAGCTGCTAATTCAATTCCCGTCACAATCTTGCGAAATGGCAAACAGTTGGGAGTATTTACAACCGATACAACCGGAAAGTTCATATTCACTGTCAATGAGAAAGAGATTGGCCTTGTTTCCTTCCAGGCAGGGATTGCGGCTAACGCCAAGATGAATGCGGGCAGGTCGCAGTCATACCCAATATTAATTAGATAGATCTACTAGTTAGGTAGATTTCATAAGATAATAGGGGCATGCGTATAGGGATTGAAGAATGAGCACCGAGATTGAGACGTTAGAGGAGTTAGATCTCTCTAAATTTTTTGATCGACCTTGGGTAACAATTGTTTGGGATGATCCAGTAAATCTGCAAAGTTATGTCACATATGTCTTTATAAAATTATTTGGATTTAGTAAAGAGAAAGCTCATGAGTTAATGATGAAGGTGCATACTGAAGGAAAAGCGGTGGTGTCTGCTGGCTCTCGTGAAGCAATGGAAAATGATGTGCAGCGATTACATGAACATGGTTTGTGGGCAACGCTACAAAGAGAGAATGATTAGGCAGGATCATGGGTGAATTTAAGGGCACGCCTGCCACAGGTGATCTAACAGTTGCACTTAGCAATGATGAGTTACATATATTAATTAATTTAGTTGAACAATTATTAGAGTTGTTGGGTGAGCGAAACTTTGCTCATCATTATCAATCTGATGATCCATTTGCCCAATTAATGGCTGCCCAATTGATGAACATGGAGCCATTATCTGCACCAGAGGATCCCGTATTAAATAGATTGTTACCAAATGCCTATGCTGATCCAGATGCAGCTGATGAGTTTAGAAAATTTACTGAGCCAAGACTTCGCCAAATCAAACAACAACATTTGATGTATTTGCGCGAGCAATTAGTTTTCCCAGTCGATCATGAATTACCAAAGGCTGACATCGCAATCACAGATGCACAACAATGGTTAATCGCTATAAATGATGTGAGATTAGCGCTGGCGGTTAGATTAAATGTAACGCCGGAGAGCTTTGAAAAGTTTGAGAATCTGCCAGATACCGATCCACAAAAATCACTATTTGCAGTTTATTTTTGGTTAGGTGGGATTCAAGAGAAGTTGATCGAACACCTTTAATCTAGATAAAAATTAAATAAAAAAATCCGCGGCCCCCTTTCGAGGACCGCGGATTTTAATTTAAAACGAGGATTAAATCACTAATTAATTAGTGATCGTCCTTCATTCCCTCTGCTACTGACTTCATCTTTGCAATCTTGTAGATTGTTAGACCGAATACACACTTTGCTAATACGTCAGCAATTGTGTAACCAATTTGGCGATTTACGAATGCACCTGTTGAAGCTGCATTAGCTGAGTCGATGATTGGTAGTAAGTAAGAGATTGGGTAAACGCCCCATGTAGCGATTAACAGAAGACGTAGACGGCCGATTGTTGCAGCCACTCCATCTGGTTGACGCTCTAGAGACTTTGAAAGCTCCACGAATAAAACATAAAGAATGTATAGGAATGGAAGTGTTGAAAGCACACCCCAGATAATCTTTGTGTTTGTGTCAGTTGACATCTCACCTGGGTAACCAAGTGCGATCATCGCTGCAGATGCTGGAACTAGGCGGTTGATCAATGAAGATGCTGCTGCCTTAGCTAGAGC
>JACCDP010959438.1_pt1 | contig 12418 bp, 7 predicted proteins | sample 7445841 | NCBI WGS metagenome assembly JACCDP01 (sample SAMN15323441, study PRJNA562643) | freshwater metagenome | isolation source: river surface water | place: USA:Blue River Watershed | collected 2017-08-17
CCAGAGTTACGGCTACTACCTGCACACCGAATTTGGAATAAACAAAAAAATTCACGAGTATGGGTTTGAGGCGACGACCATCATCAGCAGTCTTTTGCATTCTCGGTCCTTTCCACAGATCTTAGGGCGCCCTTGCGGGACTCACGCTTCGCTCTCTATTCTGACATAATGACTCAGACAGCGGAAGATCCCCCAGAATGCAAGAAAAACCTTGCAATCCTCAAAAGCCGCAGCTAATCTCCGACTCTCTCGTGAATCACTTTTTTCAGCGTGGAGTAGACATTGCACGGTTCAAGACACAGAAGAAAGCATCCTAAGGGTCGTCGTAAAGTCGGTCGTAAGAAGCGTCGTATGATGCGCCTCCGTCGAGCCTTGCGCACCAAGTAATATGCCTTGGCTTTTTGCCGGATTGGGTCTGTGGTCTCCCCAAGGAGAGAGCAGGCCCTTCTTGCTTTTATCGCGCCCAAATGACCATCTTAAGGTTCCCCCAAACGGGTTAGGAACCTTTTCTTTTTTTTGTCGCCAGGTTTTTTTTTCGCCTTTCCTTTCTTTCCTAAAACTCAGAATTTGCGTCCGCCTTTTAACTAGATGCCACTCTCCGTCTATGTCGCGCTGCGTCAATCACTTCCAAATATTTTGCAATTCGCTTCGCACCTCAGTAAGCTAATTCAAAGAGCCAAACAGCCCAGACTCAAGTGAACGCGACGAAGCGATTCGATCCCTAGTCTATTGTCCTTTTTTGGAGGCGACGATGCTGGATTTTATTTTGGAACTGGAACGAGTCCTCAACATCTGGCCAGATGGTGTCAAATGGAGCCTGGTTCAGATCGCTGAGCAAACCAGGACCAAAGTACCTCAAGTCGTCGAGTGCTTGACTGAGGCGCTGCACAAAAATCCAGACGTTCACGATCCATTGACCTTCAATGAAGTCTCTAAGGCCTATATCGTGCTGCGTGAGCGACACAAGCAACAGCTCGAAGCCCTTTATGAACGCTCTCGCAAGGCAATCCAGGCTGCTGTTGACTCCTACGAAGGAGTGATGGAACGCGTACGTACCATGGAGCTTTCCAAGAACCGTCGTGGTGCCTATCGGACCCTGAACTATACCTACGGCAACTACATCAACCTCTTGCCCGCGGATCTCAAGGCACGCATCTGCGATGACTGCCTGCGCATCGGCATCAAAGAGGCCATCAACTTCCAAGAGCTTTCGCAGTGGCTCCAGCGCGGCATCATCCACTTGATGGAGTCCGGTAACCGCGAAGCGGTCGAAGACGCGCTTGACTTTCTCGATGCCTATGGCGACTATTTTCTGACCGAAGCCCAAGGCAAAGGAGAAAAGTTTTTGACGAGCCTTCTGCTCCGTCTCAAACCTGCAGCAATGGAATTCGATCTCTCCCCCAAGTTTAATGAGCTCGCGGGTGAGTTTCGCTTGACTGAAGTCATGGATGTCTTCGTCTAAAGGTGATATCGTGGCTTTTGCAGGTCGTAGCCAAAGCTCTGTACCTTTCGCACAGAGTCTGGTTCCTCGCCTCAGGCAAATGCCATGATCACCCGACCTCCTTTCGGATGTCGCCTAGCGGAGATGCCATTTGAGTCGCTCGCCAAAGTCCACTAAAAAGACGGCTCCAAAATCAAAGTCACTCCCTGTAAAAAAATCGGCTAAACGCCGCGAGGCTGGCTTACCAAGCCCCTTGGATGCAGGAGAAGTTTATGCACACTGCTCCACCCGCAGCTTTAAGTTCAAAAGTACCGATGAACTCGAAACGGGTCACGATATCATTGCTCAGGACAGAGCCATACGCGCGATCAACATGGGTCTTTCCATCAAACGCCCCGGTTATAACATTTACGTAGCAGGCATCGATGGCACGGGCAAAACCAGCGTTATCCGTCAGTTTCTCGAGCGCTGGTCTGCTGACTCTCCTCCCCCGCACGATTGGATCTATCTTTATAACTTTACCGATACCGAAGTGCCGCGGGTGATCAAACTTCCCCGAGGTGAAGGTAAAAAGCTCAAGAAAAATATGGAGGCCTTTGTCAAAGCCCTCCGTTCGGAAATTCCCATCGCTCTGCAGAGCGAGGACTACGAGAACGCAGTCAACACCTACATTTCATCGGCCAACGATATCAAATCCAAGCTCTATAGCGATCTCGAACGCACGGCCAAAGCCAGTGAGTTTGTCATCAAGTCAACGCGGATGGGCATTGAGACTATCCCCATCGTCGACGGCCGTCCTCTCACGGAACGTGACTATTCCAAGCTCAAAGAAGAGGATCGCGAGCAGATCGAAGAGCGCCGCTCCGTGCTCGAGCCTGAAGTTCTCGACTTTGCCCGCAAGGTCCGCGCTTTGGACAAAGAAACCGCAGAAAAGCTCGAAGGCCTGCGTGATTCTATCGGGGAGCAAATCGTACAGGCTCTCCTCGAACCTCTCAACGAAGAGTATGCTGAATTCTCTGAAATTCTCGAATATCTCGAGCAGGTACGTGAAGACATCAAGGAGAACCTCCTCGAGTTTGTCGAAGAGGATTCATCGAGCAATGGCAATGGCGAAGAAGCGATGTATCCTGAGGACAAAGACAAGTTCACCAAGTATAAAGTGAACGTCTTTGTCGACAATAGTAAGCTCGATCGTGCACCTGTGATCATTGAAAACAATCCCACCTACTACAATCTTTTCGGTAAGATCGAAAAGAACGTCGAGCACGGGATGTATCTCACCGACTTCACCATGATCAAGTCAGGTTCTATCCACCGTGCTAACGGTGGCTATCTGGTCTTGAATGCGCTGGATATCTTTCGTACCGGCAACACCTGGGAGTCGCTCAAGCGCATCCTCCGCAACCGCAAGGGCTTTATCGAAGATATGGGTGAGCAGTATTCCCTCCTCCCCACCTCGGGCCTGCGCCCGGATCCTGTCCCACTCGATCTCAAGGTTATTTTGATCGGAACTGATGAGATCTATCACCTCCTCTACCAAGAGGATGAAGAGTTCCAAAAGATCTTTAAGATCAAAGCTGACTTTGATTTTAAAATGGAACGCACCTCGGACAATGTCATGGCGTATATCTCGTTTGTCGCCACGAGGACTAAGCTCGAGCAGCTCCTCCCCTTCGATCCCAGTGGTGTCGCAGCTGTCATCGAATACGGCTCTCGTCTTATCGAGGATCAAAAACTCCTCTCTACCCAATTTGGCGAGATCAAAGATCTGACGATAGAAGCAGACTTTATCGCTAAGGAAGCTGGACATGAGCTGGTGACCCGCAGCGATGTCGAAACTGCCTTGGATCAAAAATACTATAGGCTCAATCTCCAAGAAGAATATCTCCTCCGCCTCATCAAACAGAAGGATATTCTGGTCGCCGTCGACGGTGCTGTAGTCGGACAGATCAACGGTCTGGCAGTTTATGATTATGCCGATTACTCCTTTGGCAAGATCAGCCGCATCACATGTACGACCTCGCCGAGCAAACGCGGCATCATCAATATCGAGCGTGAAGCACGGATGTCAGGCAAGCTACATAGCAAAGCCGTTATGATCATCAGCGGTTTTTTTAAAGCTGTCTTTCCGCGCGAACGCTCCTACAGCTTTGGAGCGAGCGTCTGCTTTGAGCAGAGCTATGGTCCTATCGATGGCGACAGTGCAACACTCGCCGAGGTCATCGCGATCATCAGTTCGCTCTCTCGCATTCCTATCAAGCAAAATCTGGCTATCACGGGCTCGATGAACCAGTTTGGAGATGTGCAGACTATTGGTGGCGTCAATGAGAAGGTCGAAGGCTTTTTCAAGATCTGTCAGATGATAGGCGATGGCGATGAATACATCGCTATCATTCCGGCAGCCAATGTCCAAAACCTCATGCTCCACAACGAAGCTCGTAAGGCAGTGAGTTCTGGTAAGCTCAAAATCTTTCCCGTCACGCACATCGCCGAGGCCTTTGAGATTGCAACAGGCGTCCCACTTGGTGTCCGCAGTGTCCATGCAGGGGAAGTTCCGAGCAAAGACAGCGCCCTTGCCAAAGCGATCGCTTGGTTGGATAAAGTCCGCAAAGAGGATAAGTAACGATGCCTCTGAGCCTGACGGAAGTTCTGAAGGCGCGAGCCGCCCTTCAGGACAGCATCCACCGCTTTTTTCGCGCGCGCAATTATCTGTCGATCGACACCCCTATCCTGGTCCCAAGTCCTGGGACCGAGGTGCATCTGCAGTATTTTGCGAGTGAGTGGCGTGATTACACCACAAAGCAGCATAAGCTCTATCTCCGTTCGAGCCCAGAGCTTCATCTCAAACAAGCCCTGGCCCTTGGTATTCCGCGAGTCTTTCACCTCGGCAAATGCTTTCGCAATGGCGGTGAGCTGAGCGATTGGCATCATCCTGAGTTTACGATGCTCGAGTTCTATGAGACTGGCATCAGTCTCAGCGACTTTATGCAACTCACAGAAGAGCTCATTCGAACTGCTAGCGTAGATTTGCGACGCGAAGGCTTTCCGGGACCTGAGCTTCCCGACAGCTTCCCAAGGTTCAGCGTCTACGAAGCGTTTGAGCGTTGGGCTAAGATTACCTTGATCGATGGTGATCCTGAGCTTGCTCGCAAAGGCTTGGCCAAGGGTTATGGGTCGATTCGCAGCGATGACGACTTTGAAACGGCTTACTTTAAGATCCTACTTGATATTATCGAGCCGGGTCTTAAGCAGCTCGGGGCGGCCTTTCTCTACGACTACCCCCCCTCGCAGTGTGCGCTTGCACGCATCAGCGACCAGAGAGCTCAGCGCTTTGAGCTCTATATGGGCGGCGTTGAACTCTGTAATGCCTTTGATGAGTTGCTCGATCCGGAGCAAAATCGTGCCAGGATAAAAGCGAGCAATGCGCAAAGAGCTTTGCTAGGTTACGATGTGATGGCTGAGGATCAGGATTTCTATCAGGCTTTGGAGAAGGGGCTAAAGGCATGCTGCGGCAATGCTTTGGGCTTTGATCGCTTATTAGCTTTGTTGCTTGGAGAGCCGGGGATTCATCGTTGTATTCCGTTTCGAGGGAATCAGCCTTATCGGGAGCTCTTGCAAAGCTAGTCTCAAGCTACGTCTTGGATCTCCTCTTGAGCTGGCGACACCTCAAAATCCCAAGCTAAGCTTTCAAACTTCAGGGTAAACAGAAAGCAATCAGAATGGATAATATGCTGCATGCGTTTCATCGCTTGCTCCTGCTCCGCAGGAGGGATATGAAAGCCACCCTGCAGATGCAGGTGATAGCTCGTCCCCTCTTTGAAGGACTCAGTCAGATAAAGCTCACCTTTGCTGTGCTCTAGCGCTAAAGCAACGATAAACTCAAGGGCATGAATCAGCACAGCTTCGTTACCCAATAATTCCTGTCCTTTGACGAGTTGACACTTTGTGTGTAAGCGCGACAACTGCATGGGGCTTTCGACTTCATGGAGGTGCCGCAACATCTGCGGCATGAGTTCTATAAGCTGGATATGACTTAGGGGATTTCCATCAATTCCGCTGAGCATGCGAATATCACGGACTGCTTTTCCTGCTCGCTTGAGGCCTTGATCCATAGTTGCGAGAGAGTTTTGGGTATCACGCGCCAGAGCTTTCACACTCATCTGGACTTGATAAAGCTCAGGCTGAGCAGGATCATCCTCTCCGAGCAGTTTACTAAGGAGACTGTTGTATTGAGCGAGATCGTGAACTAAGGCCTCTTTGCTGCTCTGAATATAATTGAGGGGATTATTGATATGATGCGCTACGCTAGCAGCCAGTATAAGGCGCTCTTCTGTCTCAAAGAGAAGGTTCTTTTGGATATCAGCATTCTTCTCAGCCAACTCCCTCGCTGCTTGCGAGGATCGTTCTGTACGGATCATGATCAGTGCTGATTGAAAAGTGAAGAAGATGCTCACACCAAAAGGCACCAGTTGAATATCCGACCAGCTTAAGATATTCACACAGACGATGTCCCACACGAGCGTAGACAACACAACGATAAAACCAACAAAAGCAATTTTCGTATCAGGTTGTCTTGTAAAAAGAGCTCTCAAGAGAACGACTAAAGCGATCCACGATGCAGCTAAGGAATAGAGCTGAAAGAAGACTAAACCCTGTGAGTAAATTCTATAGGGAAAAAGCAGTATAAATCCGATCACTACTAACATGAACCCTGTAAAGATTCGTTCCCATAACAATCGTGATGCTACCAAAGGAAAGGCTCTTTGCAAAAAGACAAACAGGAAAAATGGTGCTGAGCAAATGGGAAGATACTCACACTTGCGAATGAACTCGGCCATCGATTCGGGAAGCATATTGCGCATGACCACAGACGTTCCAAACACCCTCATAGCCATAGCAAAGGCACCTAATGCCAGATAGAACGCCGCTGCTTCATTCCGTCGCCAGACATATACGGCAAGGTTATAGGCCCCGACCAGAAAGCCGACCGTCAGAGCAAAAAGATCGATCGTAGCAAAAAAGATACGGTACGACATCACTCGGTCACCCTCAGAGAGGATAGGAGTATAAAAGATGCCGCCGGTAACTCCTTCAACGACTTGCACATGCACCGTCAAGAGCAGAGGAACCGTTTTCTTTGGGAAAAACAGCAGTGTTATATCGCGAACAGAATCTTTTCCCTTGGCTTGATCTATAATGCCAACCTGAAAATCAGCAAGAATATCTCCACTCTCCTGCTCAGACACAATCAGACGTCGCGCACCTATCGGTCCTGGTATCACAATCGAATAGCCCTGTGACCTAGGCTCTAAGCCCAGGAGAGTCAGACGATAAGTCGCTCTGCCCTTCACAGGCAAGTCTTTGACCTTGGCATCAGAAATATGATTCCAGGGTATCAAGCGTGGGAGGGTCAGATTAGGCTCGGGGGTTTTGGACGATGGATCGAGGTGCACATCCCACTAGAAGTCCCAGGGTCCAGAGAGACTGTAGATTCTTTCGTTTGAGAGCGCAGCCGAAAGATCGATGCTGGCAGGCGCAGCCATGAGACTTGGAGAAAAGAGGAGGAAGAGCCAGCAGAACGCCAGGCGTATGTATAAAGACGTTACAAAATTTGCTTTCCTGACCCTACTCAGCAAAGATGAAAAGTCCTCTTGTTCTCAGATACATATCTCAGTTCTCACCAGTTGTGTTTATCGACAAGGTGAGGGCAAGTTTGAGGGGGGGAGCCCATCTAAATCAGAAAACAATTGCAGGTATCTGATTTTATTATTTTTATTGCCGCTTTAAAAATCATAGCAATCGGAAACCGAATCTCACAAAATGTACCTACCAATAGCTTCATAAAAAGAGCAGCTCAACCTTCCCTCCCTTCCGCCGATGACCCCTTTCGAAGGACCCCATCGCTTTTGAGGAACGTCCTATGGCTCAGACCCTATACTCGTGCCGCTCGCTCCAATTCCACTACCAGGAAGATGGGCAGAGCATTCCCGTTCTCCATGATCTTAGCCTCGACATTCCAGTGGGCGAATGTGTGTGTCTCACCGGCCCCTCGGGCTCAGGCAAATCCACACTGCTCCACCTCTTGGGTCTCATCGATCATCCCCAAGAGGGTCAGCTCCATTTTCTTGGCGAAGATGTCAAAGTCCTCAGCGAAGCCCAACTCAATCACCATCGTCGCTTTCACATAGGCGTTATCTTCCAGGATTTTCAACTCAGCGATGTCTTGAGTGTTACCGAGAATGTAGCCTTTTTTCTCACGCGCCAGGGTCTCAGCGAATCAGAGGTGAACGCTCGCGTTCAAACCGCCCTCGAAGATGTGGGCCTCTGGGATCATCGCCAAAAGCGTCCAGGCCAGCTCAGCGGTGGACAGCGACAGCGAGTTGCTATCGCTCGTGCCCTCGCCAAGCACCCACAGGTCATCGTCGCCGACGAACCGACGGCTAGCCTCGATCACAAAACAGGTCGAGTCATTATGGAACAACTGCGCAAGATCTGTGAGACCCGAGGCGTTTCTATCATCCTTGCCTCTCACGATCCCATGGTACTCGAATACTGCGCGCGCGAAATTCGACTGCAAGATGGACGCGTGATGAGCGACAGGAGATCCAGCGATGCTCGCTAAATTTGCCTTTCGAAACATCTCCCGCAATCGTCGCCGCTCGCTCGTCGCGATCAGTACGATAGCCATGGGAGTCTTTGGCCTGCTCTTTCTCCAAGGTTTTTTCTCAGGCCTTATTGCCCTTCACAAAGAAAATTCTATCCATTCCCGTTTTGGTCATGGCCAGGTGATGCGGGAGGGCTATTGGGGACAGGCTTTTGAAAAGCCTTGGGAACACTGGATCGAAAATCCAGAAGCGATCCTCCAAAAACTCCGCAACAATCCCAAAGTCATCCAAGCCTTTCCCCGTGTGCAGTTCTTTGCCTTACTTAGCAACAATCGCATCAACGTTGCAGGTCGTGGTCAAGGGGTCGTTGGCAAGCTCGAGCGAGACTTCTTCAATAAGCTGAATTTTATCGAAGGTGGTCCCATTGCGGAGCAAACGGATGGTCTAGTCCTCGGCGTTGGTCTGGCTCGTGCTCTTGGAGTTCACGTAGGCGATCCCATTACCGTCATGGGTCAAACCATCCATGGCACTATCAATGCCATCGATAGCAAAGTCACAGGGATCTTTCAGGTCGGCATGAAAGAAGCGGACGACACACTCTTTCAGGTACAACTTGCACAAGCCCAGGTATTGCTTGGCACCGACACTGTCGAATCTATCACCATCGGACTCCATGACGAAGACGATTGGAAGCTTATAGCCCAAGACATAACGCAGAGCTTTCCTGGCTACGAAGCCATCTCAGTTTATGTTCTCGACCAGGTCTGGGCGGAGAACGGCGAAAGATTTCTGACAGCCCTGCTCAATATCTTTCGTCTGACCTTTATTGGAGTGATTCTGTTAGCCATCTATAACAGTGCCTCCAACACCGTACTCGAACGCAAACGAGAGCTCGGCATGCTCCGCGCCAATGGCGAGTCGGCTCGCGATCTGATCGTCTTGCTCGTCCTTGAGGGCATCTATCTCGCTCTGATTGGAGCGATTCTTGGTGTAATTCTGGTGACCTTTGCCCAGTGGATCGTACGCGATGGCCTACCGATGCCACCGACCCCAGGAACCAATCGCGAGCTTCCTGTCAAACTTGATCTGCGCTTAAGCTACTATCTGTCTGCCATGGGCTTTGCGGGCTTTGCTGCGGTTGGAGCCACGTTTCTCTCGGCATTGCAAGTCTTGAGGCTTTCTATTGTACAAGCTCTACGTTCGAGTTCTTAAGCCTGCACAAGGCTGAGGAAAAACTTTCCTACTACAGGATCTATAACGCATACCTGATAGCTCGATAGAATGGACGTAAGCCATAATAAAACTGTGAGCCTATCTAGTGGTCGAACTCAAGAGCTACGGAAAAAAAGTCTTACGCCATTATCAAACATCACTTCGAGGGCGGATACTCCTCCTCGCGTTTGGTACTTTCTTTTTGACTTATGGCGCCATGGGCTCCATAACGGGAGTCTTGAGCTTCAGCGTCTTTAGGAACCTCATCAATCTTATCGAAGAACGCGATCGTGAGGCCACTGAAGCCGCCCTCCGCCAGCTCAGTAACTTTCATATCGAACGAATCGCCTCCTACAAAAGATCCGCTGAGAATAAAGCCGCCCAACTCATCACCAAAGAAGCAGAACTCCTCCTCAGCTTTGCACTCGAAAACTCATACTCTGCCATCCGTCAAAGCTTGATCAATACTTACCAGAACGATCCCGAGTTTATCCAGGTCAGCTTTATAGTCCCAAGTTCCGAAGGCCTTCGTTTTTGGCAATGGGTTTCACCCCAATACCCACAAGGGCTCCCCATAACAAATCACTACGATAGAAACCGTAAACGATGGGAAATCAAGCAAGGAGACAGCAGTCTATTTATCTCTGATCCTGAGATCGAAAAAAACTTGGCAACTAAAGACATTAGAATCTTCGAACACAACATCACTCTCCAGGGAAAGTCGACACCAGTCCTCGAGCTTATCTACCCGCTCTATGAAAGCGCACTGAATACAGGAGAGCAGCCCATCGCTTACCTGCGCTACATCTATAGTCTCGAAAGTCTTTTCGCCAAGCTTGAGTTCGAAAAAGAGGGTCTCAAAGCCAACCTCACTGCCCTCCAGGCAAAACATGATGAAGCTCTCAAAAAAATCAAAAAAGACCAAGCTGAAACTATCCTCTTAGTTCAAGTGCTCCTCGGTTCTTTGAGCTTAGCCCTCTTAGTTTTCACGTACTATCGTACCTCGCGCGTCAGTCATGAGATCGTCAAGCCACTCACAAGATTAAGTGAATCTGTAGATCAGATCTCATCGGGTAATTATGATCTTGCTGTCGCGACCAGAGATGCTCCCTTCGAGATCGAACGCCTAGCAAAGAATTTCGAACAAATGCGATTAACTGTCAAAGTCTCGATAGAAAATCTCGCACTCGAACTCCAGACCAAAGAAAGCATGGTGGCTGACCTCGCCCACAAAGGTAATAACCCTCTCCACGCTTCCAATCTTGCGCGTATGGATATCGCAAACAAAATCGACAAGATAGAAAGTATCATCAAAGAGATCTATAGCGATGCTGTTGAAAGTGACCAGGAACTGATGGAGTCCCTAAAGATCTGGAAGGATATCATCCAAGAACTCCGCGAGGACGATAAGATCATGGATCAAAACTTTCGTCGTATAGCTCAAGCTATCGCAGAAATCCGTGTCCTAGGACGCATCGACGGAAATTCCCTCGATATGATTTGCTTTCAAGACATTTGGGAGGCAGCCCTCGCACGAGTCATCGAAGCCCAAGGCCAGCAGAACTTTGCTCAAATGTCACTTGATGTGACGGGTCTCTCTAATTTCTATATTCTCACCAATCGCCAGATTCTCCTCATTGTGCTCGATCACCTCTTGAGTCAATGGTTTCTGGATGTAACTAGCTCCTTTACAGTTGTGATTCGCCCGCTCTATTCCGCACCTGGCCTTGAGTTCTTTCGCATCGGGGCCCATGGGCAAAAACTGCATGAAGACGAATTTTTGCTCAAGCGGCTTGACCACATCATCAAAGACTATGCCATTCGCTTGAGTTTTGACAAGGATTCCAGGGTTATTTGCCTGTATGCACTCGCCGAAGCGCTCCTCGATGATGTCGCCTAGTCAAAATGATTTTTTCAATTTGCCTCCTGCATGAGGGTCTATCTCATACATACTATGCGAGCAAACTTCGACTTCTGACCACCGCAGCCCACAAAACGGGCTAGCCCTCAAAGATCATAAGAATTTTTATGGTTTTTTCTTCAATCTAGAAAAAAAGCTCAGGTTTTTCCACCATTCAGCCGATTATGAACCGCGTTGGGAAGGTAAGTTTTTCGTTGCAAAGTTCGAAACTTGTCGACCCGCACAAGATTTGAAAGACACGGCTACGGGAGTTCAGATCGTGAGCAAGCAACAGAAGCGCAAGCAGGATCTTGCCATCGTAGGGATGGCCTGTTGGTACCCAGGAGCACAGAGTCTGAGCGAATATTGGGAAAATATTCTGGCCAAGCGCCAACAGTTCAGACGCATGCCTGATCAGCGACTTCCGCTCGACCAGTATCATAGCCCCGACAAGAACACTCCCGACAAGACTTACGGGACCGAAGCAGCAGTGCTCGATGGCTTTGAGTTCGACTGGAAAGGCCGTCGTATACCCAAGCAGGTTTTTGATAGCACGGATATCGTCCACTGGCTCGCCCTCGATGTTGCCCTCAAAGCCTTGGATGATTCTGGCCTGGATCTCGCAAAACTCCAGAGCCTTCAGACCGGTGTGGTGCTGGGCAACACCCTAACAGGGGAATGGACTCGTACCAATGCCATGCGTATGCGCTGGCCTTATATCGAACGCGTGCTCGCGGAGACAGCCCAACAAAAAGGCTTGAGCGGCGAAGCTTTTCAATCCTATGTAAAAATCGTGGAAGAGGCCTTTAAGTCTGTCTTTCCAGCACCCAATGAAGATACTCTCGCGGGAGCATTGTCCAACACGATCGCCGGTCGCGTCTGTAACTTTCTCGATCTGCATGGGGGTGGTTACACTGTCGATGGCGCTTGTTCGTCATCGCTGCTCGCCGTTATCACAGCAGCACGCAGCCTAGTCAGCGGCGACCTCGATGTGGCGTTTGCTGGTGGTATCGATATCAGTCTCGACACTTTCGAACTGATTGGTTTTGCCAAGACCGGTGCCCTCACACCCGACGAAATGCGCGTCTATGACAAGCGAGCCAATGGATTTATTCCAGGCGAAGGTTGTGGGTTCGTAGTCCTCAAGCGTCTCGAAGATGCTGTGCGCGATAACGATAGAATCTATGCTGTGCTAAAAGGCTGGGGACTGTCTTCAGACGGCAAAGGCGGCATGACCGCACCTGCCGTGAGTGGCCAAGC
>JACCDP010100185.1_pt1 | contig 12416 bp, 10 predicted proteins | sample 7445841 | NCBI WGS metagenome assembly JACCDP01 (sample SAMN15323441, study PRJNA562643) | freshwater metagenome | isolation source: river surface water | place: USA:Blue River Watershed | collected 2017-08-17
GAACCATACATATGGCACAAATAGTTAAACTGCGTAGGAGCGCTGTATCCGGTCAAAAACCAACAAACAGCAATTTACAGTTAGGTGAATTGGCATTGAACACTACCGATGGTAAAGTGTACATGGCGGTGTCAGGTTCGGGAGGACCCTCAGTTCAAGAATTAATAGTCACAAACACAGTTAATACAGGTTCTATCCATCTTACGGATAATATAACTGCATCATTCTTTACAGGTTCATTTGTTGGTGATGGAACCAAATTGTATAACATTCCAGCAAGTGGAGTTACCGGTTTAGAATTATTTAAAATCGTTAGTGGTAGTGTTAGTGCATCAATTTCACCCGATAGAGGTTTAGAAATTAATACAAACACAACAATTGTTGGTTCAGTAAGTGCAAGTTTATTCAGCGGTAGTGGTGCGGGGTTAATTAATGTACCATTTCATATTACAGGTTCGGACGTTGACGGTAACACATATGATAAACAGTTTACCAAATTACAATTTGACGATAGTACAGGATTAAATGTAAGTGAATCAGTTAGTGGAACTGCATTTATATCAATCGGTTCACACTTTAGAGACATATTTGTTGAAGGACATGATATGTTAAGGGCCACAGGTTCCGACGCATTTGAAATTATTGGATTAGGTGGTTTACACATATCAACTTCAATTGTTGACACAAATACAAACGGTTACCAAAAAGAATTATATATTGATACGACGGAATTATCGTCATCTATCAATACAAGAATACAATATGCAATTGATAATGCGGTAATTGTTTCTGGTTCTAATAAATTATTAACAGTAACGACTCCAGCAACAACGTGGTCTTTCAATCACCAATTAGGAAATGTTTATCCTGTCATTAACGTATTTGATGAAAATAAAAATCAAATAATACCTGAAGGAATACGTTTAATTGATAATAATAATTTAGAAGTTTATTTTAATGTTAATACTATTGGTACTGTTGTTGCAACTGTTGGTGGTAACGGTTCTTCAGGAACATCAGGTTCTTCAGGAACTAGTGGTGCGGATGGTTTAACAACTGTAGGTGCTTACAACTCATTAACAGTTACAGGTGCGACGACAACATGGTCATTCCAACACGATTTGGGGGCACAATATCCTGTATTCCAAATATATGATACAAATGGTTTTGTAATTGTTCCAGAACAAATACAAGCGGTTGATTTATACAATTCAATAATCACATTCTCATCTCCACAAGCGGGTATTGTTGTTGCAACATTGGGTGAGGGTGGTGGAGGTTCATCAGGAACTTCAGGTACCGGTGGTTCTTCAGGAACAAGTGGAACGTCAGGTTCAAGCGGTAGTAGTGGAACGAGCGGTTCGGGTGGTACTTCAGGTACATCAGGAAGTTCGGGTTCTGCGGGTACTTCAGGAACAAGCGGCACATCAGGTTCTAGCGGTTCATCTGGTACAAGTGGAACAAGTGGTAGTGACGGATCTTCAGGAACAAGTGGAAGTAGTGGAACATCAGGTTCTAGTGGAAGTAGTGGTACAAGTGGTAGTAATGGTTCATCAGGAACGAGCGGATCTGCTGGTACGTCAGGTACTAGTGGTTCATCCGGTACTTCAGGAACATCAGGTTCTTCAGGTACGTCAGGAACGAGCGGTAGTAGTGGAACTTCAGGCACATCCGGATCAAGCGGTACTGCTGGTACATCAGGTACGTCTGTATCGGTTGGTGGTACAACAAACACAGTGGTTAAATTCGATTCACCAACAACAATTGCTGATTCTAATATAGATGATGATGGAAGTTTAATAACATTAAACACTGACACAACAATATCAGGTTCGTTATACGTAACAGGAAGTGTTGATGTAGGTGGTGGTAGAATATATAATAAATCATCGAATATTGTTTCAGGTACAACAACAGTATTTGCTATTCAAACGGGTTCATTTACTTCAGCATTCTTTAATTATACACTTTATGATGGTGCAAATGCTAGAGCTGGTATCATTGTAAGTGCATGGAATGGAAACTTAATAAACTATAACGAAACAACAACAACGGATATTGGGAATACAACAGATGCAACATTCAATATGACATTATCCAATGAAGGTCACATACAATTAAAGGTTAATTCAACCGCTGATTGGGCGTTTAAAACAATGACTACGTTTTTATAAAAAAATAAATGAAATTAAGTAAATAACAAATATTTATAAAGGACTTAGTGTAACACAAAAACAAAAGTAGAAAATGGCAAATCAATTTATAGTTAAAAACGGTCTCATTGTAGACCAAGGTGGGGCGATAATAACGGGCTCGTCCAATATATCGGGTTCATTAGGAATAACTGGTTCATTAAATCTCTCTGGTAGTCAAACTATCAGTGGTAATTTAGAAGTTGCCGGTAATTTAGTTGCCAATCAATACATCGTTTCTTCTTCAGTTAGTTACATTACTGAGTCATTTGCTTCGGGTTCACATAAGTTTGGTGATAGTTTAGATGATAATCACGATTTTACAGGTTCGGTTAATATTACAGGTTCATTAAGTATTAATGGAACATCATATACTGCTGCAACATCAGGAACAAGTGGAACATCTGGAACTGCAGGTACTTCAGGTACAAGTGGTAGTTCAGGTTCTAGTGGTTCTTCAGGAACATCGGGTTCTTCAGGAAGTAGTGGAACATCAGGAACTAGTGGTAGTAGTGGAACCGCAGGTACTTCAGGTACATCAGGTTCTAGTGGTACAAGTGGTTCATCTGGTACATCAGGAACTTCTGGCTCGTCAGGGTCAAGTGGTTCTTCAGGTTCTAGTGGTTCATCAGGAACTTCAGGTACCTCAGGTTCATCAGGAACTAGCGGTACAAGTGGATCATCAGGTACATCAGGTTCTTCAGGAACTTCAGGTACGTCTGGATCATCTGGAACCGCAGGAACATCAGGAAGTAGTGGTAGTTCAGGTACAAGTGGTTCATCAGGCTCAAGTGGAAGTAGTGGTAGTTCAGGTACAAGTGGTTCATCAGGAACTGCCGGTACATCAGGTACATCAGGTTCTTCAGGTTCAAGTGGATCATCTGGTACTTCAGGTTCGTCAGGAACAGCAGGTACGTCAGGTACATCAGGTTCTAGTGGTTCTTCAGGAACATCAGGTTCATCTGGAACGTCAGGTTCATCAGGAACTGCCGGTACATCGGGTACTGCAGGAACTAGTGGTAGCTCAGGTTCATCAGGTTCGTCTGGTAGTAGTGGTACCTCTGGTTCTAGTGGTAGTTCAGGTTCATCTGGTACCTCAGGTACATCAGGTTCTTCAGGAACTGCGGGTACTTCAGGAACCTCAGGTTCAAGTGGTTCATCAGGAAGTAGTGGAAGTTCAGGAACCTCAGGAACCTCAGGAACGTCGGGTTCTAGTGGCACATCGGGTACTTCTGGTTCTAGTGGAACATCAGGTTCTTCAGGATCAAGTGGAACATCGGGAAGTAGTGGTAGTTCAGGTTCTAGTGGTACCGCGGGTACTTCAGGTACTTCAGGTAGCTCAGGTTCAAGTGGGTCAAGTGGTACTTCAGGTACGAGTGGAACCTCAGGTTCATCAGGTTCTAGTGGTTCTTCAGGAACAGCGGGAACTTCAGGTACCTCAGGTACTTCGGAGGTTTATAAAACAACATCAACAGATTCATTCACTTTAGGAAATGCTGGTTCATTAACAGTACCAGCAGGATTAAGTTATTCAGTAGGTCAATCAATTATAGTTGCTTACGATGGATTTAATCACCAAGAATGTCAAGTTTTAGGATATAGTGGTACAACATTAACATTTAGTGCACCATTTGCTAATGGATTAGAGGGTAGTGGAACGTATAGTTCATGGATAATCAACTTGGATGGTACAACGGGTGCCGACGGTTCGTCAGGAACTGCGGGTACTTCAGGAACAAGTGGTAGCTCAGGTTCAAGTGGTACCGCTGGTACTTCAGGAACATCAGGTTCTTCAGGTTCAAGTGGAACTGCAGGTACAAGTGGAACAAGTGGAACGTCAGGTTCATCAGGTAGTTCGGGAAGTTCAGGAACTGCCGGTACTTCAGGTTCTTCAGGAACTAGCGGTTCTTCAGGAACAAGTGGAACGTCGGGTTCTAGTGGGTCATCAGGTTCATCAGGAACATCAGGTTCTTCAGGGTCAAGTGGTTCTTCAGGAACATCAGGAACTGCAGGTACTTCAGGAACAAGTGGTAGTTCAGGAACAAGTGGAACATCAGGTTCTTCAGGTTCTAGTGGATCATCAGGAACTGCTGGTACTTCAGGAAGTAGTGGTTCGTCTGGTTCATCAGGAACTGGTGGAACGTCAGGTTCTTCAGGAACAAGTGGGTCTTCAGGAACTGCAGGTACGTCAGGTTCTTCAGGAAGTACAACTGTAGGAGCTTACAATTCATTAACAGTATCAAGTCCAAGTACAACATGGTCGTTCCAACACGATTTAGGTGCGAAATATCCTGTTGTACAAGTTTATGATACGAATGGATTTGTAATTGTTCCAGAAACAATTGAAGCAATAGATTTATATAATATTGAAGTAACTTTCTCATCACCACAAGCGGGTTTAATTGCGGTTACTCTTGGTGAAGGTGGTGGTGGTTCATCAGGTACTTCAGGTATAAACGGAACATCAGGTACTGCAGGTACTTCAGGTTCTAGTGGTAGTTCAGGTACTTCAGGTTCTAGTGGTTCATCAGGAACTGCCGGTTCAAGTGGTACATCAGGTACTTCAGGAACAAGTGGTAGTTCAGGTTCAAGTGGAACTAGTGGTACGTCAGGTTCTTCAGGTTCTAGTGGAACATCAGGTTCTTCTGGAACATCAGGTTCTAGTGGTTCAAGTGGTACTTCGGGTAGTTCAGGTTCATCAGGTACTTCAGGAACAAGTGGTTCATCAGGAACTGCCGGTACGTCAGGTACTTCAGGCTCATCAGGGTCAAGTGGTACTTCGGGTTCAAGTGGCTCATCAGGGTCTTCTGGAACAAGTGGTACATCAGGTTCATCAGGTTCTAGTGGTTCTTCTGGAACATCAGGTACGTCAGGTAGTTCAGGTTCTAGTGGAACATCAGGTTCATCAGGTTCTAGCGGGTCTTCAGGAACTGCGGGTACTTCAGGAACAAGTGGTAGTAGTGGAACAAGTGGCACATCAGGTTCTAGCGGTACCTCAGGTAGTTCAGGAAGTAGTGGAACTTCAGGTTCTTCAGGAACTGCCGGTACGTCGGGTACTTCAGGATTAATAACATTAACAGGAACAACAGATAATGGTGTTATAACATTAAACGGAGCATCTCCAAACGGTACGGTTGAGTCTAACTTAACATTTGATGGAACAACATTAAAAGTAACAGGAGACATATTAATTAATAATAAGGTTGACATCCGAGCAAATAGTCAAACTGTAACCGGAACAACATCGATGTTCACATTATCAACATTTAGTGGTATGGTTATGGATTACTTAGCGAAGAATGGTTCAAATATGAGAGCAGGTACGGTTGTAGGTATTTGGGATGGTTCAAATTCTAAATTATCTGAAACAACAACAACTGACTTAGGTAACACAACTGCGGTTTCGTTCACAGTATCAAGTACAGGAACGGTAAATGCGATTGTTACATCAGGAACATGGACCATTACCGCAACGGTAAGAGCTTTAGGTGTTTAACATTTAAATAAAAGTTTGTAAAAAGGGGGAATTATCCCCCTTTTTTTATTTTATAATAAACCAATTAATATTTATAGTAACACATTAGTGGAAATGAAACTAATCAATTATGGCAAACGAATTTAAAGTCAAAAATGGCCTCGTTGTATCGGGGTCTGCGGAAATCCAAAACGATTTAATCGTTCAAGGTACATTAACAGCGAAAGAAATACATACGAGTATTGTTACCTCGTCGGTCATTTTTGAGTCAGGTTCAACCAAATTTGGTAACACTAATGATGACACCCACGAATTTACAGGTAGTTTAAAAATATCAGGTTCATTTGTTTTAAATGGAGTTGCGTTTACAGCCGCTACCGCGGGTACATCGGGTACATCTGGAACTTCAGGTTCTAATGGTTCATCAGGCACCTCAGGTACATCAGGTTCTTCAGGAACTGCTGGAACGTCAGGTTCATCAGGTAGTTCAGGAAGTTCGGGTACAAGTGGAAGTAGTGGTAGTTCAGGTTCAAGTGGAACTTCAGGTGTAAATGGATCTTCAGGTTCATCAGGAACGTCTGGTTCGTCAGGTTCAAGCGGTACGAGAGGTTCATCAGGTACCTCAGGCACATCAGGTTCAAGCGGTTCTTCAGGGACATCAGGAACTTCGGGAAGTAACGGTAGTTCTGGTACTTCAGGTACGAGTGGTTCGTCTGGTTCGTCAGGAACATCAGGTTCATCAGGTAGTTCGGGTTCATCAGGTACATCGGGTAGTTCGGGTAGTTCAGGAACATCAGGTTCATCAGGTACTTCAGGAAGTAGTGGGTCATCAGGGTCTTCAGGGACTGCAGGTTCTTCGGGAACATCAGGTACTGCAGGTACGTCAGGTACATCAGGAAGTAGTGGTAGTTCAGGTATAAATGGTTCATCAGGTACATCAGGAACATCAGGTTCTAGCGGTACATCAGGAACATCAGGAAGTTCAGGCTCATCAGGGTCTTCAGGAACAAGTGGTAGTTCAGGTTCAAGTGGAACAAGCGGTAGTTCAGGTTCTAGTGGAACATCAGGTTCATCAGGTTCTAGCGGTTCATCAGGAACTGGAGGGTCATCGGGTACATCAGGAACAAGCGGAAGTAGTGGAAGTTCAGGAACTTCAGGTTCTAGTGGTAGTTCAGGTTCTTCAGGTTCTAGCGGTTCATCAGGAACAAGTGGTAGTTCCGGTTCAAGCGGTTCTTCTGGAACGTCAGGTAGTAGTGGTACATCAGGAAGTAGTGGTTCTAGTGGTAGTAGTGGTTCATCAGGTTCTAGTGGTTCATCTGGAACTAGAGGTTCGTCAGGAACAAGTGGTACTTCAGGTTCATCTGGAAGTTCAGGATCTAGTGGTTCATCAGGTAGTTCAGGATCAAGCGGTACGTCTGGTTCTTCAGGAACATCAGGTTCATCGGGAAGTTCTGGTTCTAGTGGTTCATCAGGTTCATCTGGAAGTTCAGGGTCTAGCGGTTCATCAGGTAGTTCAGGTTCTTCGGGAACGGTCACATTATCAGGAACATTAAATGATGGTATATTAACATTAAACAGTTCATCGCCAAACGTAACAGTAGAATCTAATTTAAGATTTGATGGATCAACATTAAGTGCAACAGGATCAGTTCAAATATATAAATCAGGATCAATTGTTTTAGATGTACAAGGTTCACAAGGACAATTATTCTCAATTACAGATAGTTTAACAGGGGATTTATTCGCCGTAGCGGATATATCGGGTATTCCTATTTTAAATGTTAATTCCGTAGGTAGAGTTTATGTTAATGGGGCGTTAGGTGTTGGCACAGACACACCAACTACCGTGGGTTTAATTAGAGCAACAAATGACGTGATAGCATATTATGGTTCTGATGAAAGACTTAAAACAAATATCCAACCAATAACGGGGTCATTGAATATGTTAAAACAAATCAACGGTTATTATTTCGATTGGAAAGAAATGCCGGGTATACATGAGAACGAAGGACATGATATTGGTGTTATCGCACAAGAAATAGAATCAATCTTACCTGAAATTGTAACCACAAGAGATAATGGTTATAAAGCCGTTAAATATGAAAAATTAGTTGCTATTTTAATACAGGCAATTAATGAACAACAAGAACAAATTAACGAATTAAAAAATAAATTAAAATAATGGGATTTTTTAGAGGACCTGATATTGTTAGAGATGGGTTAGTTTTAAATTTAGATGCAAAATCAACAAGGTCGTACCCTGGTACAGGTTCTACGTGGTACGATTTAAGTCCAAACGGTAAACATTTTACTTTTGGTGCGGGAATTACTTGGAATTCTGAAGGTTATTTTACAAATGACGGAACGGGTGTTTTTACAGGACCCGCGTCCAATACATTTGGATTTTATCCATCTAATGAAAATTATGTTGAGGTATATATACAAGTTTTATCGGCTGTTAATAATGTTTTTTTTGATTTTCAAGCAACCACAAGTACTGGTAGTGACAATAGGGCAATATTTTCACATTTTTATTATGGTAACGGTAATACTTACTATGATGTTGGAGGATGTTGTGGATCAACTCAAAGATTAGTATATGCAAATGATTCGGATTTAACTGCGGGAATTAGACATTTTTCATGGAGAACAAGAACCAACACAACACCAAATAGACAAATGTTTAAAAATTTAGTTGAACAGGCATCTTCAGGATCTGAATTAACTTCATCATCAACATGGAATCTAAACACAACGGCAAAAATTGCAAATACGTGGAACGGAAGATTGTATGTTTTTAGAATGTATAATAGACCATTAACTGACGCAGAAATGTTAAAAAACTTCAACGCAACAAAGAAAAGATTTAATTTATAATGTACACAGGACCAAATATTATTAGAGATAGTTTAGTTATGTTTGTCGACGGTGGGTCATACCGATCATATCCTAATGGAGGTAGTACATGGTATGATATAACAAATAATGGACATAATATATCATTAGGTAGTTCGGTAACATATAGTTCAGATTATGGTGGTGTATTGAGGTTTCCGGAGGATGGAAATGGATATGGAAGAAATACGTCGATGAATATGTCGAGCACTAATTATACTGTTATATCTTACGTTAGAAAAATGAATGCGGGAAATGATGGTAGAACAATTACCGCATATAATAATAATTGGTTATTAGGTCATCACGATAATACATATGGTGATTATTATGCCGAGGGTTGGGTGAATGATATTTCATCACCAACATCAGACACAACTTGGAGAATGGTGGTGGGAACGGGAAACATTTCGGGAGACGTATATGAATTATATATAAACGATACTCTAATTGTTTCTAATTCAAACGGGTCCCAAGGACCTAACGGTTGGAATTTAAATAATCAATATGGTCAATATTCAGATTGTCAAATTGGTAATCTAATAGTGTATAATAGAGTATTAACATCCGCAGAGATAGTGCAAATATATAATGCAACAAAAAGAAGATTTGGAATATAATTTATGGAAAATATAATATTCAAAGAATTAGTTGGTATAAAAACAAATGATGAATGGTTTTACATCATTAATGAATCCATAATGAATGGAGAACCAACAACAATAGAAAACATTAAAACCATAATTAATAACGAATATTCGTCATTAGGATTAATTACAACACATGAAACTGAAAATGAAATATATGTTGTTACTAGTCAACCAATTAAGTAAAAATACATTAAACTATGGCAACACTTGGTGGTACAGGTTTGATTAATTCTAATTTAGTTTTTGGTTATGACATGGGAAACAATAGATTTTTTCCAGGAGAACCAACGACTAATTTATTGTCTGGTGAGGCAAATAACACACCAAAAGTCGGTAATGGATGGGGAACTTACAATACCAATCAATATAACGGTGCAACATATTTTAGTATTGGAACAATATCAAGTGTAACAAGTAATATTGTAACAACATCAGGTAATCATCCATTAAGAAGCTATGACGTTGTTACTCCACAAACAACAGGAGGAGGACTCACAGCAGGAACCAACTACCTAATTAAAAAAATATCTAACACTACATTTTCAATACACACATATAATAGTTCACAAGACGGGTCACAAGGATACATAAACACATCAACAGGAACATTTAAAGTTTATGACGATTTTGCTAACGATGTTAGAGTTAGTATAAACTCAAGTAGTTTCCCAACAATGTGGTGGGGACCTCCACATTTACCAAATTCAGGGTTAGTAAAAGAAATTGTTACAAATGGATTCACTAATCCATTAACCGGTGAAAAATCTGATTGTATTAGACAACACGTACATAGAGCCGACGGTGTTGCTGATCACATGGCATATGGGGTAGATGCGGGATTCACACCCAATCAAATAGTATGTTGCTCCTTTTGGGCGAGAGCGGTTGATGGAGGTGCTGTTGGTAAAAGTATAAATTATTATCATTATACGTATGGTCAAACAAGTGCAACCGCATATGCAATGAACGCAACGTTAGGTGCGGTTGGTGAATGGATAAGATATAGTTACACATTCACATCACCTAATAGTGTAGCAATTTCATATTGGTTTAATCCCGGTGGGCCATATAAATATGATATTGCTAATATACAAATAGAACAAAAAAATCACCCAACACCATATACATCATCTTCAAGAAGTAGCACAACATCTCTTTTAGATAAAAAAAGAACCAAAACAATTGGTATTAGTGACTTAACATTTAACGATTCTGGTCTTCCATATTTTGATGGGGTTAATGATACCATAGATACAGGTTATGCTTTAACGTCATTTCCCGCACTATCAAATTTTTCTTTTGAATGTATTGTTAAAATAACTTCATACCCAACAGCAGCATCTGCGAATGGTTATAATAATACGGTAAAGTATGGAGTACTTGTTGGAGCCACTTATTATTGTGGGGCGGCAATTTATTGGAATGGTAATAGTAGTGGAAATGTTTGTACAATTTATTCATATATAAGAGGTGCGGATGCGTATAGAAATACAAATACATATAACCTATCATTAAATACATTTTACCATTTGGTATTGGTAAATGATTACACAAATTCAAAATTAAAACTTTTTGTAAATGGTTCCTTATATAGTGAGGTAGCAACTGCAACCCAAGAATATAATTCAGGGTTAACATCAAGTGCTGGAAACATTGGTATTAGTAAAGCACAAGTTGATGGAGGGGGAGAGGGTAACTATACGTATTTTCCAGGTCAAATACCGGTAACAAGATTATACAGTAAAGCATTAACAACTTCCGAAGTGTTTCAAAATTATAAAGGTTATCAAAAAAGATTTAGTTTACCTTAATAAAATTTTTTAATATATTATACCAATGAATAATATTGGATTTGGTATTTTATGTTTTGGTGATGATTATTACTTTAAAGGAACCAAAGAAAAAATTAAAGAATTAATTTCTTTAGATTATTCTGTTTATATTATAACAGATAAACCAAACGAATTCCAAAACTCAAACGATTTAATTAATATCATTCATTATGATAGACAAGTAAAGTCATATCATGATAAAATGTTATTTCCAAAACATGTATTAAAGAAACATGAAATCTGTATCATATTGGATGCGGATTTACACATTAAAGATTATTCATTTTTAAAAAATTTAAAAGATTATCAATTTTTAGTTGGTATATCTTACCTCGATACATTATTAAATCATCCGGCAAAAATTGTATTCAATAACAATTTTAATTTCAACGAGTTAGAATGGATTCCTTATAAAAAATACATTGACTATGTTTATGAACCAATATTAGGTTATGAAACAATTTGGGAGTATATGATTATTGTTAATAAATTTGGTTTTAATCAAGAAGAGTTCTACAATGAATATGAAAAATTACAAATTATTAAAGAATATTCGGATTTATCAATTAAAAAGGATATATTAGGAAATGGAGAGGGTATCTCCATAAGATTAAGTTCAATTTTATCTGACACATTGATTCAAAGAGACTTTGAATTATATGAAATAATAAAAGATAAGGTTGAAAGTATTAGTAAAAAATTCACAAGACCTGAGTTATGGCCGGAATGGATGAAATGATTACCAATCAAGAGTTTATTAAGAGTAACATCACAACAAATGACGGTGAACCTGTACCATATAGATGGACACACGGGGCAACTGATGAACATTTAGGTGATGGTATTATGGTATACTCATTGATACAACACATGAGGTTAAAAAATTGTGTATGTATCGGTTCTGGTGGTGGTTACATACCAAGAATTATAACACAGGCAAGAATTGACTTATATAAACAAGGTATATTTGAAGGAAATGGAGACTATAATTGGGGTAACATTGGGTCTACTTACGTTGTCGATGCTTGTAATGGTATTGGTGGCCCTAACGATTTGGATAATGAAGATTCATTCTACAGGAAGAAATTTTATCCGAGGTTTATTAAATCGACTTCTGTCGACGCGTATCATGATTTCTTTGTTAGACAAGATATTAAAATAGATTTTTTATATATCGACGGAGATCACTCATATGAGGGAGTTAAAACGGATTTTGAATTATATTCTAATCTATTGTCAGATAATGGTATAATTGTTATACATGACACAGATGAAAAATATGAAGAATCCCTAATAGTATCTGAGGATTCAAAGAAAGACCACCATAGATTTGACGGTCCGGCAAAATTTATTAAAGAATTACAAAAAAATC
>JACCDP010335115.1_pt1 | contig 12416 bp, 14 predicted proteins | sample 7445841 | NCBI WGS metagenome assembly JACCDP01 (sample SAMN15323441, study PRJNA562643) | freshwater metagenome | isolation source: river surface water | place: USA:Blue River Watershed | collected 2017-08-17
ACGCGTCCAATCCGTCCAGCTATGTGGCCGGATTGAACGCTGACTTCAAAGGCGATTTGACGAAGAAGCAGCTCTGGGACGAAGCGGATCGACTTCCTGCGGCAGGCGATAGCCTGTTGAAGATGCACGTGGCGCTGTCGGCCCTTGAAAAGCAGGCCGGCATCCGCCCACCTTCCCCCAAAGGCTGAGGGGCACTCGCTGAGACGCAAGCTCAGCGCCGGTCGACCAGGGCGTGGGCGATGGTGCCAAGATCCACGTATTCGAGCTCGCTGCCAGCGGGCACGCCGCGCGCCAGCCGGGTGACGACCAGGCCACGGGCCTTGAGCGCCTCGCCGATCACATGGGCGGTGGCCTCGCCCTCAGCGGTGAAGTTGGTCGCCAGAATCACCTCCTGCACCTGACCGTCGGTGGCCCGCTCGAACAGCGTGGACAGACCGATTTCTTTGGGACCAATGCCGTCCAGAGGACTGAGCTTGCCCATGAGGACGAAGTACAACCCCCGGTAGGCCGAGGTGCGCTCCAGAGCGGCCTGGTCGGCCGGCGTTTCCACCACGCACAGCTTGCTGGTGTCGCGCGAGGGGTCGCTACAGGTGTCACAGACCTCGCCCTCGGTGAAGGTGTGGCAGCGGCTGCAGTGGCGGATCTGCGAACCAGCCTGCGACAGGGTCTGGGCGATGAGGGCCATGCCCTCGCGGTCATGCTGCAGCAGGTGATAAGCCATCCGCGAAGCGGTCTTGAGCCCCACGCCGGGCAGGCGCCGCAGGGCGTCGATGAGTGCCGGTAGGGTGTGGCTCATGGTGTGGTGCTTCGCAGCAAAGGCGGAGACTGCGGGGACTGCAAAGGTTGAAGCAGTTCAGGGCGCAAGGCGCAGGCGGGAGTGGTGCCGCACGCGCCGCGGCCTGGGCTGATCAAAACGGCAGCTTCATGCCCGGGGGCAGGCCGGGCATGCCGGCGGTGAGCTTGCCCAGACGCTCTTGCGAGGTTTCTTCGGCCTTGCGCGAGGCGGCATTGAAGGCGGCAGCCACCAGGTCTTCGAGCATGTCCTTGTCGTCGGCCAGTAGGCTCGGGTCGATGGTGATGCGCTTGACCTCGTGCTTGCAGGTCATGATGACCTTGACCAGCCCGGAGCCGGACTCGCCCGTCACCTCGACGCTGCCGAGTTCGTCCTGGGCCTTCTTGAGGTTCTCCTGCATGGCCTGGGCCTGCTTCATGAGGCCAGCCAGGGCTCCCTTGTTGAACATGATGTGCTTCCTGTGATGTGAAGAGGTAAAACTGTGTGCGCGCTACGCTTGGCCTTCAAGGCCCAGGCATGGAGCGGGTGCCTGCCTTACCGGCCGGCTTGATGCTTCCAGGCACGATTGTCGCCCCGAAGTCCTGCATCATCTGCTGGACGAAGGGGTCGGCATGGATGATGGCCTCGGCCGCGCGCTGGCGCTCGGCGGCCGCATGGGCGTTGCGGCGCGCCGGGCTGTCGCTCACCGCGCCGATTTCAACGCCGAGGGTGACCGAATGGCCTGCCTGTTGCAATGCCACCTGCAGCCGCTCGCGGGTGGCCACCTGGTTGAGGGACTCACGCTCGACACGCAGCTGCCATTGGTCGGTATCGCGTGCCACCAATTGCGACTGCAGGGCCAACTCGCGCGCCAGGGCGCTCACCGCCTCGGCAGCCACCAGGGCCTGTACCGTGGCAAACCAAAAGTCGCCCTCCTCGGTGCGGATCAGGCTGGTGGCGGCGCGGCCAGCGGCCGCCTCACGCTCAGGCTCGGCCTGCAGCATGACCGGAACACCCATCACTTCACTGGCCGGCCGGCCGTCGAGCGGTCGGCGCAGGGCGGGACGCGAATCGGTCGCCCCCTCCAAGTTGGACATCGCCCCCGGCGCATGAACGACCCGGGCACCCGATGCACCCTGAGGCGCGGCATCGGAGGGCAGGGAGGGGGCCGTCACCACCGGCACCACCTGGCCCGGGGGCGCACCCACTGCGGGGACGGCGCTCACGAAGCGAGGGGGACTCGGCCGGGACGCTTCAGGTGGGCTGGCCAGCTGTCCGGAAGGCGCACTCGGGCCTGCCGCCGCGGCGGGCACGGGCCTCAGGGGTTCAACTGAAGTTTTTTTTTCAGCCGAGGCGCCAGCGCCGTGGGCTGTCCCTTGGCCTGGATGCCCGCCGGGCTTGAACGCCAGCAGGCGCAGAAGCACCATGGTCAACGCGGCGTACTCGTCGGGGGCCAGGCCGAGCTCGGCGCGGCCATGCAGGCACAGGCTGTAAAGAAGCTGGGTCTCGTCGGCAGGCAGCAGGCCCGCCAGCCGAACGGTCTCGGCGGCTTCTTCGTCTTGGGGCGCGCTGGCAGCGGACGGCACCGCCTGGATCACCGCCATTTTTTGTAGCACCGCGCTCATTTCCTCCAGCGTGGAGGCGGCCGACAGGCCCAGCCTGCGCAGGCCTTCGCAGGTCTCGACCACCTCGGCGCCGTCGCCGGCGGCCAGGGCGCCCACCAGGCGGAACACATGGCTGCGGTCCACGCTGCCCAGCATCTGGCGCACCGTGACCTCGTCCAGACGGCCGCCGCCGAAGGCGATGGCCTGGTCGGTGAGCGACAGCGCGTCACGCATCGAGCCGCGGGCGGCGCGCGAGAGCAGGCGCAGCGCACCCGCCTCGGACGGCACCGCCTCCTGGCCCAGAACCCGGGCCAGGTGATCCTGAACCGTCTCGGGCGCCATCGGGCGCAGGTTGAACTGCAGGCAACGGGAGAGCACGGTGACCGGCACCTTTTGCGGGTCGGTCGTCGCCAGCACGAACTTGAGGTACTCGGGCGGCTCTTCCAGCGTCTTGAGCATCGCGTTGAAGGCGTGCCCGGTGAGCATGTGCACCTCGTCGATCATGAAGACCTTGAAGCGGCCCTGCACCGGCTTGTAAACCGCCTGCTCGAGCAACTGCTGGACCTCGTCGACCCCGCGGTTGGAGGCGGCGTCGAGCTCGGTGTAGTCCACAAATCGGCCGGTGTCGATGTCGGTACAGGCCTGGCACACGCCGCAGGGCTCGGCGGTGATGCCGCCCTGCCCGTCGGCGCCCTGGCAATTGAGGCTCTTGGCCAGGATGCGCGAGACCGTGGTCTTGCCCACGCCACGGGTACCGGTAAATAGATAGGCGTGGTGCAGGCGCTGCTGGGTCAGCGCATTGCCCAGGGCCTGGACCACATGCTCCTGACCCACCATTTCCCCGAAATTGCGGGGGCGGTACTTCCGGGCCAGAACAAGGTAGGACATGCGCCGGATTCTACGGGGCATGGCCCGGGCCTGAACCCGCTGAACCGGGCCAGACTGCTACCGGACCTGGGCCAGGGCGTCCCTACCCTCGCCTACAATCACCGGTGACGGGCCTCCCCGCATGGTGAAGCGGCCAAACGGGTCAGGTGGGGAACCAAGCAGCCCTAACTGTGGAGCCAGTGCCGGGGGTAAGGCTCGTCAACTTCTTCTGGGATCTCCATTTCGACTCAGACCTTGAGTCGGTTGATGACTACTCGCCCTGCCCGCTGTATCACCTATGGGTGACAGTGCGGAACGCAGGTGACACGATCAGGGCGCTCCACCCTTGAGTTGCAGCGCTGCAGCGCTTCAAATGGTCAGCGGCCCTAGCGCCGAGACCCATCTGGAGACACCTTGAAGATCCCGACTGCTATTGACGACAGTGATGTGGAGCGCGCATGCCGGCGCATCGTCCATGCGTTGGCCCTCCACACAGACCGTGGTGAATACGACCTCGCGCTGGCACTGTTCACCGAGGATGCCGTCATGGAAAGAGATGGCGAGCAGTTTGTGGGCATGGCCGCATTGCGCGCGGCCTACGCGTCGCGTCCGATGAACCGGCTGACCCGCCATGTGATTTCGAACACGCTTGTCAGATCGACAGGGCCGGATAGCGCAGAGGCAACAAGCTATGTCACGGTCTATCGGGTTGCACTGCCCCCCACAAAGCATGCGCCTCCCTACCCTGTGGCAGGCCCGGACGTCCTGGGAGAGCACCACGACACGTTTCGCCAAACCAAGGTGGGCTGGCGGCTGAGCGCCCGCGTCACGCGTACTATTCTTCGACTTGATCAAACTGGAGCAAACACATGACGAACCGTTTCAACAAGGTCGCTCGCTTTGCGTGGGTCCTTGGGGTTTTTTGCATGTTTCAAAACGCCGCCTGGGCGCAGGACTATCCCGCCAAGCCCGTTCGGGTGATGGTGGGCTTTCCTCCTGGTGGATCTGTCGACATCGTCGCCCGAATTCTCGCGACCAAGCTCTCCAGCCAGACGGGCCAGCCCTTCGTCGTCGAGAACAGGCCTGGGGCGATTGGAACGCTGGCCATGAACGCAATGGCTGCGGTGCCAGCCGACGGGTACACCATCTTGTTGGGCACCAATCCACAGGTGCGGGCCGACATGACCGAAGCCAGTGAGCCCTACCGGCAGTTTGCGCCGATTGCGCTGACCAACGTGATTCCGATGGCCTTGCTGGCACATCCGCAATTCCCGGCCAAAACGCCGCAGGAATTCGTGACCATGGCCCGCAATGCCGCCCAGCCAATTCCGTTTGCCACGCCGGGCAATGGTTCGCCCATGGAGTTGGCAATGCTCACCCTAAAGGGCACCCTGGGCCTCCAATTGCTTCACACGCCCTACAACGGCGGACCGCCTGCGGTGAACGACACGGTGGCCGGCCAGGTTCCCCTGATTGCCGTGGGCTTGCCTACCGCTTTGGGGCAGGTCACCGCCGGCAAATTGCGGCCAGTCCTCGTGCTGCAAAACCAGCGAACGGAATTGCTGCCAGGCGTGCCGAACATGAAGGAAGCCTTGAACCTCAAGGGGCCAGACCTGGTGGTGTGGCTCGGCTTCTTTGCCCCGGCAAGAACGCCGGCCCCCATCCTCAAGCGCCTGGAGTCGGAGATCGGCATAGCCCTCCAAGACCCAGCCGTGCAATCAAAAATGACCGCCGCTGCGCTGGATGTGCGCTTTGCCCCCGCGCCGCAACTTGCCGAGTTGGTTCGTGAGCAATTCCTGGTCACCATTGATGCCATGAAAAGGTTCAGCAGTGAATCCAAGTGACGCGACCCGCGTACTGGTGATCGACGCTGCCGACAATGTCGCCACGACGCTGACCCCCTTGGCGCGGGGAAAGGAGATGGCGGTTGACCGGTCTGGGACACTCCACAACGTCGTGCTCGCCGACGATATTCCTTTTGGTCACAAATTCGCCCTGGGGCCGATCACCGCAGGCGGCGAGGTGCGCAAATATGGCGTGGTGATTGCACGGGCAACGGTGGAAATTTCGGCGGGCGCCCATGTGCACGTGCACAACATAGAAAGCAATCGTGGCAGGGGGGACCGCGCATGAGTGAAACCTTCATGGGTTTTCGCCGTGCAGACGGACGTGTTGGCATCCGCAACTATGTGGTTGTCATCTCGGCAATGGACAACGTCAACCCCGTGGCGCGTCGCATTGCGGCGCGCGTCCCCGGCGTGGTCCCCATCTGCGTCGCCTACGGCCGTGGCATGGTGGCACAGGACGCCGAGCAGCACGACCGCGTGCTGCTTCATTACGGCGCACACCCGAATGTGTCGGCAGTGCTTGTCGTGGGGCTGGAGCCGGTCACCGCGAAGCGCTTTGCGGATGCAATTGCCAAGTCTGGCAAGCCGGTGCAGTGGCTGGCGGTGCAGTTGGCTGGCGGAACTGCCCAATCGGTGGAGCGGGGCGTGGAAATTGTGCAAGCCATGGTCAGGCAGGCTGCCACCGAGCATCGTACGGAGACACCGGTTGCCGAATTGCTCGTCGGGCTTGAGTGCGGCGCCTCCGATGCCACCTCGGGCTTGACTGCCAACACCGTGGTGGGCATGACCGCTGATTGGCTCGTTGCGCAGGGCGGTACCGTCATTCTTTCGGAAACTGAGGAAATCATTGGCGCCGAGCACTTGCTCGCACAGCGGGCGGCAACGCCCCAGGTGGCGGCCCAACTTTTGCAGGCCGTCTCCGATGCCGAGGCGCAAGCGCGATTCCAGGGGGTGCAGATCGTTCCCCTGGGGCATGACAACCTGGCGGGCGGCCTGTCGACCATGGAGGAAAAGTCCATGGGCGCCGTCCGCAAGGGCGGTACGAGTCCTTTGCGGGAGGTGATTGGCTACGGGCAGCGGCCCAGCCAGCGCGGTCTGGTCTTCATGGACGCACCTGCACCCGGGGTTGAAAACATTGCGGCACTGGCGGCTTCTGGTGCCCAGTTGATCCTGTTCTCGACGGGGCTTTGCAACCCCGTGGGGCATCCTCTGGTTCCGACGCTCAAACTCACTGGCAATCCGGAAACTGCGCTTAGCATGGCCGACAACATCGATGTCGATGTAGGCGGCATCATCCGCGGCGATTGCACCATGACTGAGGCAAGTGACCGCCTCAAGGCTGCGATGCACGAGGTGGCAGAGGGCAGATTGACCTGCGCCGAACGCCATGGCGACCTGGAGATCTCGATTTCCCGCGTCGATGTCGCCTTTCTGCGCCATCGCGCCCAAGGGAGAACACTCTGACTGCATCAGGGGCACGGCGCTATTCCATCGAGGGCTTGCGCACTTGGGCTCAGCACCTGCTGGAAGCCGCTGATGTGCCAACGGAAAATGCGGAGGAAATCGCTGCCTTGATCCTGCGGACCGATGCACGTGGTCTTCCCACTCACGGCATCAGCCGGATGCCGACCTACATGGACAAATTGAAGTCGGGGGAATACAACCCCCGACCTGCCGTTCATGTCGACCACTCCCCGGGCATGCTACGGATCGACGCCGACGGTGCCATGGGTCAGCAAGCCGGCCTGCGTGCCATTCGGGAGTGCCTAAAGTACGTGGAAACACAGCCGGCGGTCATGTGCTTTGCCCGCGACCTCGGCCATTTGGGGGCCGTCGGTATGTTGCCGCTGATGGCCGCAGAACAAGGCTATTTCGCGCTCGCCATTCAACGGACCGCACCGGTCCTTGGCCTGCCCGGGAGCACCGGTCCCTTGATCGGGCACAGCCCCATCGCATTTGCCGCACCGGTCTCGGGCCAGGCCCCACTCGTTTTTGACATGGCCTGCAGCATCGCTGCGCGTGGCCATGTCCTGCTTGCCGCCCAGAAGGGGCAAGAAATACCCGAAGGGTGGGCTGTTGATGCCGACGGCCATCCAACCGTCGATCCGAATGCGGCGATTGACGGCATGCTGCTTCCGGTGGGGGGCTACAAAGGCCTCGGGATTGCCATGCTCGGCGAAATCCTCGCCGGCAGCCTGGCCTGCCAACTGGACGATCGGGCGCAATTGCGCGAGGTCACACGTGGGCCAGGAGCCCCCGGCGGAGGATCCGCTTTTTTCTGGGTCATCAACCCTGCCCTGGTCAACGGCACATCCACCTTCGACCTATTGGTCAGCGACTGGACCAGCCACTACCTGCGCAACGCGGGCTCCGTCGCGCGCCTGCCCGGGCAACGCGCTGCAGCGGCCGAAGCCGAGGCCTCTCGCTCTGGAATCGAAGTGCCTGTGGCTGTTCTCGACCGGCTGGAACGGCTCGGACAGGCTTGGGGCCAGCGCCTGCCCGAAGCAATATAGGGCGCCAAAATCGTGGGCCGATTTTCGATGCGCCACCGCGTTACGCTGCGTAGCAAGGAGATCGGAATTGCTCTGCGGTGGCTCACCTGCACGCGACATCCAGGACTCAAGCAGTCACACCAAGCCCGGGATGGCAGTTGGAATAGAAATCTTGAAGATATCAATCAGGCGGCCAGCCATCAACCAGCATGGTGAAGCGGCCAAACGGGTCAGGTGGGGAACCAAGCAGCCCTAACTGTGGAGCCAGTGCCGGGGGTAAGGCTAGTCAACTTCTTCCGGGTCTTCCCTTTTGGATCAACGAGTTACGTTGATTTGGGAGGTGCGAAAGCCGCTGTGCGTATCACCTGTGTGTGACACGTTGAACTCAACGTCGAGCATTTATGGCTGGACTCACAGGCCTGTTTCGGCGAGGAACCACCTACCACGTGCGGGTGGTACTGCCAGTTGATCACCCACTTCGAGCAGAGCGTCCGACTGGGTCGGTTGTCGTCTCACTGGGCGTCAGCGGCTACCGAGATGCAATGGCGCGAGGGATCGCCGAACGCGCTGAGATCATCGCGGGCAGCACCATTGAATCCGTCCGGCACCCCTCCCCACGACACGCCACGAGACACCCCAACATCCCTCCTGTGCGCCTTCGAGACCTGCATCAGCGATGGGTTGCAGCCAAAGCAGTTTCAGAAGAATCCTCGCGCGCCCGCCTTCGCGCGGTAGGACTTTTCGAGCGCTTAGTTGGAGACATCCCGCTCCACAGGATCACGCGCGGCATGGGGGATAAATTTTGGACATGGCTTCAAAAGCAACCGACATCCTCAAAGAATGCGCATGACCGTCTTGTGTGGGTCGGGCCGTAGAACCCCGGCCACGGCGCCATATGTCATTGGCCAGAACGAGTGCCTCCTAAGCGCTGGATACCGGTTCGATTCCTGTCGCGGGCGCCATCCGCGTACACTGCACCGGTCGCGTGTCAAAGTTATCCCCTCCACCCGTCATGAAGCAGCTCCTGCCGGACCAAGACCCGGACCGCCTGTTCGATCTGGCCGCCGAGATGTTCCGCGTAATGTCCGCCCCCACCCGGCTAAAGATCATTAGCCACCTGTGCGAAGGCGAAAAGAATGTGAGCGAATTGATCGCTCTGATTCAGACCAGCCAACCCAACATCTCACAGCACCTGAACACCCTCCACGAAGCGGGCATCGTGGGCCGTCGGCGGGAGGGCGTCCAGATTTACTACCACATCGCCAACGACCGGATCGTAGCCTTGTGCCGCAGCCTCTGCGGGATCGTCGCGGCAGATGCACAAATCCCTCACCCCTGACGGGACGCGACCGCAAGCAGGGGTTTCTACGGAATACGCGGACGGAGGCCCTCACTATCATGAGGCAATCCATAAGGAGCCGCGAATGAATCGTTTACTCTGCGTCGTCCTTGGCCTGCTCTTGGCAGGCGCGGCATGGGCACAGCAAGTGCGGGTCGTGTACCACCTGAGCGAAGGAATTCCCCAGGCCTCGCGCGCGATCGGCAACATCCGTAACCACCTGGCCGCCGACCCTGGCGCGAAGATCGTCGTGGTCGCCCACGGCATGGGGGTCGACTTCCTGTTGGACGGCGCCACCAACCAGACGGGCCAGCCCCTCGCGGGAGCCATCGGCGAATTGGCGGGCCGTGGCGTTGAATTCCGTGTCTGCAACAACACGCTCAACGTGCGCAATCTCTCCAAGGACCGCCTCGTGATGGAGGCGAGCGTAGTGCCCTCAGGCGTAGCCGAGGTGGCGCGCCTACAGGCCAAGGAAAATTTTGTCTATTTGCGGCCCTGAGCGGCTGCCGAACCTGAAAAACGGAGTTCTGAAATGAAAAAGATCTTTCGGGCGCTCGCTGTAGCGTCGCTTCTGACCCTCACTGCCTGGGCCCAAGCCCAGGCACCAGACCCGCTACAAGTGCGAAGCTGGGCGGCCTCGTGCGCCAATTGCCATGGCACCAACGGCCGTGCGCAACCCGGTATGGAATCCCTGGCCGGAGTGGCCAAGGAGGACATCGCCAAGAAGATGCTCGATTTCAAGGCAGGTCGCCGCCCCGCCACGATCATGCACCAACTGGCCAAGGGCTACAGCGATGAACAGATCGAAGCCATGGCGGGCTATTTCGCCGCCCAGAAGAAATAAGGGAAGACAAACATCATGAAACGTCGTCAACTCCTACAGGCCGGATCGGCCGCGGGTGCCCTGGGCCTGGCCGGCTGCGCCTCCATCGGCGGCTCGGGCGCCAAGGTCGTCGTCGTCGGCGGGGGCTACGGCGGTGCCACCGCCGCCAAATACGTGCGTATGTGGTCCGACTACGGCATCGACGTTACCCTGGTCGAGCCGAACGCAGCCTTTGTGTCCTGCCCCATCTCCAACCTCGTGATCGGCGGCAGCAAGACCCTGGGTGACATCACCACGCCCTACGACAACCTTGAAAAGCGCCACGGGGTCAAGGTGGTCAAGGATTACGTCACCTCGATCGACCCGGAAAAACGCAGCATCAAGCTGGCCAGTGGCGGTGAACTGCCCTACGACCGCCTGATCCTCTCGCCCGGTATTGACTTCATGCTCGAAGGCTTGCCCGGGCTGCGCCAGCCCGGCGCTCAGGACAAGGTGCTGCACGCGTGGAAGGCCGGTCCGCAGACCGTGGCCTTGCGCCGCCAGCTCGAAGCCATGCCCGATGGCGGCGTCTACGCCCTCACCATCCCGCTGGCGCCTTACCGCTGCCCGCCCGGCCCCTACGAGCGGGCGTGCCAGGTCGCCCACTACTTCAGCAAGGCCAAGCCCAAGTCCAAAGTCCTGATCCTGGACGAGAACGACGACGTGACCTCCAAGGGGCCCTTGTTCAAGAAGGCCTGGGCGGAACGCTACAAGGGCATCGTCGAATACCGATCCAAACACAAGGTGGTCGATGTGGACGTCGCCACCAACACGCTGAAGTTCGAATTCAACGACGACATCAAGGCCAGCGTGTTGAACGTGCTGCCACCCATGCGGGCAGGAGAGGTCGCGGTCAAGACCGGCCTGGCGACCGCCAACCGTCGTTGGTGCGAGGTAGACTTCCTCACCTTTGAGTCCAAGGCCGCCAAGAACATTCATGTCCTCGGTGACGCCATCCAAGTGGCCCCGCTGATGCCCAAGTCCGGCCACATGGCTAACCAGCACGGCAAGACCTGTGCGGCGGCGGTCGTGGCCCTGATCACGGGCAAGCCGGTTAACCCGCTGCCGATCTACAACAACACCTGCTACAGCTTCGTCAGCGATGAGGACGTGGTGCATGTGGCCAGCGTCCACCGCTACGACGCGGCGCAGAAGACGATGCTGACGGTGCCCGGGTCCGGTGGCGTGTCAACGATGGCCAGCGAACTGGAAGGCCGCTACGCGATGGCTTGGGCACGCAACATCTGGGCCGATACGCTGGCATGACCGGGCGCGCCAGAATGCTAGGGGCGGCTGGCGCCCTGCTGCTGTGTAGCTTTGGCGCCAGCAGCGCATCGGCGCAAGCCGACGAGGCGCGTGCACGCAAGATCGTCATGGGCGTGTGCTTCGTCTGTCATGGCGGCGAGGGAGAGTCTTCCAGCGAAGCCTTTCCCCGGCTGGCAGGCCAGCACGCCGAATACGTCGCCAAGCAACTAGAAAACTTCAAGTCCGGCAAGAGAAAGAGTTCGGCAATGGCGCCCATGGTCGCCAACCTGTCGGCAGACGACATGATGGCACTCGGGCGGTACTTCGAACGACAGAAGCATCCGCCGGAACCCGTCAAGGACCCGGCGCTGGCGGCGCAGGGGAGCGGCATCTATCACGACGGCAACAAGAAAACCGGGGTTGCTGCATGCGCCAGTTGCCATGGGGCTCAGGCACAAGGCACCGCCTCGCTGCCGCGCCTGGCAGGGCAATTCGCCACGTACACAGAGAACCAGCTGAAGCTTTTCAGCAAGCGTGAACGCACGAATGACAACGCGGTCATGCACGCCGTCGTTGAGAAGATGACACCCCAGGAGATGGCGGCGGTGGCCGAGTACCTGAGCGGGAAGTGATCGGTGGTCTTTAGCCCGTCCGCTTGGAGCCTGGGTTAGACAGGCTCGGCGTCAAGCAAGCGGTCGGTGAGGATGGCGTTAATCCACATCGACACCAGGGTGCCCCAGGCCGTGACCCCAAAGATGGATCCACCCGTCTCACCGGCCCCCAGCGCACACCCTCCGGCCAAGACCGCCCCGAACCCCACGAGGATAGCTTTAGCGATTTAGAGGCGCATGCTGTAGCTGTCGTGAAATCCATCGACCTTAAGGTCTCGGCCGATCAAACCAACCAGCCAGCCCCCCACGAACGCGCCTGACAGGCTAGCAGCGCCAGGTATCTGCCGGGAGGCCCCACGTCGAGGCCACCGATCAGCGCCAGGACCTGGACCGCCACCAGCGCGTCCAGAACGTCAGGAGCCAGATCGATACCACTTCATCCGCGTGAACGCGCGCGACTTCGACGATGGCGGCCCGCATGCAAAAGCGGCAGCGCAGAGCGAACAACCCGGACAACAGGCCAATGGCAAGACCCCCGAACGCCAGGGCGGCGGATTCCCCGAAGGTTTCGATACTCTGTGCCAAAGCGTCAAGCGTGGACATGGTCGGTGACGGAGCCTAAGATACTTCAGTAGCGCTGCGGTAGCACCGCGCCAGCCACCACAACCCGCCAACTCCTTCTTTGAGCACGATGGACGCCTTGCAGAGACATGGTCACCTGAGCAGGCGCCGATTCTCCTCGATTGCCGCACTCGCCCTGGCCGGTACGGTATTACC
>JACCDP011574897.1_pt1 | contig 12415 bp, 8 predicted proteins | sample 7445841 | NCBI WGS metagenome assembly JACCDP01 (sample SAMN15323441, study PRJNA562643) | freshwater metagenome | isolation source: river surface water | place: USA:Blue River Watershed | collected 2017-08-17
GCGGTAGTCGCACTGGTCCTGTTTGGTATTCCGGCCGCGTTGCAGCAGAACAAGTTTTCGCCGTTGATGGCCTATAAGCCTGGTGGCGCGCACGTGGACTGGGGTCGCGTCGGTATTGTGGCGTTCATTTTGGTGGCGGCGATTTCCACCAACGTGTACATCAACTTGGTGCATCCCGAGATTGCCGATCATTTCCCCTTCATCGGCGTGGCCGTCGCCCTGGCCATCCTGGTCTCAGCACCAATCCGCAAACCGGATTGGAGTCTGTTACCCGACGCGACCAAAGGAACAATTTTTCTGCTCGCACTGGTCACCTGCGCCTCGATGATGCCGGTGGAAAAATTGCCGATCGCATCCTGGCAATCAGCGATGGGGCTTGGTTTTATCTCCGCGGTGTTCGACAACATCCCGCTCACCGCGCTCGCGCTGAAACAAGGCGGCTATGACTGGGGCATGCTCGCCTATACCGTCGGTTTCGGCGGCTCGATGATCTGGTTCGGCTCGTCCGCCGGCGTGGCGCTGTCCAACATGTATCCGGATGCGAAGAACGTCGGCCGCTGGGTGTATCACGGCTGGCATGTCGCGGTCGCGTATGTTATCAGCTTCTTGGTGCTGCTCGCGGTCATGGGCTGGCATCCCACTCCCAAACGCGGCGAGCAGCCAGTCACAATGTCTTCTGTTACACAACCGGCCGAGGCACCGGCGCGCTAGAATCTCTCATCCGTTGTTAGGGAAGGGAGATGCAATAAAGCCGACGCCGTGACTGACGCTCATCTTGTTGGGCCTTACGACTCTCGCGGTCATCACGAACATCATCGACAACACGCTCTCCGTCCTGGCTGGTGTCGCGCTAATGGGGCAGGCGAAAGGGAAGCATACGTTTTTCAGTCATCTCAAATGGACTCCAGCGATCGCGCTGGGGTATGCCGCGAGTATTCTGGTGCCCATGTGGATCAATGCGTGCACGTTCTGAGCAGGACACTCTTTGAAGAATCAGGTCTGCGACCTCGTTCCATATTGGATGTCCCGATCCGTCGTAAAGACGAACACACGTTCACTGAGCTGCACATCGATATCGGTGAACAGGCCGAGGACTTTGGTGCCGGTAATCTCGCTCACCTGATCGCAGAGCTTATCACGGCCTTGAGCGATCAAGTTTTGCCGAAGTTGCTTGACCATCTCGACCCCTTCCGTGGTCTTGGCCAATTGCCGTTCGGCCGGTGTGAGTACACCTTTCAATCGGACGACGACGAGATCACGCGCGACCAGCGCACGGACTTCATCAGGACCCCGCCCCATAAACTCTTGTTCAAACTTGATGACCGCGTTTCGGATTGAGTTTTCCATGTGATCAACCTCGATGATTATAGGGTCGCCTACGAACGCGTACAAGTACCATCCATAGGTCTTTTGTCGACCACATCGCTTGCCCTAGGCCCTTCGGTTCCCGATGTGTAGGGATGGAAGCCCTGATCAGGCATTTCTGGCTTGACCCTTTCCTCTGCCCCATATTATTCATGGAGCCGTATTGTTGCAGATGGCAATGTTGCTTCCCCTCGAGATTGCTCGTGGAGAGGCAGGCGGCCTAGATTGATCCTTGCATGGCCGTAGGGCGACCTGCAGTCTATTGAGAGGCCGGTCGTAGTACAAGCCAACCGTTCGATTCCACACCGAACGGTTGGCTTTTTTTGTGAACGCTGGTGAGGTGTCGATGTTCCTGTGTGTGCTGGTCCCGTTGCTCCCACTGATCGCTGCGTTGATCGTCATCAGCGGTGACGACTCGACTCTTCACCGTCGCGCGAAGCTCGCGGCGTGGCCGATCGGTTTGGCCTTTGGGTGTGCCCTGGCCACAATCTACGTGGTCACCATGAACGGCCCACTCGTGTTTCGACTCTATGACCCGATGACACCCATGGGGTTCACCATCCCCCTTGGCTTCTACGTTGACCGATTGAGCGCAGTGATGATGACGTTGATCTCCGGGATCGGCACGATTATCTATACCTATTCCGTCGAGTATATGTATCAAGACGCGCACCAGCGCCGATATCTCGCGCTGATTGGGATTACGGTGTTCGTCCTCCTCTGCCTGGTCTCCAGCGCGAATCTTCTGATGCTCTTCGTACTCTGGCAGGTGCTCAGCTACCTCTTATATATCCTGGTTCACAATCACGGCCATCGTGACACGCTGGAGAGCGCGTTTCGCACATTTACCCTACTACGGGTCGGTGATGTCGCCTTCATGGGTGGGATCGCCCTGGCGTACGCGCTCTACGGAACGTTGGAATTTCCGGATCTGTTTACCGTCGCGGCGCACTCGACGGCTACCGTGTCTCCGTTTCCCGGTATCGAGCTCGAGGGCCATACGGCCGTCACGCTCTTGCTGCTGGTCGGAGGGATGAGCAAATCCGCTCAATTCCCGTTCTACGTCTGGCTCCCTCGCTACCTCTACGCGCCGACATCCGTCACAGCTTTATTGCATGCGGGTATCATCAATGCTGCCGGATTTCTCATCAACCGCATGGCTCCCCTGTTCGGAATGAGTTCGACTACGCTCCACATCACGCTTTTCATCGGGACGCTGACCGCTGTTGCCGGGGCGACCATGATGCTAGTCCAGAACGACATCAAGAACATGCTTGGGTTTTCGACCATCGGCCAAATGGGCTACATGGTTATGGAATGCGGTCTGGGAGCATTTTCTCTTGCGGTCTTCCATCTCATTGCACATGGACTCTTCAAGGCCACGGTCTTCCTGAACTGTGGAAACGTCATCCACAAAGCCCGGCAAGAACCCTCGCTCCCTCATCGCGGACATCACGCGGAGGAGGAACAGTATTCCCCCCTGACGTGGACTACCGGATTCATCACAACCCTGCTGATCCCGCTGCTTATTCTACTGGCAACACACGGCGTGTTGCAGATTCCGCTCTTGGAATCCCAGGGAACCGTTATCTTTCTCTTTTTCATCTGGATCACGTCCTCACAAGCGATTCTCACTCTGACGCGGCTGCGCGCAGTCGCCTCATGGAAAGTATCAGCCGCAATGTTAGTCACCCTCTTGTTTATCGTGTTCGTGTATCTGTTCGCCGTCGAAACGTTCACGGCATTCCTGTACCCAAACCCCGAGGAAGTGGCCTCGTACTTCAAAGCTGCTGAGCTCCCCACCTGGTTGTTCGATCTCATGCTGGTCGTCTCGACGCAACTGACGATTGCGGGGTGGATCTACCTGTACTTGCGCGCTCATGGTCGAACCATATGGAGCCCGCCGTGGATCGACCATCTTCGTGTTCGTCTGTACGTCTTAGTTCTCAATCGACTCTATGTCGATTCGGTGTTGCATCGAGCGGGTCGAGTGCTGACCTCCACGATCCAACGTGTGGATAAATATGCTCGGGAACGAGCGCTCTGAGTGACAGATGATGGACGCTGAGAGATGGCTCACGGTTCCAGCACGAGACACAGGTGCCTCTCAATGAAGTGCGTGCATGGACGCCTCTTGAAGCGACCGTCTTGACGAATATGAAGACACCGTATTAATGGTTACCCTGCCGTTCGTCCGGGTCGGATCCAGGGTGAGCCAACGGAGCAAGAGAATGGACGTTGTTCAACGACGACAAGGAGAGATGCCGTGTTGCCGTCGCTCATGCTAAGCGTGCCGCTCTTTCTGCTCCTCGCCTCCGCCATCGTGATGTTCGGCGCCGATTTGCCGCGCTTCAGACGTGAGAAGCTAGCCGTATTTCCAATCGGATTAGCGTTTTTCGGTTCGGTTCTCACATTGTACCTGGTCACAGGTGAAGGGCCCATCGTCATCCGGTTCTACAACCCGGATTCGGCGGCGTCCTTGATCATCCCTCTCGGTTTCTACGTCGACCGGCTGAGCGCGGTCATGATGACGCTCATCACCGCCGTCAGCATGCTCATCTATATCTATTCCACGACCTACATGTACCAGGATGGTCATGCCCGTCGATACCTATCCCTGATTTGCCTCACGGACTTCGTCTTGATCTGCATGGTATCGAGCTCCAATCTCATGATGCTGTTCTTGTTCTGGCAACTCCTGAGTTATCTCCTGTATCTGCTCGCACACAACCATACGCATGCCGGAACCTTGGCGGGTGCGTTCAAGACCTTTACGATCCTCCGTATTGCAGATACGGCATTTCTCGCGGGCATCGTGCTTGCCTTTCAGCTCTACGGCACCTTGGAGTTCCACGACCTGTTTATGCGTGCAGCCGAGATGCCGGTGACCCTCTCGCTGTGGCTCGGTGTCGAGGTCAGTGGCACCACGGCAGTCACGTTCCTGCTGTTTATCGGGGCCATGGGCAAGTCGGCACAATTTCCGCTGCATCTCTGGTTGCCGGGATCGCTCTTTGCCCCGACCCCGGTCCATGCGATGCTCCACGCTGGCATCATCAATGCCGGCGGGTTTCTCATCAATCGGCTGGCACCGCTGTTCGGCATGAGCTCCACCACCTTGCACATCGCCTTCGTCATAGGGACGCTGACGGCGGTTCTTGGAGCCTCCATGATGCTGGTTCAGAGCGACATCAAGAAAACGCTCGGGTTTTCCACTATTGGGCAAATGGGCTATATGATCATGGAATGCGGCCTCGGAGCATTTTCGTTGGCCGTGTTTCATCTGATTGCGCACGGACTTTTCAAAGGCACTGTGTTTTTGTACTGCGGCAACGTCATTCATAAGACGCGCCAGGATCCCCATTTCCCTCACACGGACCACGCGATCACCGATGAACCGGCCTTCTCTCGTCTCACCTGGTCCACTGGCTTTGCCACGACCCTGTTTATTCCGCTGCTCATTTTGCTGGTCACGCACGGGGTGCTCCACATTCCGTTGTTGGAATCACAAGGGACGGTCATCATTCTCTTCTTCATTTGGATCACCTCGTCGCAAGCTATCTTGACGCTCACGCGGCTTCGTGCCGTCGCATCGTGGAAGGTGTCGGCCACCATGTTAGTGACGTTGTTGTTCATCGTCCTCACATATTTGTTCGCCGTGGAGTCGTTCACGGCTTTCCTCTACCCGAACCCGGAGGAAGTCGCTTCGTACTTCAAGGCTGCAGATCTGCCGGACTGGCTTTTCGATCTCCTCATCCTCGGTGCGACCGGTTTGACCGTACTTGGGTGGTATTACCTGTATCTACGAGCTCATGGACACAGCGTTTGGACCCCGTCTTGGATTGAAGGCGTGAGAATTCGACTCTATCCGTTGCTCATGAATCGGCTCTACGCCGACGAAAGCTATCGAGCGATCGGCCTGAAGGCTGGGCAACTGATTCATCGGATCGACAAACTGGAACGTGGGTGGTCACGATGATGGAGGTATTGGTGCCATGGCTGTTAGCCGCCATCCCATTGGCAGGAGCGATCGTGGCGCTCACATCCTGGGAGGGCTCCGAGCGCGTGAAGAAGCTCTCCATGATCGGTTCGATCCTCAGCTTGGTCTCGGTCGTGGGGCTGGCCGGATTCCTCACGATTCCTCCCAACGGATGTCTGTCACTGTACATACTGCCGCTTGCCGCTTTTACATCGATCTTAAGTCACCCTTTGGGAAGCGATCACCGGCTCTCGTGGATCATGACCTTGGTCTGTTTGGGTTTTGGAATGGGAGCACTGACGGGTCACGAGTTCTCCGGCTCTTTCTTCCTCATGATGTTGCTGATCACGCTCGTCATCCTACTCTATCGCCATCACACCGCATTGTGGCCGATTTCGTGGTGGGGGGTCGGCCTGCTGATTCTCGGATTGGTTGGGGTGGGGATTTCGATGATCGCCGATCCGCCGATCTCGTCCATCGCCGCGTTGGTCACGTGTGCGTTGTTGCTGCCGTTGGTCCCTCTGCATGGTGGCTATCTCACGACCGTGACACGATTGCCGGGGAACCTCCCCTCGTTTGTGGTCGTGTTGCTGCCGGTCATCGGGTTCCAGCGGTTGCCCCAGATCTTGTCGACCGTTCCGGAAGATGTGCTGGTGATCGTTCGGGCTTTGGCACTGCTCGGAGCCCTCTACGCCGCCGTCAAAGCGCTGGCCCAATCACGGGTGCGCCTCATACTGAGCTATGGAAGCCTGTCCTTCTTTTCGATCGCGTGGTGGTTTGCCGCCACAAGCGGATTCGCGACGCCCCAAGGAACGCTCTTGGTCGGGGCTGTCGGGCTTGCAACCAGCGGTCTCCTGATCGCCTGGCAGGTCATCCGCACGCGATACGGCGACGATGTGGACCCACAAGCCATCAGCGGTTTGGCTGCGGCCATGCCGAAATTCGCCGTGCTGCTCTCCCTCTTGGGCCTCGCCGCGATGGGCATTCCCCCGTTCGGCGTGTTTGCCGGATTTATGGGATTGATGCTGACCTCGTCCCAAGCCTCGGTATTTGGTCTCTTCCTCACCTTGGCGGCCTGGCTTGCAGCCTCATGGTATATCATGCAGATGGTGCAGCAATTGTTGTTTGGTGCGAGCCGACCCGATTTGCGATACACCGATCTCTTGAATCCTGAACTGATTTCCTTGGCGATCGTCGTCGTCGTGCTCTTGGCATTGGGCCTTGTCCCATCCGCCCTCTTTGCACCGGAGCAGCCGATCTTAGAACAGGCCGCGCACGCTCGGGAGTTGTTCTCATGGCGGAACTAGAACAAGGGCTCAACATCGAATCTCGGCGGATGGAACTGCGCGGAATCGTCCGCCTGGCAGGGGAAGTCATCGCTCAGTACTGGCCGATGCGCACCTTCGTCCACCATAATCCCTTGCATAGCATCGAGTATCTGTCGTTTGAAGAGGCGGTTCGGCGAGGGAAACAGTTCGTCGGAGGGAACGGCTATCTGCCTGGCCATGTGTATCGAAAGTTCCTCGGAACCGGTCGCATCCAAGTATCGCATCTCAATGATGCTCTTAAGCCACTAATGCTCGACAAGTCTGTTCTCCTTGGCACGCACAGGATCACCCACGGATCGGTGCTGCGTGCATGCCTTGCTGAGGGGCTCTGCAGTCCGGTTATCGAGCCGCTGGACGATCACTTGCCCGACCCCTCGCGTCACACAATCGACAACCTTGCTGCCCGACTTCGGCCAGTCACCGTCTTCCTCGATCTTTCCGAGCGAATCAGCGCCATGGTGAGTCGCGACGAAGCGGCGCTCGGACGATGGCTGACGCTCTCACACTGGTGCGATGAGACCCTCGGCACTCAGATCGTTCAGCAAATCAACGACCAATTGATCAAATGGTGCGAAGCCTTCCTCGATGAAGGTCATGCCACCTGGGCCATGCCGGAGCGAGACAAGGGGCTCTATGCGGCCTGGAAAGCCCTTGCGTCCCACGAATGGTCCGTCTGCGATATTCCGAACAGCCGCGAGAAGATCGCCCAGCTGCCCGACTATCCTGAAGATGCGCTCCTGGAAAGTTTGGATGCGATGGGAATCCCTGCCGATCTTCGGCAGGATTATCTGTCGTTGCAGCTGACGTCTTTGCCTGGATGGGCTGGCTTTATCAAGTGGCGCGGAGAGGAACGCGACTACCCCTGGCAACAGGCCTACCCCGCCGGGTTGGTCAAGTTCTTGGCCATTCGTCAATGGTATGCACGGGAGCTGGTTCAGAAGGCCTGCCAGGAACACCTTGGTATCCAAGGTCGATTCGATGCCGTGACCGACTACATGCATGGTCATGCCGAAGAATATTATCTAAGGCGCCAACGCGTGGCCGGGCTCTTGCCTGCCCTGTATGCCGAGGAGGTGGACCGGCTGGCTCATCGTCGAGGCGCGGGCTGGAAGGCCGTGCTCGACCGGTACAAAATGGACGTGGTCCCTCGCCAGGAGACAGCCAAACTCCGTGGAGCTGCCAAGCAGCTCCTTTCGCTGATCAGATTTTTGGAGATCGACGTCGGCTGCCTGAATGAGTGCTCAGTGACGGACCTCAAGCAGCTAGTAGATTGGATGGAGGCCTTTCCCGAATCCGAACATGGACCAGTCTGGCTGAAAGCGCTGGAAACCAGCTACCAGGAGCACTTGCTCCAGAAACTCCGAACCCGACCCAACGATCCAGCCCACTCATCCACGAACCGACCCTATTCGCAATCGGTCTACTGCATCGACGTACGCTCTGAACCCTTTCGGCGCCACCTAGAATCGGTGGGACCTCATGAAACCTATGGCTTCGCCGGTTTCTTCGCGGCGTTTATCCGCTACCGAGCTTGGGGGAAGGAACACGATACGGAGCAGTTTCCAGTCATCATGCGTGCGAAGAATGAAGTCCGGGAAATTCCACGGAGTTACCTAGACGATACCGTATTAAAACACGAGGTGCGCGCCAGGTGGGTCCATGCCGGCCATACGTTGCTGCACGATTTGAAGGAGAACGTCGTAACCCCCTATGTCATGGTGGAGTCCTTGGGCTGGTTCTATGGTCTCCCTATCTTCGGCAAAACATTGATACCGGCGCTCTACCATCGGCTGACTGCATGGTTCCGGAAGTTGTCGGCTCCCTCTCTTCCGACCACGCTCACGGTCGATAAACTCGCACCGGGTGAAACTGCCGAGATGCTCGATGCGGAACAGCAGGCGCTGGTCAGAAAGGCGTTACAGGAACGATTGGGGCTCCGCAGCTCCATGATTACCCCGCCTCTGGTCGAGGCCTTGCGCCAACGCGCACTGGGAGTGGACAAAGATCCCCAGTCGTCCGTCTTAACCCAAGAGGCTGCGCGCGCACGACTGACACCGGAGAAGGTCAACGAATTCGTTGAGACGCTTCAACGGCAATACGACCTGAACGCGCGAGCCGTGTCACGGCATAAAGAACGGATCACCAGGACCGGATTTACCCTAGAGGAGCAGGTTCTCACCGTCGATACCGCACTCCGTATGATGGGGTTGACCAAGAATTTTGCCCGACTCATCGTGCTCTGTGCTCATGGGAGCACCTCCGACAATAATCCGTACGAATCCGCGCTTGACTGCGGCGCCTGCGGCGGCAACGAGGGCAAGCCCAATGCGCGCGTCTTGGCCATGATGGCCAACAATCAGATGGTACGGGAACGCCTGAAAAAAACCGGCATCGACATTCCAACTGATACACATTTCATCGCCGGACAGATGAATACAACGACCGATGTCGTACAGCTCTTCGACTTGGAAGATGTGCCACCAACTCATCGGGCGGATCTGGCTCGACTGCAAGATGACCTGAAAGAAGCTTCACGCCTCACGAGCCAAGAACGATGTGGGCGCTTTCCTGAGGTTCAGCAGACCCTTCCCGAACGAAGAGCACAGGCCCACGTCCGTAAGCGAAGCGTCGACTGGAGCCAGGTCAGGCCCGAGTGGGGGCTTTCAAACAATACCTCCTTCATCATTGGGAGGCGTGAATTAACTAAGGGACTGGATCTGAACGGTCGTGTGTTCCTGCATTCGTATGACCATCGTGAAGATCCGAGCAATCGACTGCTTGAGGTGCTCCTCACAGCCCCTCAAGTTGTGGCGCAATGGATCAATATGGAGCACTATTTTTCTGCGGTCGACAATGAGGTATACGGCAGTGGAAGTAAAATCTACCACAATGTGGTGGGACGGTTTGGCGTCATGTCTGGGCCGTGGAGCGATCTCCGTCTTGGATTGGCGAGGCAAACCGTCATGAACGGGGACATCCCCTACCATGAGCCGATGCGACTGCTGACGATCGTCGAGGCTCCTCGGAAGGGAATCGAGAAACTTATTGCGCGACATGATGTCCTTCAGCACTATTATCATAATGAATGGGTTCATCTGGTCGTGCTCGATCCTCACGATGGGGGATGGTACCGATATCAGCCGAACGGGGAATGGACCTGTATTGCACCGCAAGTGGTCGAACATGTGGAATAACCTATTTTCAGAGAAGGAAGAGACCGGAAAGGAGCGTGGCAATGGGCAGCTTAAGTTTGCATCCGATGAAAGAGATTCGTGTGATTGTCGCGGGTGAGCAACGCGCATTCGTGACGGAGCTGCTGGATCGTGTCCACGCCTCCGGCTACACGATCATCGGTAATATTTCCGGAAAGGGACATCATGGAGTCCGAGAAGCGCATTTTATGTTCAGCGAGCAAGAAAGCCTTGAGATGATTCTCACGGTCGTGCCTGAGGATAAGGTTGAGCCGATCCTCGCCGGTCTACGCCCGATCTTCGAGCGGCACTCCGGTTTTGTGTACGTCGCAGATGTGGCCGTCAGCCGACAGGAATACTTCGGAAAGAAGGACGCCAAATCTTGATGTGTGAGACCGATGAGAGACTAGGTGTGGCCTATAGCTGTTAGGTATTTATTTGTTTGCCCTCACGTAATTATACGAGTTGGAATCGAACAGCTAGAAGGCGATAGATACGCAATACTGGTTAATTCTGAGTTGGTCTAGTGATGGACAAGATGATTCTAGGTTCGATGGTGGTGTAGCTTGCGCAGGTCAGTCCGTACAGTACCCGATCGATGTGCCATGCCCTATCCAGAAATCCTTTCCCCATATCAATACTCTGCGATCATGTCACATATGTCCTCGACGGTGTGTCGGTGCAGGAATAGCTTGTTGGGCTTAAAAAGCGTAGCAGCGGGGCTGGCATTGCTCTGGAGCGCGGCTTCCCCGGTGTTCGCCGCTGCGCCCAACACTGGATGGTCAGCCACCGGTGGTGGGACATTATTTTACACCGACGACGTCGCGCTCTTTTCAGCGACCCGCCGATCAAGCCTGGATGGTGATCCATCCCAGCCCGTGCTTGATGTCTCTCGCACCGGAATCGGCAAGGATATGGTGTTCGAACCATATGTTCGTTTGTCAAGGTTGATTCCTTCTTCCTTAGGAGAAACGGAGCTTTCAGTTCGGGTTCGAGGGTTCGTCTTTGCGACCAATCCAGAATTTAGCCAATCAGGGATCCATCTGGAAGCTATCCATGGGTTCACGCCTCGCACCGTGCTTCGGCTACGGTATTTCACGGCGCCTGACCAGTTGCTCGGTCAGACGGAATTGCATGAATCTGAACAGAATCTTCAGGATATGCGCGTGACTTCTCATCTTGGCACAGTCCGGCTCGATCACCGTCTTTCCGAACATTGGGAAATTCAGCTGCTCGGACGCGCGGGAATCCGGAATTTCAACGACCCGTTCATGCAACGGGATACTTTGCTGTGGAGGTTCGGTCCCCATCTGGTCTATCACCTCAATCATCATGCGCGATTCATCGTCGGATATCATTACGAGCGCGGTCTCACAGACGGTCGCCATGAGGCTGAACTCCATGATGACGCCTCCTACGTGCACCATTTTGCATCAATCGGCATCGAGGCGGACATCATGGAACATTTAGAGCTGGAATTGGACTTTCACTACGAGCGTAATAATTTTACTGCTGGCAATCCTGAAGACGAGCGGTTTAACGGCCATGAAAATATTTTTCTCGGGAGTGGTCGACTCTCGTATCAGTTGACCGACCATACCGCCTTGACCTTCATGGTTCAGCGCTCCAATCGTCGACAGAATTTCCATCAGACGCACGACCACAATACCAACGTCTCAGTGGGGGCTGTCTACAGGTTTTGAAGCCAGAGGTGTTACGACTCCGGTAGATGATATATTTTGGCTAAAGGCGATGCGACACATCATCAGTGCAAATAGCGACTTTTGGGAGGCTGGCCGATGTTGAGAGCGATGACGCTGCTGGCTCTCTGCTGTTCGCTGTTCGGTTGTCATCGTACGTTCGGAGTTCCCACGGATATTGTGCAAGACCTCCCCGCATTGGCCTCTATCCGATCGGTGTACATTGAGGATCTCGCTCATGGAGAAGACCCCCATCTCGTAGAGGGATCGGATCTGGTCAAAGAAAAGATCCGAGCGAGACTCGTTCAGTCTGGGAGGTTTTCCGTTGTCGATACTCCAGAACAGGCCGACGCAGCGCTGACAGGGGTCGCCGGTTTTCAGCGCTGGTATTTTGGAATGGAGGCATTTTATGGCCTGGAAGGGAGCCTCAACACTCAGTATGCCGGGATAGGAATGGTCCGGTTGCTTGACTCCAAAACGAAGACCCCTATTTGGACCCATGAGTATGAAACCGGGTTCTTTCATCCTACCGAAAGTGTCGTGGATCGCGTTGCGAATCAAGTCGCTGATAAGTTGCTAAGCGATATGGCTCGTGCGGATAGCGGCAAGGCAGGAACAACGCCGGACGGCGTTGTTCCTATCCATCCTATGCCATAAATATCTTTTTTGATTTTCTCTGTAGCGGCTGCCTGCCGAAGGCAGACGGCGTAATGATGCCCCGACATAGCTCACCAATGAATTCGCTCGCCTTTGTTGGCGCGGTTTTCATCGACCATAGGCACGGTGCCCACACCCTATTTCAGACCTTGCAGTTACCCCTGGATTCCCAAAGCGTGATCTCCCAATTGATCGGAA
>JACCDP010525353.1_pt1 | contig 12414 bp, 12 predicted proteins | sample 7445841 | NCBI WGS metagenome assembly JACCDP01 (sample SAMN15323441, study PRJNA562643) | freshwater metagenome | isolation source: river surface water | place: USA:Blue River Watershed | collected 2017-08-17
ATGTAACACTTGAGCGCGACGGCCGTTTGGGATTGGCTGCTTTTCAACGTGAAAAATTTGATATCTGCTTATTGGATGTCATGATGCCTAATATGGATGGTTTTACATTAGCAGAAGCGATTAGAGACGTGGATCCTGATATGCCACTATTCTTTTTGAGTGCTAAAACCATGAAAGAAGATATTATCCAGGGTTATAAATTAGGTGCCGATGATTATATCACAAAGCCATTTGATAGCGAGGTTTTGCTTTTAAAAATCAAAGCCATTTTAAAGCGCAGTGAAGAAGAAAATAAAATCAACGACAATATTGAATTTGATTTAGGTAACTACCATTTTAATCCAAGACTTCGTGAATTAAAAATTGGCGCAACGGTTCATGTTCTATCACCTAAAGAAAATGAGCTCCTTAAAATGCTAGCTGAACATAAAAACGATTTACTACAAAGAGATAAAGCACTAAAAAAGATCTGGGGTAGTGATACCTATTTCAATGGAAGAAGCATGGATGTGTATATTGCTAAATTACGCAAGTACCTCAAAGAAGATACACAAATTGAAATCGTTAACATACATGGTAACGGATTTAGATTGGTAGCGCCTTAGTGCTTACTCAGAAAATAAATTAGGCTTAGATAAGCCTGCTAAACGGCCAAGGTGTGTATACGCTTTGGCCGTTACTTCTCTACCCCTAGGCGTTCGTTGTAAAAAACCTTCCTGGATTAAAAAAGGCTCATATACTTCTTCAAGTGTACCCGCTTCTTCGCCAACGGCAGTAGCAATGGTGGTTAATCCTACAGGACCACCTTTAAATTTATCAATAATGGTGAGCAAAATACGGTTATCCATTTCATCCAATCCGTGTGCATCTACATTAAGTGCTTTTAGACCATGTTGAGTGATACCTAAATCAATTTTGCCATCATTTAATACTTGTGCAAAATCACGAACCCTGCGCAGTAAACCATTGGCAATACGAGGCGTTCCTCTGCTTCTACGTGCAATTTCAAAAGCAGCGTCGGTATTAATTTTAGTGTTTAATATAGTAGCGCTTCTTTCAATAATTTTTTGAAGGGTATCGGCCTGATAATATTCGAGTCTGGATTTAATACCAAAACGCGAAAGTAGTGGCGCCGTTAAAAGTCCAGACCTGGTAGTAGCACCAACTAATGTAAATGGATTTAAATTAATTTGAACGCTACGTGCGTTAGGACCCGAATCAATCATAATATCAATTCTAAAATCCTCCATAGCGGCGTATAAATATTCTTCTACTACAGTACTTAAGCGGTGAATTTCATCAATAAATAAAACATCGTTGGGGCCTAAATTGGTGAGTAGCCCTGCTAAATCGCCTGGCTTTTCAATTACAGGACCCGATGTTTCTTTAATATTTACACCAAGTTCATTGGCAACAATTCGGCTCAGGGTTGTTTTACCAAGTCCTGGAGGGCCATGAAATAAAACGTGGTCTAATGCTTCGCCTCTAAGCTTTGCCGCCTTAATAAAAATAACTAGGTTTTCAATAAGTTGAGGCTGCCCCGAAAAATCATTGATTTCCGATGGACGAATGGCATTTTCAAACTCCTTGTCTGCAGAAGTTAAATTGGAGGCGTCGGTATTTAAATTAGCGTTAGACATGTTTCAAATCTAGTTAAAAAAGAGCAGTTCTACACGACCACATTAATCATACGGCCTTTTACAAAAATGAATTTTTTAACAGGCTTTCCTTCCATCCACTTTTGAATCAGCGTATCCGCTAGTACAATGGCCGTTACTTCTTCTTCAGAAGCGTCTAATGCGATAGAAATATTAGTACGCACTTTCCCATTGATGCTTACCGGATATTCTTTCGATGATTCTGTTACATACTTTGCATCAAAAACAGGATAGCTTGCGTCTAAGACAGATCCTTCATTACCAGTTGCACTCCATAACTCTGCGGCCACATGTGGGGCATACGGGGTTAATAAAACCAGCAGTGGTGATAACACCTGTAATGTATTACACTTTATGTCTGCTAAATCATTTACACAAATCATAAAGGCACTCACAGCCGTATTAAAACTAAAACGCTCTGTGTCTTCTTCGATTTTTTTAATGGTACGGTGTAAGATTTTTAACGCCTCAGGACTTGCAGGCACATTATTGTAAACCACTCCTTTTTCTTCGTCAAAAAATAAGCGCCATAATTTTTTGATAAAACGGTGTACACCCTCTATACCCTTGGTATCCCATGGCTTGCTTTGATCTACAGGGCCTAAAAACATTTCATACATTCTAAAGGTATCGGCACCATATTTTTCAACTAATATATCAGGGTTAACCGTATTAAATTTAGACTTCGACATTTTTTCAACCTCAACGCCACAGATATATTTTCCATTTTCTAATTCAAAACTTGCGTTTGCATATTCATTGTTACGCCATTTTTTAAAGGCTTCCATATCTAATTCAACGCCATCCACCATGTTAACGTCTACGTGTAACTTGTCTACTTCTTGACCAGCTAATAAACCTGCAGAAATAAATTGCTGGGTTCCTTTTTTACGAAAAACAAATCTGCTACTGCCCTGAATCATACCTTGGTTTAAGAGCTTTCTAAAAGGCTCGTCAAAACCAATATGACCTAGGTCAAATAAAACTTTAGTCCACATACGGCTATATAGCAAATGCCCTACCGCGTGTTCGGTACCACCAATATATAAGTCTACCTGATTCCAGTAATCACTCACGTTACGATCACAAAAACTGTCTGTATTGTGAGGGTCCATATAACGAAGAAAATACCAGCTACTACCTGCGTAACCTGGCATGGTATTGGTTTCCAGCTCTTTTTCTACCCAAGATGGGATATTAGCAAGCGGGCCTTCGCCTTCCGGACCCGGACTATATGAATCTACCTCAGGTAATAACAAAGGAAGCTCCGTTTCATCTAATGCAACCGCCACGCCATTTTTCCATTGTACAGGAAAAGGCTCACCCCAATACCTTTGTCTACTAAAAGCTGCATCACGCATTTTATAATTCACTTTGCGTTTACCGATGCCGCGCTCTTCTAATTTTGCAAGTGCAATTTCGATAGCATCGCGCATGATAATTCCGTTTAAGAAATCACTATTAAATAGTGGCGCATCTTTTGTTGAATTGGCCTCAGAGCCATTATATGCATCACCAATAATATTGGTGATAGGAATATTAAAATGTTGTGCAAATTTATGATCGCGCTCATCACCACATGGTACCGCCATAATAGCGCCTGTACCATAACCTGCTAACACATATTCAGAAATCCAAATAGGAATTTGTTTACCATTAAATGGATTCACAGCAAAAGCACCTGTAAAGCAACCTGATATTTTTTTCTCTGCTTGACGCTCTCTATCACTTCTGCTTTTTACATACGCTATATAATTGTCAACTGCAATTTGCTGTTCTTTGGTAGTGATCGATGCAATGATTTCATGCTCCGGCGCTACCACCATAAAATCGACACCAAAAATAGTATCCGGCCTTGTGGTATACACCGTTAAAGTTGCATCCGTTTCGAGTGCCGCAGAAGCAATTTTGAAATCTATTTCGGCACCATAAGATTTGCCAATCCAGTTGGTTTGCATTTCTTTCATGGCCTCGCTAAACTCAATGGTATCAAGGCCTGACAAGAGTCTGTCGGCATAAGCAGTGATGCGTAGATACCATTGACGTAATTTCTTTTTTACCACTGGATGTCCGCCTCTTTCACTTACTCCATTCACTACTTCGTCATTGGCTAAAACGGTACCAAGTGCCTCGCACCAATTGACTTCGCCATGACCACAAAAAGCAAGTCGGTACTGCATTAAAATTTGCTGCTGCTCGGCGTTTGAATACGCCTGCCACTGTGCTGCCGTAAATTGAATGGTAGCATCAGATGGGCATGCATGTGCCGCATTACCATTTTTTTCAAATTCGTTGATCAAATTTAAGATGGGTTCTGCCTTATTTTTTTGCGTGTTGTAAAAACTATTAAATAGTTGTAAAAAAATCCATTGTGTCCATTTGTAGTAGGTAGGTTCACAGGTTCTAATTTCTCTACTCCAGTCATAACTGAATCCAATATTATCAAGTTGCGCCCTAAACGTATCAATGTTTTTATGGGTACTTACAGCTGGATGCACTCCGTGCTCAATGGCATACTGCTCGGCGGGTAATCCAAAAGCATCATAACCCATCGGGTGTAATACATTAAACCCTTTTAATCTTTTATACCTACTAAAAATATCGGAGGCAATATACCCTAACGGATGACCCACATGCAGGCCTGCACCACTGGGGTAAGGGAACATATCAAGCACGTAATACTTGGGTTTTGAAGAGGTATTACTCACTTTATAGGCGTCTGCGGCTTTCCATGCTGCCTGCCATTTTTTCTCGATTGCACTAAAATTATATTCCATGTTTCAAGCCTCTTTGCTAGCCGTATACTTTACAACTATTTTTTACGTTATACTTAAGTGAAAATTGGTTCTATTTTGGAGGACAAAGGTAAGCCTTTAGCCATAAACACTACCTTTGAGCCTTCGCAGAAAAGCGGTGAAAGAACCTTATTTTACAAGAAATTGAACTTAAATAACCTCAATTTATCTGATTTACTATGACGGATAGTGCTAAAATGTCTTTAAAACGCAGCAAACCCAATTATATATATAGTATTGTGGGTGTGGCCCTTGTACTGCTGATTATGGGTATCATGGGCTGGTTTTTCTTAAATATCAATGCCGTTGGCAACACTTTTAAAGAAGATATCCGTGTAAGTGCCTACCTCAGAACCCTCAATAAAGACACTATTGGTCAAATACAGGCATTTATAGCAGAACGCCCATATACCAAAACTGTTACATACGTAAATAAACAAACGGCTCAGGCCATTTGGAACAAAGAAAATACCGAAGACTGGGCTAAAATTTTGGATTCAAACCCGCTTCCAGAAAGTATTGATTTTTATGCCAAGGCCGAATATGTGAACCAAGACTCATTGAGTAAAATTGCCGCTGAATTAATGGCTAGATATGGCAATCAACTTACCGATCTTCAATACCCAAAAAGCTTGGTTACCAGCCTCAACGAAAGAGCTTCTAAAATTGGGCTTATCTTTTTAGTAGTGGCTATTATTTTATGCTCGATTGTAATTATCAGTATCGATAATACCATTAGGCTTGCCATGTTTAGTAACCGCTTTTTAATTAAAACCATGCAAATGGTGGGTGCTACACGCGGATTTATTATTAAGCCATTAACCATCAAAGCCATTATTAATGGACTTATTAGCTCTGGTATTGCCATTGCACTTGTATTTACCATTGTGAGCTGGGCCGAAAGCCAATTCCCGCAACTAAAAGCCATTCGTGATTTTCAACATACTTTACTGCTGTATGGTGGACTCATCTTAATGGGTGTTGGCATATCTGTGTACAGTACACACCGAAGCGTTTTAAAGTATTTAAAAATGAAATTAGACGACCTTTATTAATCAACGCTTCTTATCTTCGAGTTACATACAATTACAAAATAATATTATGAGTCAGGAAAAAAATACCCTACCTACCTTATTTACAAAATCAAATTACACCTGGATGCTCATTGGCGGGCTTGTAATTGCTGCTGGATTTTATTTACTAAGTGGCGGTAAAAGCACCGACCCTGCTGTATTTGACACCAAAGAAGTATATAGCACCACACGTATTACGATTGCGCCCATAGTCATTATTTTGGGCTTTGTAATTGAGATTTACGCCATCTTTAAAAAAACAGAAGAAGCTTAAAGCAAACTGCTTTTTTACACAATTATCATTCATGCACTTATTTCAAGCGGTCATTATTGCCATCGTAGAAGGCTTAACAGAATTTTTGCCTATTTCTTCTACGGGCCACATGATTATTACTAGTTCATTACTTGGCATTGCCGCAGATCCTTTTACTAAGCTTTTTGAAGTTTGTATTCAACTAGGCGCCATTTTATCGGTGGTCGTGTTGTATTACAAAAAGTTTTTTCCACTTACCAACTGGAAATTTTACATCAAATTATTGGTTGCCGTTACACCTGCACTCGCCATTGGATTTGTACTTTCAGATGCCATTGACGCACTACTAGAAAGCCCTATCACAGTTGCCGTATCTTTACTTTTAGGCGGTATCGTTTTACTATTTATAGACAAACTTTTTAGTACCCCTAGCATTGAAACTGAAGAAAAAATTACTTTTAAAAACGGACTAACAATTGGTTTTTGGCAATGCCTAGCACTCATACCGGGCATGAGCCGCAGTGCTGCTACTATTATTGGTGGGATGCAACAAAAATTAACCAGAAATGTGGCCGCCGAATTTTCTTTCTTTTTGGCCGTTCCTACCATGGCTGCTGCTACCGGCTATAAGTTACTCAAAGCCTATAAAACAACACCGGATATCCTACTCAATAAAGAAAATGTAATTCTCCTTGGTGTGGGCAATCTTGTCGCTTTTATAGTTGCACTGCTCGCTATCAAATTTTTTATTGGATTTTTACAAAAGCATGGCTTCAAACTGTTTGGATGGTACCGCATTATTGCAGGTATCACTTTATTAGCGCTTATCTACACAGGGCTGTTAAAATAATTGGACTCCTGCTTTTGTTTTGTACTTGAAGCCCTTATCTTTAAGAAAACAAAAACAACCCGATGCAAACTGCACCTAAAAAAGTAATTAATGGATGGGCCATGTATGATTGGGCCAATAGTGTTTACAACCTTGTTATTACTTCCACTATTTTTCCTGCCTACTACGAAGCCGTTACTGGTGACGACAATGCAGCAACAACCGTAGATTCAGTTACTTTATTTGGAAGAACATTTGTAAATACTTCTTTATACAATTACGCCCTTGGTGTTGCATTTGTAATTGTAGCACTCATGAGTCCCGTACTATCTTCCATTGCAGATTATAAGGGCAATAAAAAAAGTTTTTTGTTTTTCTTTTCTACAATGGGAAGTATCGCATGTAGTGCACTTTATTTTTATGATAGCAGTAATTTACTGTATGGTCTTTTATGTATGATCATTGCCTGCGTAGGATTTTGGAGTAGTCTGGTGTTTTACAATTCATACCTTCCTGAAATTGCAGCTCCTGAAGATCAAGACAGGGTGAGCGCTAAAGGTTTTGTAATGGGCTATATTGGAAGTGTTATTTTGCAAATCATTTGTTTTGTGTTTGTACTAAAGCCAGATCTATTTGGTATTACAACCGGCAAAGCTTCGCAAATTTCATTTTTGTTAGTAGGTATATGGTGGTGGGGGTTTGGGCAATGGGCATTAAGACGCCTACCTAAAGGTCAACCAGCTGCAAAAAATCACAACGGCAATATATTTACTGGTGGATACAAAGAGTTACATAAAGTTTGGAAACTGCTAACACATATGCCAGTACTAAAAAGATTTTTAACCGCTTTTTTCTTTTACAATATGGGGGTGCAAACTGTCATGCTAGCCGCTACATTGTATGGCAAAAGCGAACTCAATATTCCAACAACCAATTTAATTATTGCGATTTTAATTATTCAACTAGTAGCTATACCAGGCGCCTACACGATTGCCAAACTTTCAAAAAAATTAGGAAATTTTACAACGCTCATGATTACCGTATCTACTTGGGTGGTTATGTGCGTTATGGGATATTTGCTTCCAAGAGATGGTGTTATGGAGTTTTACGCACTCGCAACTTGCGTTGGCTTTATTATGGGAGGCATACAATCATTAAGTCGAAGCACGTATGCAAAACTTATGCCCGACACACCTGATACGACCTCTTATTTTAGCTTTTATGATGTTACCGAAAAAATTGCCATTGTAATTGGCATGTTTAGCTTTGGATTTATCAATGAAATGACAGGATCGCAAAGAAATTCTATTCTTGTACTCATCGTATTTTTTGTAACTGGATTTATATTATTGGGTGTTGCTGCAAAAGCAAATAAACGCCACTCCTTAAAAGCAAGTTCGTAAAATGAACCTTTATTCTATCAATACTGGAAATTTTAAATTAGACGGGGGCGCCATGTTTGGCGTGGTGCCAAAAAGTATTTGGAATAGATCTAATCCCGCCGACGAAAACAATATGTGCAGTTGGGCGATGCGCTGTTTATTAATTGAAGATAGCGACCGTTTAATACTCGTCGATAACGGTATGGGGGACAAACAAGACGCAAAATTTTTTGGGCATTATTATTTACATGGAAATGACACACTTGAAAAATCATTGGCAGCACACGGATTTAGGCCAGAGGATATAACAGATGTTTTTTTAACCCATTTACATTTTGACCACTGCGGCGGATCCATCAAAAAGGATGGCGACAAATTAATCCCTGCTTTTAAAAATGCCACTTACTGGAGCAATGAGGCACATTGGAACTGGGCAACTACCCCCAATGAAAGAGAAAAGGCTTCATTTTTAAAAGAAAATATTTTACCAATTAAGGCATCGGGGCAATTATCACTGATAAACACACCTGAAAGTCATTTCACAGAAAGCGGATTACTACAAAGCACTTCGTTTGCTAATAATATAGACATCCGTTTTGTGCATGGCCACACCGAAAAAATGATGCTCCCTCAAATACAATACAAAGGGCATACGATTGTTTTTATGGCCGATTTACTACCATCAGTTGGTCACTTACCGCTACCTTATGTTATGTCTTACGATATGTTTCCACTAACCACCCTGCAAGAAAAAAAATCCTTTTTGCAAGAGGCCTATGAAAAACAGTATGTACTCTTTTTTGAGCACGATGCGGTGCATGAGTGCGTTAAATTGATTCAAACAGAAAAGGGAATTAGAGCGGGAGCAGGGTTTACTTTAGCAGATCTGTAAATACATTTATTTAGCCTTAACCATTGAACTTAATGGGTAACGGAGGTTTTTAAAACTCATCATATCCGCTTTTACACTTCCCACTACAATAGAGCTTTCAATTCTTACTGGAATATGGTTAAGGTCGTCGGTGACCCAAATGGTCATTTTTTCGCCACCTTCAAAAATCGTTCCTTTTAAAAGTAAGGGTTTAAATTTTATGGCATTAAAAGTGCCGTACTGAGTTTTTACACGCTCTTTCCCAAGGTATTTGATATATACATTGTACACCTGATTGTCTAAAAATAAATTAAAAGGAATTCTATCCTCAACCTTGTATTTATTAAAATCAATATTGCGCAAATAATAAATGGAGCTTACTACATCCTGCACACAATTCGGGATTTTATATACCCCTTCTGCGCCACTGGCGGTATTTAATTTTTGATTGAATACAATATTTTCCTGCTTCTTGTAAGTACCCTCTTCGATATGTCGAATAAACTTAATTGGCTGTAAGTTAAGTGTGTCAATATATGTTTCGTAACGGTCGCGCACTTTAAAGATCCAATCGTAACGAGCATTTGATGTCCCAATACACGTAGCGTGATAAGAAGGCGTTTCATTTATTTTTTCTTGCGCTACTGTAAATTTTGCAGACCCTGCGTTAAGGTATAAACCAATCACTGAATAGTATAAATTATAATTGATTTCTTCACCACTTACAAAAGACATATTTCTAATACCGCAAAAATCATCCCCAGCCCTTAAAGGATGTACTAGAAATAAACAAATAAACAAATAAGCTGTTAATTTTTTAACCATGAGCAAACTGTTAAACCTGCTTTCGAAAATATTGTAAACGTAGTAAAATGAGACCGCCCAAACAAGCAGGTATGATTAAATTTAACAACCATATGCCGCCTGCAGCAGACAATATACCTATAGCATTTGAACTATACATGCCAAATAAAAACAAACTCACTTTTCCTCTAATGCCCAATTCCGCTAGCGTTAAGGTAGGTATAATGGCAAGAATTAAAAAAAGAATTGATGTAAGTGCCATAATTGTAAATGCTTCAATTGACACATTACATAATTTAAAAATTAACAAATATTGGAGTAAAAACACAAGGTAGCGAACGCAAGAAATTAAAGAGAGCTGACCCAATAAACGCTTTGGAATGGTTTGTAATGCAGATAATAAAAATACATATTTTGAAAAAAGGGGAAATTTTGCGAGTTTATTTGCAAAAAAAGGTATTGACATATAACAAACAATAAATAAAATAACGACGATAAACAAAGCTCCATATAATATAGTTAATGCTGCTTCCGACATTTGCAACTGATGCTGTAATTCAACGCGTATGTCAGAAAACATCCAAATAGTTGCCATTAGTCCGGCCACAAGCGTTACTATTAGCTGGCTTGCACTAGCTACAAAAGAAAGCACCACACCTTTTAAACGGTTGCCATCAGATAAGAGCATTGATTTGCCAATGGATTCACCCACTCTATTGATACTAGAAAATGAAACTGCCTGACCCGTTAATATGGCAGCATACGCAGCCTTAAAAGAAAGGGGTTCTAAGCGGCGTGTTAGGAGTTTCCATTTATACGCCTCTAGGCCCCAATTAAAAGCCGTTAGTAGCGTTATTAGAAGCAAGTACCAAAAAGTAGTAGCCACCGGTATTTGATGCAATGAGGCAATAAAACTAGGCAGTTGTTTTTGCTCATTTACTTGATGGTAAATAGAATAACAAAGCCAAACAAATAAGATGGGAGCCACCAGGTATTGAACTACTATGTTTATTTTCTTTTGCAGCGCCAGACTCGTTTATTTGATTCAAAAAAGCTTGTACCGCAAAAGTAGGTAGAATCTCAAAGGAAGCTTGTAATTTCACATCAAATTGAAAAAAGACCAGATCATATTAGGCATTGACCCCGGCACCCAACTCATGGGTTATGCATTACTAAGGGTTACTGGTAGTACCCCACAAGTGATACTTATTGATGCCTTAAAACTAACGGGGCAAAAAGACATTTATGCCAGGTTAGAAATGATTCATACCAAAGTGGTTGAACTCATTAAACTCTATAAGCCTACCACATTTGCCATCGAAGCACCCTTTTTTGGAAAAAATGTACAAAGTATGCTTAAGCTTGGAAGAGCCCAAGGTGTAGCGATTGCAGCAGCCATGCAAACAGGATTATCAGTTACTGAGTATGCGCCAAAAAAAGTAAAACAATCGATTACCGGCAATGGTAATGCAAGTAAAGATCAGGTTTGGCAAATGCTTCAACGCACACTTAATATTGAAGTTAAACCCCAATATTTTGATGCCACTGATGCCCTTGCAGTTGCACTTTGCCATTACTACCAAAGTTCATCACCATTAGCTTCCGCATCAGGAAAAGGATTTAAAGGATGGGATGATTTTATTGCAAAAAATCCAGGAAAGGTTAAATTATAAAGCAGCCTTACGTACTTATAAAGCCGCTACAATTTTACTTTGTATGGAGGCTAATAATTCCGGTGTTACTTTGATCTTCTCTTTTGTAAAATTAATATCGTTGGCGCTATTAACGGGCATCAAATGAAGATGCGCATGTGGCACTTCAAGCCCCACAACACTGATGCCACAACGGTTACAAGGGAATGCTTTTTCTATGGCTTTGGCTATAGGTTTTGCAAATACCAATATTTTTTGAAGGTATTTATCTTCTAAATCAAAGAATTTATCGGTTTCATTTTTAGGGACAATGAGTACATGTCCTTCAACGAGTGGAAACACGTCTAAAAAAGCATAAAAATTTTCGTTTTCCAAAATTTTGTAAGAAGGAATTTCTCCAGCGATGATTTTAGAAAACAATGTCATACGATTTATTATACAGTGATATTATCAACTCTAAATTTCAAAACACCTGCAGGTGTTTGAATCTCTGCAATTTCACCTACCACTTTTCCCATGAGTCCTTTGCCGATTGGAGAAGTCCCTGAAATTTTTTGTGCTTTTAAATCGGCTTCTTTTTCTCCAACAAGTTGATAGGTTACTGTTTTTTTAGTAGCCATATTGGTAATGGTTACTTTGGTAAGTATGGTTACTTTACTGGTATCAATGGTTTTAGTATCGACAATTTTTGCATTGGCAATCACCCCCTCTAGTTGCTTAATTTTAGCTTCAAGCATACCCTGGGCTTCCTTAGCAGCATCGTATTCGGCATTCTCTTTTAAATCTCCTTTTTCTCTTGCTTCACCAATAGCCCTAGATGCCGCAGGACGGTCTATAGATTTCATCTTTTGCAACTCTTCACGCATTTTTTCAAATGTCTCCATCGTTACATACATATTCGTATCACTCATATAGTAGCTTTAAGTTGGATTAAAAAAAGACAACGCCACATTTGACTGCAGCGTTGGATGTCAAAAATAATTAATTTAGTTAGATTCCAAGCTTGTCTAGTACAATTTTTGCCATTAAATAGAAGGCTTCATGGCTATAACCGGCAATATGAGGGGTAATAAGCACATTAGGTTGGTTACAAAGCC
>JACCDP011150868.1_pt1 | contig 12413 bp, 15 predicted proteins | sample 7445841 | NCBI WGS metagenome assembly JACCDP01 (sample SAMN15323441, study PRJNA562643) | freshwater metagenome | isolation source: river surface water | place: USA:Blue River Watershed | collected 2017-08-17
ATGGCGCTTCAGATGCCTCACTGAACAGTAGAGTATCTTCTGCGCCACCCCGCCTAGTCGTTTGGGACTTCGTCCACCGCTGCTTCGATGTCAATCGGGAATGCTTTAGCAAACTCTCCGACCACGTAGAGGTAAATGTCCGAGCGGTCTCGAGCGAGCTGTGCAAACCGACGCGAGGGATTGATTTCACCGTCTCCAGGCTGAATGACATAACAGCGTGCCATGATCATCAGAATCTGGAGCATCTGGTCCGGAAACTCAGGAAATCCGATCTTCAGCGCCTTCTGGACTTCAGGTCGAGGAAACAGGTCGGCTGCCTTCGGTTCACGGAATGTGAAACTGCCTGGTGCACCGATGAAACGCTCGATGTCGACTACGTGATTCGGTCGACCTTCAGTTTTAGGAATGGCGTCGAAGATTGAACTCATTATGATCCTGACAGACCAGTGATTCCGCTCACACCGAGTTTGATGGTCGCGGTCTCGGTCTGTGTCTCCTCTGGCGTTAGACTTAGTCCTGCCTCAGTTACCATGCCGAAGAACTTCAATACGTTTCCGGCAACCGATGCAGCACCATCTAAGTCTACATCAATCTCACAACCGAATCCGACTTTGGTCTGGAAGAGTGGTCCAGTGGTGTTGTCGATGTACAGTTCGAGATTGACCGTTCCGGTCTGTGTCGTTGGAAGGGATGCCTCGTAGACTGCACAAAGTGCCGTCGCATTAACCATATTCTGACTGATAGTGGAACTGAACGACTTCGCCAGACAGACGATGCTGGTGGCAGCGGTCGAAGGAAGTGCAGTTGTGTCACCCGTGAGTGCAGCTGCGGTGAAAGTGATCGTAAGTGTGACGTCTTTTGCGAGAAGTGGACGAGCCATTGATAGTTACCTCTATGGAGTTATTGTGGCGATGTATAGCTGAACAATGCCATTGTCGACGCGACCATCCTGGCTCACGTCTACCGATGAGCTTACGCTCGACCGATTCAAGAAAAATGGAGGTGTGGTGGAATCGACTGTCTGCTTGTTTAGAAGCGTGTCGATACGGTCCACAATCGCTTTGATGCGTGCCATCGAGACAGCGCCGGACTGTGTGTCCCAACACCACACTTGATGGCTTGACGTGGTCACGATGCGACCGCCACACATGGACTTTTCGTCTGTCTGACCTGCATCGGTGTGACGCACCACGATGTATGGCACCTGTGGCTGTCGCAGGGATACCGGGTCCTTCTCAGGAGCGAGATACAGATAGATTCCCTGCTGATAGTTTGGAGCGCGATTGTCGACAGCCAGGAGACCCTGAAGCGTCGAATCACCGCTGAGCGTGTCATAGATCCATTCATCCACGACTAGACTCTCAACCATTGAAGTATCTCCTCACCACGCTGGTGAAACTCGCCCATGCCTTCTCGGACGCAGGAATGGCGAATGGTCTATTCTTCGCAAACTCGAGGATGCGACCATAAGGCGCCGCGATGCTGACCACGTATTCGTAATCGGTCACGCGGTTCACAGTAATAGACGAACGCAATTGTCCTGTCAGGACGGCTGGTGCTTGTCCTGGCGCGGATGCCTGATGCGTCCGGTTCTTGCCGATCTTATAGATGCGACCAGACTTCTGGCCTGTCATCGATGCAATCATGCCACGGAATGCCTTTGATGCCGCTTCCTGAAGCCAGACAGCCAGGACACGGAACCGATGCTCAGCATCGTCGAAGCCACGCAAGTCGACATTTACTGTCACGGAGCTAACACCTCGATGAGCAATGGACCGAAGCGTCGCACCGTAGTCGATACCGTGAGCGTCAATGTCAAGCGGACAACAGCTGCAGTCGGGTATGCGTTCGGATTCAGAACAGTCACGATTCCCTGTGTTGCCATTGACTTTGTGAGCGTCACGGAGCCAGACACGAAGGAATACGCCACACCAGTCGCAGCATTCGTGTATGTGGCGCTCAGTGTGCCTGTAGTGATGTCAATGGGCGAACCATTGTCATCGACCAGACGCACGACATACGTGTGCCAGTCTCCGACCCATGCAGCCATCTGCATCACCTGTTCCGGATCTTCGGTCAGGTTGACTATGTTTACACTCATACTGGCCTCACGTATAGTTTCAGCGGTCCAAATACCTGCGTGTCGCTCGCGCCTGTTGTTCTGGTCACAGTCACAGTGTACGTGCCAGACGTGTTCGTCACCGTAGTCGTGAGACCGAATGTCAGGCGCCCATTGTCCGCATACGTTGCTGTGCCGGCATACGTCGCCACAAGTGTTCCGCCAGCGTTGTATACCTTCGCGCTGACTGTCGCACCCGTGATGTCGATTCCTGTGCCATTCGCGTCTGTGACCTGGACATCGATACTGGTCGCTGTGCCGACATTGACATCGAGCGGCTGGTCTGCTCCGAGACCATCAGCCAGGAGTTGATATGGTCCGATGTGTACGCTCGTTGCAGCTGACACTGGCGTGAGAAGTTCAGCGCTGATGTAGTCGGTTCCATTGTGCAGGAGCGCACCTTCAAGCTCATCAGCCGCCGCTGTGCTTGTCGAGATCCTGACGATGTCTGAGTCAATGTATCCAGTGCCATCGTGATTCAGTGCACCCTTTAGCGCTGTAGCAGCCGCGATGTCGTTTGCGATTGCATGAACATCAGCATCGACTCGGTTCACATTGTTTGCAGTGCTGAGCGTGACATTCCCTTGTTTGTTCTGCTGATCTGCACGAAGGACATTCAAACCGAACGTTCCATTTGCCGTATACGAAGCAGTCGCAGCATCCCAGACAGCCGAGGCAGTCTGTGCAGATGTCAATCCACCAGATGACAGTTTGATTGTCATGACCGCACCGTTAGTACCAGATGCACCACGTACAACGACTGTCACATCATCAGCACCAGCAGCGAGTGCCGCATCGGGCAAGTCAAGGCGATACACGCCCGGCATAGTGGTTGCGTCAACCTCAGCAAAGCCGCCTGCTGTCCACGCCTGTGCGATTGTGCGGGCTACCAGCGGGATGCTGACAGAGGCTGTGCGTGTTCGGTTGTAGCGGGCTGAGAGACCAGAGGTTGAGGCTGTGAGACCTGTCGCACCGAGGTAGAGTTCGATGCTTTGCGATGTTGAGCCGGGAGCGATTGTGATGGTGGATGCGTTGCGCTCGGTCGGTAGATATACACCTACAGCACCAATGTTTCTAAATGTCGCAGAACCGACATCTGGACTCGTACCGCTCCACGTTACTCCATACATATCATTTACAGGAGCGTTTGTTGTAGTCCCAAATGATGTGTTTGGGCTACTAGTGGTTGTCGCAAACATTTGAACAGGATTAAGACCAACTATTGTCCCATAGCCAAAGTCAACACCATAAATGCCTGCTGTTGATGTATTTGTGCCACCTGCTGCAGTCCCAGAAATACCTGTGACACAGTTCACAAAGCGATTGTAATCTTGAGTGTTTACACTACTGCCAGCAACACTTAGTCCAGTATTACAACCAATCGCTAATGAGTTGTAAATTGAACCACTGTTTGAATTTGTGCCACGTAAACCAAATGCAGTGTTTCCTCCAAAAGCAGTGCAGTTGTATATTTTAACGCCTGCGCCATTTGCACTTGCACCATTAAATGCAACTATTCCCCAACTTTGAAAACAATGAACTAGGCAATCACTTATGGTTACATTCACACTTTGACCCGAAGAAACTGTTGGGTCGATATTGCAACAAACATTAGACCCTACAAATATACACTTATTGATGGTCAATCCAGTTGTAATTACGCCAGATGTTATATTCAGAGCAGATCCAGTAGTAGCTCTTGATGTAATAAATGCACAACGCTGAAATACGACGTTGTCAGTCATATTAAATGAAACGCCACCGCCTGTCCCACTTTCAAAATATAGATCACTAAATGTAAGATTCCCTTTTGATGTGGCAGTTAAGACCGGGGTGGTTGGTGCGCTTGAAGTGTTAGTTGTAAAGTTTGTGATTTTCACTTCACCCGCACTGATGCCAGTAAACTGCAATGCTAATGGGTCACCATAGACATTGGTCATACTTGAGTAAGTACCAGCAACAGTAACGGCTCCACGATATACGCCAGGGGCAATATAGACTGTATCGCCTGATGTGATCCCCGTTGCACCTAACGCTTTACCGACTGTCAACCACGCTTGATTTGCAGCTGGGCCTGTTCCGGCATTGGAATCATTACCATCTGTTCTGACATAATAAGTTGCCATTATTCTGCTGTCCCATTAACAATCTGTACTGCCATTATATTAATGAACTGGTTAACTATGTCCAACCTAAAGGCATCGTCCTGCTGAATCCACCACGTAAACATATCAATGCCATCTACGCCAAAGTCTGCAACCTTTACAAAATCATCGTTTAGGATGTCGGCTTTAATGTTGTAGTCTGCTGGATTTGTCGTTAGTGGTGTTATTACTACGTTTTGCAGGTTCATTTGCCCACCTTCAGCGCATTCACGCCCGTACCCTTGAAAGGCATTGTGAGGAATCCCAGCGCAGCACTCATCGCAGCAGAGATGCCAGCGGCAACAGCCTTAGATCCGTACAGTGCCATCACTGCTCCAAGCTCGGAAATGTCGTGTGCATCAGCTGTACGGACGCCATCGCCGAATACTGTCGAGAAGGTCGCCACGAATGCAACCAGGACAACGACCAGCAATCGCGGAATGGATATCGAACTCATCTCTGCAAACTCCCTTCGATCATAGCGACGCGACTCTCGAGCTTACCGAGGCGCTCCTCGATGCGTCGCACTTCCTGTGCCTGTCCTGACAATGTGGCATTTACGTTCTCGAGTTTGACATTCAGCACATTGATGCTCACCTGTAGTTTCGTATAGGTTCCGATCACGGCTCCTAATACCAGGACAAGCTGTCCGACTAGCGCTACAACGACCTCAACTGTCATGCCATCACTCCACTGTACATCTTCACTCTAATATGGTGGCACACTGACGCATCTCGCATCACGCAGTCAGTTAACCGTTCGACCTCGAGCGTAGTGCGATGGTCTGGCTGACTTGATTGGTGTGTCCCCAGTCGCTTCCGATGACTTCGTAATATGGCGCGAGGTTCTGAGGGTTTCCGCTCGTATAGATTCGGTCATCTGCTTTGACTTCGACATCAGGCGAACAGGTAAGCGTCCATGTACCAGCCTGTTCGATCATCCCTCCGACAATGCCCTCAGTGTCTCCTGTGTTCGCGATTGTGGCGCGAATCTCAGCGACCTGTATCCAGTGCTGGCTGATGCCTCCGATGCCGTCAGGCTGGTTCACATTACGCCAGATCTGCACACGGTCACCGTATGCATATGCCTGTAACGCGTTCTTGAGCGCCGAAGCGTATGCCGGCGGAATCATACGAACACCATCGGGCTGTATCGCTTAGCCTGGTCGAGACAGTGCTCACGGAGTGCGGACATCTTCGCGTCGACCTGACCATCCTTCACATCGATGAGATGCGTGATGCTCGATGCTTTGCGAATCCATCCCTGTCGTGCAGCTGAGCGGATGTCGTATCTTTCGTTATTGGCTGGACCGATGTCCTGCCACAGGAGGTCACCGCTTCCATCGTTCACCGTGTAATTCAGTGTTTGCGTCCATTGTGGAAACTGTGGCTCAGTGGAATCTGAAGTGCCAGCGATGACGCACTGGTAGAGTCTGCCATTCGCGACGGTCGGAATCACGATGTCGCCAACGACGTAGGCTGTGGAAGCAGTCCAGACAGACCAGCGTGCGTGGTCATCGATGAGCTGCTGAAGTGCAGTCGAATCGAGCTGTGGATATTGGTCGCTGGCGACCATCCATGCGAGGCGTTCAAGTGCTTGAGTCCGTGTGAGTGGCATGAGCGATTCCTATAAAACAAAAAGGGAACGGGAATGGTATCCCGCTCCCCTTGACTGCGAGAGTCAGACAGCCTACGAAGCGGCAGCCTGAAGAACGATGAGCGAACCAGCGACCTGATCGGCGACGGTTGCCGTGACGTTTCCGACGTCGAAGGCGTTGAAAGCGTAGCGCTCGGTTGCCTTGAACGTGAGAGCATCCTCGACAAACTTCACCTGGTCAGAAACTTCGACCGTGACGCCACGGCGATCACCGAACGCGACACCCTTGGAGAGGTCTCCGAGGACTGCCAGTGTGCGGTTTGCAGCTGGAGCGGATGGCATGTTCTGGACGAACGAGATCGGAATACCGAACAATGTTGGTTCTGGTCCGTAGGCGTTCTGGATGTCCATGATGGAGTTTCCACCGAGTGCAATCAGCTTGTCAGCACAGCCGTTATAAAACACGGATTTGTGCATGTACCAGCGTGGAGCGGTTGCATACTGTGGCAACTTCGCGACCATGCTCTGCCAGTTTGCGAGCGTGAATGCAGACAATGCCGAAGCAGTTCCAACAGGTCCAACGACCATGGATGCGATGCTCGAGAAGGTTCCGGAGAGAGCCTTGATTCGTGGCATGATTCCAGTGATGGAGCCATAGGTCGAAGTGCCGTCACCCTGGAATGCAGCTGCATCCTCAGCGAGAGCGAGACCGTATGCGAAGTCCTGTGCAAGTGTTGCACCGAAGTCGATGACGGTATCCTCGTTGAGTTCCTTGGACACGATGGTCAGAATGGCGAGCTTCTTGGCTGCGAGTGCGACCTGCGTGAAAGCGATGTCGGATGCAGTGATTGCAGTGGCTTCACCAGGATAATAAGTCGTGGTCGAAGTCGATGCATTCGGGACATTGAGGACATCGGATGTCATCGGATAGATGCGGCTGTAGCGGCGTGCTACACCGTACTCGTTGCGGAGCCAGATCAGGCTGGACGAAACGATTTCAGGAACGGTGAATCCACCCTGTCCGTTGTCGCCTTCGGTCTGTGCCTTGACGCCATTCTCAGCGCACCATCGTGCAGCCTTAGCGTTTCCGAGGACTTCGCCACGGACCCACTGTCCGAATGCGTACGCCTTCCAGTTTGCCTCTTCGCGAGTGCCAGGGAATGGATTACGGGTTACACCGCCGGACTTCCATGGCTCGGACTTTGGCGCTTCGGATGCGACTGGCGCAGGAACGTTGCCAAACTCCTTGAGCATATCGATACGCTCAGACAAGCTTTTTGCATTTGCATGGAGGCGATTGGCTTCGGCCATTTCGCCACCGTTGAGGAGGACTTCCTTCGCAGCAGCGATAGTAGACTGGCGCTGTGCTTCGAGTTGTTCGATTGTCATTGAGATAACTCCAAGATCATGAGCTCACGGAGGAGTGCAGACTTTGCATCCTCGATGTCGCTCGAGTATTCGACGATGGTTTGTTCCGTCTCGACCGCTTGCTCCCCAAGCTCAGCCCAGATGGCTTTGGCGAATCTTGTCGACTCGCTACGTGAGAGACGCACTGCATCCCGCAGACGTCGCTCCACTTCACGGATGGACGTAGGACGCTCGAGCATAGCCTTAAGGCTTTGTGCTTCCGCTGCCGGGTCCTTAACTTTGCTGTTCAGTTCCTTCGCACGGCTGGCGAATGCGTCGATGATTGCATCCACATGTCCGCTGCCGAGTCCACTGTCATATGCAGCTGTAACACCTGCACACAGACGCTCGTAGAGCGCTTCAAGTCCTTCATGGACCATCTCCTTGTCGAGATCACCATAGACCGATTCCACGAATGTCGACATTTCTTCTCCTGGCGCGACAGGGATAATCATCTCTTCCTCTTCCATACCTTCTCCCTCCATCTCGCCATACATGTCTTTCAAGCTTTTGACCATGTTCATCGGTTCCGCTGGCGTCGGTGTGAGCGATGCCTCACCGATTGGCCAGCGTGTGATTTCGTAGCGTCCATCAGCAGACTTCTTGCGCTCGACCATGTGACCTGTGGCGCCGGAGGAATATCCAAGTTTGCCAGACTTCGCGAGGTCGGCAATCATCTTCTGATATTCGTCAGCCATTTCAATCTGAGCTTCGTACCAGAGACCCTTGTCGTCCATGGTGATGTAGCCGGTACCGATGCGCGACTTGCCGATTGTGCGGTCCTGTCCGTGATGGTAGTACAAGTTCATCGGAACACGATCGCCTGACTTCATCGGTCGACCGAAGTCGGTCTGTGGAGTGAAGAAATCGCCCTCGAGGTCCTGACCGCCGAAGCGTACCAAGTAACCACGCACACGACCGGAATCGTCCGCTTTGATCGCACTCCCGAAGTTCACCAGTGTCTGCATTTATAAATCCCTCAGTGGAACAACCACAGCCTGTGGACCCCATAAGTCGTTTGAAATGACCTTACCGAAGTCCGACAATGATGTTCCCGTTTCCCACATCCTATACCGCGCAGGTCCGAGCACCTGTCGACGCTGTTCTTCTGTCAGCATCATAAACTGCTCATCGCGTGTCGGCAGTTCCGGCACTTCGTCGAATGCGTCCGGGTCAAGCCCAGCGAGTTCGGCATATGTCGGAGTGATTGGGACTATCGTACACCTACAGTTTGGATGCGATGGAACAATTGTTGCAACAGGATTCGGTTCGCCATGTAGCGCCCAGCATACGGGACACACGTTAACGTCACCAGCAGACACGCGAGACCAGCCACGAACGATGGACAGATTCGCTTCGAATGTCTGTCGCTGTGCTTCGCGATTGGCTCGAATCATCTCGGTTCGTGCGATGGTCGCAGCTCGTGATGGTGCCAGCGTTTCATACGTCCGCGCCATGCGACGAGCGACCTGTAGAGGATTCATTCCTTGCGCCACGCCTATCGTGACATGGTCGCGTGCAAATGGTCCGATGGCTTCATAGAGTGACGCCAGCGGTGAACCATCAGCGGCGAATCCGACCACGTTCGTGATGGCTTCGACGGGTAGTCGGTTCCAGTTGAGATCGATGGTCATGCTCACCGAATCAGGGATACCAGCGACAGCGCGGACGAGGTCCTCCTGCATGTCGAGAGACAGCTGAATCGCGTTTCGCTGTCCGTTGCTGGCGATGTCGGTCGCTCGCGGTGCAAACTCGGAGACCTGCCTCGCCATCTGCTCGTTCAGTGCCTGAAGGCGCACCTGGTAGTCGTTGAGTGCCGTGACATCTTCGCCTGCTGCCTGTGCTTCCTCGATGGCCTGTGTCAAGTCCTCGAGGCGCTGGAGGTTGTCTGCTTGCAGGACGCCATACGTCCTCCGCATCTCAGCGAGCGCAGAATCTTCGCGAGCACGAAGCCGGTTCCGATACCGCTCATTGACTTGATAGATGTCAGGCATCGGCTTCTGTCAGCTCGTAACCATAGTACGGATGGTATGACTTCCCGTTCTCCTTCGGCGCCATGCGCTTCAGGATTTCCTTCCGTGCAGCTGTCGCCCAGCGATATCCAGCATCGCCACCCCATGCCGCCCATGCGACACGCCCGGCGCTCGGATACCCTTCCTCGCCTGGTCGGAATCCTTCCGCTTCCTTATCTACTTCGTGACGTCGGAAAAAGGAATACATGCGAAGGACAGTCGACTCGGACAACTTCTCGCCGTTCAGAATCTGATTCGCTCTCGCCCATGCAACAGCAGTTCCGCCATCGTGACCAGCATCTCGCCATTCAATGGCTTGACGTGCTTCATCCTTCATTCCCTTGTTTGGGAAAAACTTCAGCCCGGATTCGGATTCATCGTCAAATGCTTTGGTCTCTTCCTGGCGCACGGTTACAGGCAGCAGACCGAGGTGTTGGATAGAGTTCAGACCAACAGCCTGTAGTGCCGCTTCTGGCTCGAAGCCAGCACGAATCAAAGCGCCGGCAGCACCGACAAGTTTCGCTGTCTCATCAGCTGTTCGTGCCGTCGATACAGGCGCCGGGTCAGGCACCAGCAGTTCTTGTCCACCCATCTGCACTGGAACGGCTGTCGGATGGTAATAACCTTCGTCATCGTCCGAAGGCGTTATGCCAGCGACACGCTTCGCTGTGGCGAGGTCCACGATGCCAGACTTATACAGTCGTTCAGCACGCTCAGCGTCCTCGTTCAGATCAGCCTGGAGTGATGGCACATTGGACACATCAAACTCGAGATAATCGCCTGGTTGCGTTTCTTCGTAGTCTGGCAGGAGCGCGATGGTAAGCGCTTCCGCCATCTGACGCATAAGCGGAATCATTCCGTCGGTCCATGCCGAACGTGTAGCCTGCTCGAGATTAGAATAGGTCGCACGCTCGAGACCGCTGCCGAGCTGTAGAACGAGCGGATTCAAACCGAGAGCGGCACACACGCGCTCTTCTGGTTTCCGCCGAATCTCATCGAACGCCATCTCACTCGGTTTGTGCGAAACTTGCTCGACCTTGAATGGACCAGTCATTACCAGGACACTGCCGGCATTGTCTCCGGTAAAGTCCTGCTGGAGTTTCCGCTTCGTCTGGCGTGCATCGTCTTCGCTTAGGTCTTCGACGCCACCCTTGTAATCTGGACCGACCATGATGGAAGGCATTCCGCCGTTTCGCACCATGCCGAATGCAGCTGATGCAGCGACGTTGTCTGTCGCGATCTCACGAAGCACGGACGTGATTGGAGAGCGCCCGAATCGTGAGTCCTGCGGATCTCGACCGTATCGAATGTGGATAAGGTCCTCGAGCGCGATGTCGTACGAAGTTCCATCCACCGTGTACTGATACTTGATGAGTGGATTCACTTTGTTCCCAACAGGACGCATCATGTCGGCGGCAAGGTATTGCAAACCAACGACACGACCAGACACACGCACCTTCCGGAAGTAGGCATTTCCGAGGAGTTGATAGTCGGGCAGAATCCACGACCAGACGAGCGATGGTGGAACATTCGGTGTCGGTTGTGACAACAGTTGAAGTATAGGATGGTCTGTGACTGTCTCGACCTGTCCATCTGGCATTGGTCTGCGGACCTTCGGAACACCTTGACTCCAGTTACGGATGTACCAGTCCATGCCAATCGCGACGATGGAGTTCAGCATCAAGTCGCCAGCCTGGTTCCGCCAGTTGAAACTCGAGCCTGGAAGGTTACGTGTCAGCAGGGACCAGAAGTCTCCGTTTCCAGTGCCAGTGAAGTAGGACGTCTGGCGCTGAATGAGCGGCGGAGGCAGGAGTGAGGATGGTGCCGCAGTCGCTTTGCTGCGGAATCGGTCAAAAAGTCCCATGGTCTTATTGTGTTCCTATCATGTCCTAAACTGCACCCCAGCCACCGCCACGACCGACCAGCTCGTCGTATGCATCGGTGAGCGCGTCGACGATGTCGTCATTCTTGCCGAGTGGAAACACTCGAAGCTCATCCAACAGTGTACGGTTCCAGTCGGCAGCGACCATGTACACGTTTCCACCAGCCACCTGTGAGGCGAATGGCTCAGCGCGTACATCCTTCGCACCCGTGACAGGCAGGATGTTCACCGCGCTTCCGTGGAGGAGTCTGAGCATGTGCATCGCTTGGCTTTTACCTGCCTGCCCCGGGTCCTGTGGAAGGCGCACGCGGACGCCACGTCCATCAAGTGCAGCTGTCTGTTTGATCAGTTTGTCTCGCTGATCTGTCTCGAACTGTCCGCGAACGACATCAAGAATCCATATACGACCATCAGCATCGCGACCCATTTTCACGCCGACAGTGTAGTCACCGCTTCCGGCAGTCGCTGCGAGGTCCCAGGCGCGTGACATCTTCTGACAGTTTGGTGTGGCGGCATCGATGGTGATGCGCTCCGTACGGAAGAAACTTCCTTCGCGTGGTGTCGGTCGTTGCTGATACAGAGCACTCCAGCCGTAGTCTCCGGAGTTCGCGACCATCACCTCCTTGATGCGTCCGAGTTCCTTCGTGTCGTATCGCTCAGGCCAGAGAGCTTCACCAGGCATTCGACCGATTTGGTCAGATTCTTCCGCGATTGCCGGCAGATTCAGGACCGTCCATCGATGGGGTTCACTCGAGATCGCGCGGCTGGTGATGTCGTCGTGATGCCAGCGTGTCGAGACGATAATGAGAGCGCCCTTCGGTTCCAGGCGAGTGTAGAGGTCGTCCGTGTACCAGTCCCACGCCTTATCCCGAAATAGTGCGGATTCGGCATCCTCGCGACTGCGAATCGGGTCATCGATGATAATGCGCCTGAAGCCCACACCAGTCGGAGGAGAGCCAACACCACGCGCCATAAAGGTTCCACCTTCTGGCATTGACCATTCGTCCTGTGCGGTGTTGTCCTTCGAGAGTTTAGTCCTGGACGAAACGATCTGTCTGGACTTCCGTGAGAAGCGTCTCGCGATGCGCTCATTGTAAGCAGTGACCAGCACGTTCGCGTACGGGTCACGCTCGATGCAATAGGCGCCATAACGGACCGTCACTGTTTCAGTCTTCCCGTGACGTGGTGGCATGTGAATCGCCAGTCGGTCAATCTCACCGCGCTCGATTGCGTCAAGGTGCGACGCGATGGCG
>JACCDP010401672.1_pt1 | contig 12411 bp, 10 predicted proteins | sample 7445841 | NCBI WGS metagenome assembly JACCDP01 (sample SAMN15323441, study PRJNA562643) | freshwater metagenome | isolation source: river surface water | place: USA:Blue River Watershed | collected 2017-08-17
CTAGACTTTTTCAGCAAGCCCCACCTAAGATTTTGACGATTTTGTATCAAAATTATCATTAAAGGTATTCAAAAATCCGATAGCGGAGCGTGGCGTTAGCCATAATTACCGATTGTGACACTGGGGGGTGCGGAATGTGGGCTGTATGAAAAAAATAGAGGTAATTTATGAATTACCCCTACTGAATAATAGATTTTAACTATCCTTAACGTACTTCGTTCAAACTTTCAATTTGCTTGGTAAACATTTCTGTAAACAAACTCATCACAGTACGTTGTTCACGGACTTTAATATTGGCGGTAATAGACATACCGGACTGTAAGGAGATTTTTCGATCTTGATTTTCCAGTTGTAGATTTTGTCTATCTAACCTGATTTTAGCAGGAAATCTATAAAATTGATGGTTTTGATCTGGAGGTAACGCATCTGAACCAATATCTATTACTTCTCCTTTAATATCACCAAATTCACTAAAGGGAAAGGAATCAATTCTCACGTCTACATTCATACCTTTTCTAACAAAACCAATATCTTTGTTAGTGATGAAAACTTCTGCTATAAGGCTATCTTTAGGAACTATTTGTAGTAATTTTTGTGTAGTATTGGCAACAAATCCAGGGTTTTTCGCCTGGAGATCAAAAATTACACCACCAACGGGAGCGCGAAGTTCTTGATATTTAACACTTAATTGGGTTTGGGAAATTTTGCTATTGATATCTGCTAAACGTTGTTCATTGTCTAAAATAATCTTCATGAATTGACTATCTATTTCGGCAATGCGTTGTTTGTTAGCACCTATTTTTTCCAAAATAGTTTTATCAGAACTAGCAACGGTATTGGTTAATTGCTGTTTCCCTTTATCAATATCAAATTCTAAACGTTTTGCTTCTTCTTTCAATTGTGATATTTCGGATCTGAGAGTTTGTACCTGTTGTTGTTGGTTAAGATATTGTAGTTTAGAAATACCCCCCTCTTCAGCTAAGGTTTTAAGACCTGCTAAAATACTGCTTTGAATTTGTAAACTATTTTGAGTGTCAGCAAGTTTGAATTGAGTTTGTGAAAGTTGTTTGCGGATTTTTTCTATTTCTAAATCTGCGGCTTTGGAACGAGATGCTAATTCTGTTTTAGCTACTTCTAGTAGTTGTTGCTCATCAATTCCTATTCCTGTTGTCCCAGCGGAATTTCGTAGTTGAGTACGTAATAATTCATTTTCTGCTACTAAAGAAGCCCGACTTTTTAACAGAAATGCTGATTCACCTGATAATTTACTGCGTAAAAATTCTATTTCGGAATCTATGCCTCTACTTGCTCCCATCAGCCGCCGATAAATATTATTTTCTTGAATTAAAGCTATACGAATTTTATTCAAGGAATTTAATTCTGCTAAGGTAGCTATGGAATCAAATGTTAATAATAAATCGCCTAGTTTTACTTCCTGTCCATCTTTGACATATAGGGATTTGACAACTCCATTAATAGGCGCTTGTACATCTTTAATTGTCCCCTCTGGTTTTAATTGTCCTATGGCAGGAACTACCTGTTCAATTTTGGCTAAACAAGCCCAAGTGATGCCAAAACAAGCTAACACCATCAGAGTCAGCATGATGGTTCTAGACCAGATTGGAGATTGTTTTAAAACTACAGATTGCTCAAAGTTCTCAAAATTAAAATCTTGTGACGGCTTTCGCGATGCAGGTTTAGGAGGTGTTAGAACTTGGATCTTTCTATCGTTACCGTTACTGTTGGTGTAATTACCATTAACTTGAGTCATAATAATTTTGGATTTTAGATTTTGGATTTTGGATTGAATATTTAGTGTTATAGCTGTAGCCACAATGATCAGGAAATTATTGATGCTTGAAAACTAATAATAGCAAGGGTTTCAGTCTTGCCTTTTGCCTTCTGCATATATGTAATTTTATCTTTAATCAGTTATCAGTTGAATTTTATTTTCACAACTGACAACTGACAACTGACAAATTATAAGTTTACTTCCTGTTGTTGATAAAGGTAGAAATAATGACCTTTTGTAGCCATCAGTTCTTGATGAGTACCTTGCTCGATGACTCTACTGCTATCCATGACGACGATAGTATCTGCATGACTAATAGTGTTTAATCGGTGGGTAATAAAGAAGACTGTACTACCTTTAAAAGTGCGGGCTAAGTTGAGACAAATTTGTTTTTCGGTGGCATAATCTAGGGCGCTGGTGGCTTCATCTAGAACTAATAATTTGGGTTTTTGTAGGATGGAACGAGCGATCGCAATTCTCTGTCTTTGTCCACCGGAAAGGGCTGATCCCCGTTCTCCCACTCGTGTATTATAACCATTAGGCAAGTTCATAATAAAGTCATGAGCAACAGCAATTTGAGCAGCGTTAATAATTTCTTCTGTTGAGGCTTCAGGATTAGTTAAGGCAATATTTTCTTGGACTGTGCCATCAAATAAAAGAGTATCTTGGGGAACTACGCCAATTTGCCGTCGTAAAGAATAAAGTTCTACTTTGGCAATATCGTAACCATCTACTAAAATTCTTCCTGATTCTACTTCATAAAGTCTCAACAGTAGTTTCATCATTGTACTTTTACCCGAACCACTTTGTCCAACAATACCAACAAATTTACCAAGGGGAAATTCAACGTTGATATTGCTTAATTGTAGGGATCCGTTAGCAGCAAAGCGGAAGGAAACGTTTTCATATTTAACTGCACCGACAATGGGAGGAAGAGGGATATTATTTCTATCTATTTCTGCTTCCTGGGGGGTATCTACAATATCACTTAATCGTTCTAAAGATAAGCCAGTTTCTTGGAAGTTTTGCCAGATTTGCGCCAAGCGTAAAATTGGGGTGGTAACATAACTAGAAATAATCCGAAAGGCGATTAATTGACCTAATGTTAATTTTCCTTGTAACACTAGATAAGATCCTACCCATAAAACTAATAAGCTGCTCAGTTTGCTCAGAAACTGACTGGTGGAATTGGCAAGTGTAGAGGTGAGAACTGTTTTAAAACCTGCGGCAACAAATTTAGCATATTTTTTCTGCCAAGAAAAGCGCGATCGCAATTCAATATTTTGGGCTTTTACTGTTTGAATTCCTGACATTACCTCCACTAAATAAGATTGAGTTTCGGCGTTACGTTCAGCTTTACCACGTAATTGTCTACTGACTGTAGGTGCAGCAATTACTGTCACTAGAATAAATAGCGGAATTGTTCCCAAACCTACGAGCGTTAGTTCCCAACTGTAAAACAGCATGACAACTATATAGACGACGGAAAATAGGGCATCTAAAACTACTGTTAAGGCTGTACCAGTGAGAAACTGACGAATATTTTCTAATTCATTAATTCTAGTTGATAGTTCCCCCACTGGTCTTTTATCAAAATAGCGCAGGGGTAAACGCAGTAAATGGTCAATAATTTGTGAACCTAAATTCATATCAATGCGGTTTGTAGTATCTACAAATAAGTACGTCCGCAATGTTGTTAATACAGCTTCAAATACACCGACTGCTAATAGTAATACTCCTAAAACATTCAGAGTATTAATACTATTTTGGATAATAACTTTATCAATGATGACTTGAATTACCAAGGGGTTAGCTAGGGCTGCTAGTTGCACAAACAAGGAAGCAACAAAAACTTCTATCAGTACCACACGGTAACGGGATAAGTAAGGAATAAACCAACTTAAACCGAATCGTTCTTTGGGAGTTTCTTTGGTGGGACTCAGTAATAATATTTTAAAATGTGGTTGTAAATTGATTTCATCGGTTTCTAATTCTTGGACTAACTGATTAATTTGGCAGTTAATAATTCCTTGAGACGGTACACCTAAAACAGCTTTTTTCCCATCTACTGCATAGAGAACTGCATAACTATCACGATAGCGAATTAGTGCCGGAGTAGGAACACGATTAATGGCAACTGCGGGAATATCAATGAGTTGGGATTTCAGTCCAATTAATTCTGATAAATAAGCACAAAGTTGAAAAGATACAGTGCCTTGACGTTTAAGTTGGTCATTTAAAATCCGCCGTACTACTTCTTTACGAAAGGGGATTTCTAAATGCTTGCATAGCATTTGAAAACAGGCCAAACTACTATCTAATTCTCCGTTGCCTCGGAAAAATGGGTAATTTTGATTTTTGGGAATATCTTTAGATGTTTGAGGTGCGGGAGCTTCTGTTTCTTCTGCATAAGGAATTTGGGAAACTGCCGTACTATCCTCCACATTGTCTATAATTTCTGATTCTGTAGGGAAGGAATTAAGTAATGATAGATCGCTAGGATTAATACCCACAACACGGACAGGTAGATTACCTTTAATTTCGATTATTTCATTTTCTAAACGAAACCCAGGAGTTAAACCTATTAATGAATTGTTGCTACTGATAAACCAAATCCGACTATGATCTAATTCTCTAAGGGGAGTTTTACCTGGTGATAAATAATCAACTTTTGATTCTAATAGAGCTTGTTGGGTAATCTGTTTTAGATTCAAATTAGCAAAAGGTTGTTGTGCTATTTGTGAACTTAAAACATCAAATACTTCTATTAAGTGACTTTGATTTTGACGAGCTTGGGCAAAAGCCGAATTTTGGGAGAAAAATTGTAAATAATCCTGGGCTTTCCAGGTTAAACAGATGGTTTCTGTGGAAGCGATCGCAGTTTCACAAGCAATTTGCCTTAACCAACCAATTTCACCAATTACCGCCCCTGGTTGCAGTAATTTGAGAGTAATTGGTAATTGAGTTTGGGGATCATACCCCAACAGTCTGACATTACCTTGATAGACTATAACTATCCGTTCGGGGAGTTGTTCTTTACTGATAATTTTTTGACCAAAACGATAACGTAAAGGCTCTAAGATTTGTGGTGATATAAGTTGGCTAATTTCTTGAGAGGATAATTTATTAAAACCTTCAAGATTAGAGATAAATTCGGCAAAGTTACTCATACTAAAAGTCATGTTTACGGAGGTAATGAGAGTTGGATTTTTGCTAAAAGTTGAATTGTGTAAGTTGACAATTGTAATTGGGCAAAATCACAGCTAAAACCAAAACTAAATTTCTACCACAGCTACCACAGCCATTTTTGTGTCTAATTGTCAGAAAGTTGAATTTCCCATGGAATCTCTGTCATTTGTGCTTGTAACCATTGATTAAATTTTTCATTCAATAATCTTTGTCGCAAGGGACGATCTAGTTGGGCTGGTAGTAATTTTTCTAATCTGACAATCACTAATAAGTTATTGATTTGAACTGGTGGTAAGAGTTGGTGGGGTTGGCTTTTGGCCAAAATATTTGCCAATGTCGGATGGAGAGATTGTAAATCTATCGGACCAACTAAACCTCCGGTTTGGGCTTCAGGTCCTTGACTATATTCCCGTGCTAAATCAGCAAAAGATTGTTCACCTTCTTGAATACGAAAATAAATTTCCTGGGCAATACCAATTTCTGAGGTAGTAATTAGGGAATAAATTACTTTATCTAACTGGGGTTTACGCTGAAAAAAGTAAGAGTTTATATCCCCTCCCCATGTCGCCTCTTTAAGTTTTTCTAGTTTTACTGACCGGATGGCGATTTGTTTTAATTTCTGGAAACTTTCAGGCTGTGTTTCTATTCCCTGATGTTGTTGGGTTATTTGTTCACAGGCCAATTTTTCCTCTTCTGGAGTGCAAACAATTTCTGCTGCTGCGATCGCTTGATCAATGATAATTTCTTTCACTAGTAGCGGTAGTAGCTGATACTCTGACATTAATGATAATATCTCGCCAGTTTCCAGGATGCGATCGCCCAATTTTAGGACTGGATTCATATTGTGTATGATCTGGTTTGTCACAGTGTTCACTGCTTTTCGTAAGATAATGGAACTAGATGTTAACCAAGTTGTCTTTTAGTTAAGGGTATAGGATTTATGAAAACTTCCCTCTATTTGCGTGAGAATGGGTAGATACATACAATGAAGTATCTAACAATCAGAGTAGATTTTTCAGGGTCAAGCAGTTCAGGGTATTGATATGTGCATATTATCGTACCAAAATACCATGAATTGATGAATTTGTCATATCAAACTGACTCTCTCTTTAAAAATCTTTGCTAATCTTCTTGATTATCTTTCTAATCAGTTAGGTTTGTAGCGAGCAAATAGGCATAATTAAAAATTCATACTCGGAACTAGAAAACTAAGAATTGTTGCTACTACATAATTTTTATGTAGTTAGGACTTACGCATTGACAGGATCAACCAAATATGAGGTATAGATTTCGGACATTTTTACGTGATTGTTTGATGATTTTTGAGCGATAGCGAAGCGCTGCTGCAAGAAATTCGCTATTGATCGGAAGTTAATCGCCAAAAGCCCGAAACGACCAAATATCCTTCATACATATCATGGTTAATTTGTACAGTGCGTAAGTCCTAGTAGTAACTCATCTTCTCCAGTCAATCTAACCTGAGAAATAATTACAACACTGAATAGATGAATACAGGACAAAATTCATATAAAGAGTAAAATAGGGTAAAATTAATTTCTGAAAAAATGTAAATGTAGTCACAAAAATACAGTTATGACAGGTGAAAGGTGACAGGGGAAGGTTAAGAAAGAAAGAAATATTCCCTCCTGCCTCCTGCCTCCTGCCTCCGGTTGGTGAGCGAAGCTGTTCGCAAAGCGTGGCGTTAGCCATACCACTGCCTCCTGCCTCCTTCACTCTCTTAACTCCTAAAATCGGTGAAAATTAACGAAATTTACCAGGGCTGAGGCGAGCCGGAGCTTGCTGTCTAGTATTACTTCTAATTAATACTCCATTCTTTAAAGCTCTACCAGTACCACCATCTTTAGAATCAAGATATGGTTTCAAATTGATCCCTCTTCTAGTGGATATAACTTGATTTTTACCACCTAGTAAGCTTTGTCCCAAATTATATAAACTATCGCCACCGCCTTGGTTACGATTGGTGTAGGTTCTGACAGCTATAGTTTGTTGGCCACTATCAGCAGTAGTTAGGTTTTGGAAGACACTATCACGAATAGCATAGGGATCTTTACCACGGGGTACTGTCAACACAATGCGACAACTAGGCTGGGATTCGGTGGTGACACAGATAATATTTTCCCTATTTTCGACAGCTATTTGTAGTTCTTGTAATCCATCGGGACGATATAATTCTAAACGGCTGGCGATCGCTTCACAACGTTTTTGAGCATCCCAACCACCACCTAAATTTTGAGGTGCAGCCCAAGCAAAATATTGTCCTGCTTGACTTTCGGGCTGATACATCACCGTAGGCATTCCATTATTATATTGACAGCTAAATCTCGTACTGCTATCAATTGTAGTGGTAGAATTTGGGGTGGTTGATGAACCGGATGGTACGCTCGTTGAACCTGATGAATCTGTAGGAACAATAACTTGAGCAAAAGCTACAGCATTACCAAAAAATAAAGAACAACCCAGACTACTCAGTAATAAAACCCGAAGTGATCGTAATGACATAAATTTAACCTCCAGTGGAGATAGGTAGATAACTCATATTTTTCTTGACGGATAATATAACTTTTTGATTCAGGGAAAAAGGTGTTTTTTTCTACCCTACTCTTTCATCTGGCAAATATATATAGTGGGCATTACTGACCTAAATCTGATTTTGGTGACTATTATTTACCCTACTCTCACGGAATGATACTATTTTAGTATAGTCATTTTGACTAATAATTCTATATAAGGCCGCGCTCAATAAATTTGGTAGGGACATTCCGGCAAAACGTCTCTACAACGAAAAATAAAGCACATCTTGATCTTTAATTATGATTCTTATTAAATAATTTTTTAGCCTCTTCATAAACCTCAAGAGTAATTAATAATATATCCTTCTCATAAGCATAATTTTCAATCTTCTTACGTGCAAAAGGACGGACAAAAAAAGGAATATCTTTCAGTTTAGCTTCCGCTTCCGCAGTCCATTTAATTTGTTCACTCATAGATTTTTACATTTTAATATTGATGTTTTCAGATACCCGACTTCTTAAAGAAGTCGGGGATATTGTTTTTTAGTGCTTAAACCTGAGCTACAGGTTCTTTCGCCAAAAATTCCTCTAACTCAACCAAAGCATCAGCATCTATTTTACTTTGCATAGGACAGAATTTAGGCCCACACATAGAACAAAACTCAGCCTTTTTATAAACATCCTCAGGCAAAGTTTCATCATGATATTCCTTAGCCCGATCAGGATCTAAAGATAACTCAAATTGACGATTCCAGTCAAAATTATACCGAGCGTGAGAAAGTTCATCATCCCTATCTCTAGCACCTGGCCGATGTCTGGCAATATCCGCCGCATGAGCCGCTATTTTATACGCAATTAAGCCATTACGCACATCTTCAGCATTAGGTAAACCTAAATGCTCTTTAGGTGTCACATAACATAACATTGCAGTACCATACCATCCCGCCATCGCCGCACCAATAGCTGAAGTAATATGGTCATAACCAGGAGCAATATCTGTTACTAAAGGACCAAGAACATAGAAAGGAGCTTCTGAACATTCCTCCATTTGCTTGCGGACATTAAACTCAATTTGATCCATAGGAACGTGTCCTGGACCTTCCACCATCACCTGTACATCATGTTCCCACGCTCTGCGGGTGAGTTGTCCCAAAGTTTTCAGTTCCGCTAACTGCGCCGCATCCGTCGCATCATGGGTACATCCAGGGCGCAGGGAGTCGCCTAAACTGAAAGTAACATCATATTTCTTGAAAATCTCAATGATGTCGTTGAAATGGGTATACAGGGGGTTTTGTTTGCGGTGCAGCAACATCCACTTAGCCAAAATACCGCCACCACGGGAAACAATACCTGTAATGCGGGTTTTGACTAGGGGTAAATGCTCAATTAACAACCCTGCATGGATAGTTTGATAGTCTACCCCTTGCTGGGCGTGTTTTTCAATGATGTGGAGAAAGTCGTCCGCGGTGAAGTTTTCCATTCTCCCGTGGACGCTTTCTAAAGCTTGATAAACTGGTACGGTACCGATGGGAACAGGTGAAGCCTTGATAATAGCGGTACGAATTGCATCTAAATTACCGCCACCTGTAGACAAGTCCATGACGGTATCAGCACCGTATTTTATAGATAATCTGAGTTTATCTAATTCCTCTTCCACATTAGAAGAAGTGGGAGAAGCGCCAATATTAGCATTGACTTTACATTTAGAGGCGATACCAATAGCCATCGCCTCTAAATTCGTGTGATTAATATTCGCAGGGATAACCATTCTACCCCGTGCTACTTCTTCGCAGATGAGTTCAGCAGGAAGGTTTTCCACCTTCGCAACGTGGTGCATTTCTTCAGTGATGACACCCTGACGAGCATAGTGCATTTGGGTTACATTGCTCTGTCCACGTCGCTTGGCTACCCATTCAGTTCGCATTTTACAATCCTCAATATACAGCTTCCCTACGCTGGTATTACCCAGTCTCAGGTGTTAAGGGTTTGATCTCAGCTTGGTTTTCCAAGCACCCCTAGCATCTATAAGATTTTAGCATTTTCGTTGTGGTTGGGTTAATTTTAGGAATACTTCTGTTTGAAAAGATTATTATGAATACGAACCGCAGAGGCGCAGAGGGCGCAGAGAGAAGAGAGTTAGGGGAGGAAATGAGTCAGCTTACGGGGGAGGTAATAGGGGCTGCTATTGAGGTGCATCGGGTTTTGGGTGCTGGTTTTTTGGAGGAGGTGTATAAGGAAGCTCTGGTTGTTGAATTTATGGCACGCGGCATACATCATGAGGTTGAGAGGTTAGTAAGCGTGACATATAAAGGACATGAGGTAGGTAGAGGTAGGTTAGATTTTTTGGTTGCAAACTGTTTAGTTGTGGAATTAAAAGCTGTGCAGAACCTCGCTCCCATTCACGAAGCCCAACTTCTCTCCTACCTCAAAATGACTAACTGCACTTTAGGACTCCTCATCAACTTTAACGTTCCCCTGCTCAAAGATGGCATCAAACGCATTATCCTCTCCTCCTAACTCTTCTCTCTGCGCTCTCTGCGCCTCTGCGGTTCGTTTATACAGTATTTTTAGACAACATTAGGATTAAATCTTGTACTGCGGGCATCTTACCCCCTAGAATTGTACATATTAAAGCCAAATTCCAATTTGACGAAAGTTTATGTCGCCTTATCCTAGTTTAGTTACTGTTTCCGCACTTTTACTATATTTTGTAGTTACAATTAATGTTGGTAGAGCTAGATTCAAATATCAAGTTCCCGTACCACAAACCACAGGTAATCCAGATTTTGAAAGGGTTTTACGGGTACAGCAAAATACCTTAGAACAACTAGCTTTATTTATACCTGCCCTATGGTTGTTTTCTATATATGTTAGTCCTATTTGGGCTGCTGGTTTGGGTGCAGCTTGGGTCGTGGGACGTATTGCTTATGCTTGGGGCTATTACATAGCGGCAGAAAAACGCGGTCCAGGTTTTGCTATTAGTTCTCTTAGCAGTATCGTGTTAATTCTCGGTTCACTTGTGGGTATTATTTTATCTATGCTGAAATAAACCTGGGACTGTGCATTGGTGACTGGGTTAAATTTTACCAATCACCAATTACTAATTACCCAACTAAATCGGGAAATACTTCTTGTACAGCAGGATGTACCAGACGATGATTTTGGACATTTAAACCTTTTGCTAATGCTGGGTTAACCTCTAAAGCTTTTAGTCCCAGATTTGCTAACTGCACAGCGTAGGGTAAGGTACTGTTATTTAGTGCTTGTGTTGATGTCCAAGGTACTGCACCTGGCATATTAGGGACACCGTAATGAACTACTCCCTCATCAATATATACTGGTTTGGTGTGTGATGTGGGATGTAGTGTTTCGACGCAGCCACCTTGGTCAACGGCAACATCCACAATCACTGAACCAGGACGCATTTGTTTAACTAATTCACGAGATACTAAAATAGGTGCTTTTTTGCCGGGAATTAAAACTGCACCAATGAGTAAATCAGCTTCTTTAACGGCAGTTTCAATATGGGCGGAATTGCTGTAAAGTAATTCTACCCGCGAACCAAAGAGGGTTTCTAGGTAGGATAGACGTTCCACGTTCACATCTAAGATTTGCACCATTGCACCCATACCAACGGCAATTTTTGCGGCCTCTGTACCGACTACACCACCGCCTAAAATTACGACTTTACCGGCTTTGACTCCAGGTATACCGCCTAAAAGTACCCCTCTTCCTCCTTGTTGACTTTCGAGAAATCTTGCACCGAATTGAACGGCTAACCGACCCGCAACAATACTCATGGGGCTGAGTAGGGGGAGTTTATTGGGTCCTGGTTGTTCTACGGTTTCATAGGCGATCGCACAAGTGCCACAATCAATTAAATGTTCTGTTAATTTCCGATCTGCTGCTAAATGTAAATAAGTAAATAACAACTGTTTTTTTTGTAAGAATTCATACTCGCTGTTTAAAGGTTCTTTCACCTTGATCACTAATTCCCGATTCCAGGCAGCATCAGCATTATCAACAATTTTTGCTCCAGATTGGCGGTAATCTTCATCCGTAAAACCAGCACCAGTACCAGCTTCACTTTGTACAAAAATATCATGGCCGTTTTCCCGTAATACCCGCACACTAGAAGGACTTAAACCAACCCGAAACTCTTGATCTTTAGTTTCTTTAGGAACACCTATTTCCATTGATCGCCTCTAATATTTTATTGTTTGACTTTAGCGTGACAGTCCCGATCCAATTTTGTCCGTATTCAGTAGTTCAAAATGGAAAGTTTTTATTCTCTACAGCCTACATCTTGACTAATCCGCTAATATTATTAAAATAGATAAAGAATAATTAAAAATTGTTAACTTCTAGTCAGCATCCCCGGCAACTTAGTTGAAAAATCCCTGTAAATCTCTCTTTGTCAATTACACCAAAGGAATAATTAATAATGACACAACCACAACCTACTGTTAGCCCCAAATTAGAAGATCCCAAATTTGGATTTAATGAATATGCAGAGCGTTTAAATGGCAGAGCAGCTATGATTGGCTTTATTTTAATGGTAGTCATTGAATATACTACAAATCAAGGTGTACTTACATGGCTAGGCTTAAAATAGACTGATAATTGAGGCTTTTTGATATGTAGTAGAGACGTTCCCCGGAACATCTCTACATTCGTTTGATGATAATTTGTAAACATCCAGCTATAGCGATCGTTCATGTCCAAATCCCCGATTTCTTTTATAAGGGAAATGTCGAAAACCCTTGAAGATGTAGCTGACTTAGGAAGCTACATCTGTGCTTTAGACAAGGGATGAAGGCTAGTTGCAGGATTTATCCTGCATTGACATTAATCGCGTTGCTGCTCAATATATTTCTTAACCATAGCTATTGTATAATA
>JACCDP010400147.1_pt1 | contig 12410 bp, 11 predicted proteins | sample 7445841 | NCBI WGS metagenome assembly JACCDP01 (sample SAMN15323441, study PRJNA562643) | freshwater metagenome | isolation source: river surface water | place: USA:Blue River Watershed | collected 2017-08-17
GAACGCTTTGGCTTACCCAAGCAAGGAATGGGTTCCGTTGCCCGCATGGGAAGGCGAATCATCGCTCTCATGATCGACTGGATTGCGGCAATCTTGGTTACCCATCTGGCATTTCCAGATCTGGTTTATGGGTCTGAGGTCTTTGCCGCGGCCACCTTGGGAATTTTCGCCGCCCAAGTATTTCTGCTGACCTCTACCACTGGCGCGTCCTTTGGATACAAACTAGCCGGCATCAGACTTATTTCGATAAGTCCGGCGCGAGTAACTTTTTTGAAGGTATTGGTGCGCACTGCACTGCTGTGCTTGGTGGTCCCGGCCTTGATTTGGGATCGGGATGGTCGCGGATTACACGATAAGGCCGTTGGAACAATAACAATGCGGGCAAGATAGGTCCATGCCTTCACTAGAACTACCAGCTGGAAAAACCTCCGCATTTGTAATCAGTTTTGATTTTGATGCCGAAGAAGTTTGGTTAGCTGAGAATCCAGAAAATGCGAATCGTCCGGGTGTGCTCTCGCAAGGAACTTACGGAGCCAAGGTTGGCGTGGGACTGGTTTTAGACACGCTAGATCATTTAGGTTTGCCAGCAACTTTCTTTACACCTGGTCGGGTGGCTGAACGCTATCCAGATCAAATGCGCGAAATCGTTGCGCATGGACATGAGCTCGGCCATCACGGCTATACCCACACTTCTCCTACGAAACTTTCCAAGGCAGAGGAACTTGACGAACTCTTGCGAGGTAAAGCAGCACTGGAGCAATTTGGCGTTGAAGTTACTGGATATCGATCTCCTTCATGGGAAGTTAGCCCCAACACTTTTGATCTGCTGGTTGAAAATGGATTTAAGTATTCATCGAGCATGATGGATGACATCAAGCCTTATGTTCATCCAGCTCATAAAGTTGTGGAGCTTCCCGTCCAATGGATGTTGGATGATGCACCTTACTTTTGGTTCAGCGTCGGTAGCGATTGGAATCGGACGATCCGATCCGCTCGCGATGTAGAAGAAATCTGGCGCGAAGAGTTCCTGGGGATTCATGGACTTGGCGGCCTGACGATGTTAACTATGCATCCACAATTCATTGGTCGCCCAAGCAGAGTTGCGATGCTGGAAAGATTCTTGACGTTTGTTAAATCGCACGATGAGGTTTGGATTGCCACCGCAGGCGAAGTTGCAAAAGCGGTTAAGTAAACAGCCCTTTTACGGAGTCTAAATATCCTTGCTCATCTAAGTAGGGAAGTACAAAGAACATCAGTAATGCAAAAACTATTGCCCACTTAATCAATTTCTTTACTAGGAAAATCACGATCAAAACCATGCCGAGCAAGTATGAGACTGAAACGTTTGCAAAAAAATCTGAGATTGTAGTGGTGATTTCGGTCATCGACGTGGCATTTTTCTACCCTGAGGCAGCGGTCCCTTTGGAATCGGAAGCGCGGTTTGTGGCAGTGCCTTAAGTCGGTTTCTAACTTGGGTAACTTCCGCTGGACGAAGTGTCTTGCCAAGTTTCTTTACAGTCTTTTGAAGATTTGAAATCGTGACGTCAACATCATCAACGATGATCTCGTGAATTGGCACACCTTGGGCGTAACGAGCGTGAGCTTTTCGCTGCTCTGCCAAAAGAACTGCTGGACGACTACCTTCGCCAACCAAGATGATTCCTGGGCGGCCAACAACTCGGTGAACCATGTTTTGATTTTTGTCGACGCCTACTGCAGGAGTTACAAACCAAGCGCCGCGGATTGCATTAAGTACGGAAGCAGCTGCGCCAACTTGTCCAGCAATAGAGGAGTAGGCAGCGTTCTCAGCGATTTTTCCAAAAAAGAATGTGGTTGCGAGTAGGGCAGTTCCAAAGGCAAAAATTCCAAAAAAGACGGTTAGATCTAAAGCAACACCAATGGCGAAAATGATTCCAAATACAACTGCAAAAACGCCCAGCAGCCGGAACGCCAAGAATGAGATCTCTTTTGAAGCGAACTTGTAGGTTTCCTTGATTTGGACGTACCAGCGTTGCTTTGGTGGGGCCTGCAGCTTTAATGACATGTCTCTACCTTAAACGTCAGTTGAATTACGAGCCGCAATGGCTTGCTTGTAAAGTTTTCCAGCCCGGTAAGAAGATCGAACAAGTGGACCACTGAGAACTCCCGCAAATCCGATTTCCTCAGCTACTTTGGCCAATTCGACAAATTCCTCTGGCCGAACCCAACGATCAACGGGGTGATGCCGCAGGGATGGTCGAAGGTATTGCGTAATTGTCACCAAGTCACAGCCGGCTTCATGAAGATCCGTAAGCGCCTGATGGACTTCAACAATTTCCTCGCCCATGCCAAGAATTAAGTTGCTTTTGGTTACCAACCCAAAATTTCTAGCTGCGGTAATAACTCCAAGAGATTTTTCATATTTGAATCCTGGTCGAATCCGCTTGAAGATTCGTGGCACAGTTTCAATGTTGTGAGCAAAGACTTCTGGCCTTGATTCAAAAACTTCTTCGAGTAATTCGGGCTTGCCATCGAAGTCAGGGGCAAGCATTTCAACTCCACAACCTGGAACAACTTCATGAATTTGTCGAATCGTTTCGGCGTATAGCCAAGCGCCACCATCTGGCAGGTCATCGCGAGCCACACCAGTTACCGTTGCGTAACGCAACTGCATAGTTTTGACAGACTCAGCAACACGACGCGGTTCATCACGATCAAGATCAACCGGCTTTCCAGTATCAATCTGGCAGAAGTCACAACGCCTGGTGCATTGGTCACCACCAATTAGAAAAGTGGCTTCGCGATCTTCCCAGCATTCAAAAATGTTTGGACAGCCAGCTTCTTGGCAAACGGTATGTAGGCCTTCGGACTTAACCAGATCCATGATTTGGGTGTACTCAGGTCCGGTTTTTAGCTTTGTCTTAATCCATTCCGGCTTGCGCTCAATTGGCACAAGGGAGTTTCTGGCTTCGATCCGCAGCATTTTGGGACCGTCAGTCTTACCCTCAGGTTGATCCAGGTATGGCGTGCTCACAGTAGGCAGTCTAGTTGAGGGCTTAACTGGAGCGCGCTTTGCGTCTATTCACGGCTATCCAGAAGACCAAAGCAAGCGCTCCAAACAACAATGCTAATAACCCAATTAGATTCAGCAGCTTTGCGCTTAACTCAGACAGATAAGTCGCAATCACAATCCCTGACAAATCAGATATCTCTGAACCGATGAAATCAGTGAAAGCTTGCTGGCTTCTAGTAAGTAGTACGGCCCAAATTCCAAAGGAAAAGAACAAACCTAAACAGATGTGCCAAGTTGCTCGAAGTTTGTCTTTACTTAAAGCTAGCCCGATTGTTCCCAGAGCAACTATGGCAATCAATGCTGGCAAACTCCAGACTTGAAAGAAGTTAAGCAAAGAAGACAGAGTTTGAATATCAGCACCAAATACTTCAATTGCACCCGGCGCAGTACTTGATCCCAAAATTTCTAGCACTGCAACATACTGATCACCCGATATCGTTTGCTTTGAAACAATTAATCCAACTATGGCTATCGGAGCGAAGATGATGGCAATTATCTTTAGGGTGAAGGCTACAAATCTAGGCATCGATGGCTACATTTCTAGATAGATCCTGTGCCAGGGTGCCAAAGACTCGTTGCAAGTGAAATTCTGCGCGGTCGGCAACTTCTGTTACAGAAATGTCGATGCCTAATTCTTTGGACAAGGTTGTTACGCCGGCATCACGAATACCGCAAGGCACGATGCGATCAAACCAAGCTAAGTCGTTGTTGCAATTAAGCGCGAACCCGTGCATTGTGACACCTTGGGCAACTCGAACTCCAATGGCTGCAATTTTGCGATCTTCAATCGGATCTAAAACCCAAACACCGCTTCGTCCTTTGATTCGCGCAGTCTCTAATTCAAAATCATTACAAATTCCAATCAACACATCTTCAAGTCTTCGAACGTGCGACACAACATCCATTGGTGAAGGTAAGTGCAAAATCGGATATCCAATTAATTGCCCAGGACCGTGCCAAGTGATCTTGCCACCTCGATCCACATCAACTACTGGAGTGCCATCTGTTGGCCTTTCAAAAGCTTCGGTGCGGCGACCTGCGGTATAAACCGACGGATGCTCGAGTAGCAAGACGGTGTCAGGGGAGCTGCGTGTGACCACTTCGCGATGTAACTCGCGTTGCAAATCCCACGCAGTTTGATACTCGATGGGGTTGCCATCAAGTCCAATTCGATCAATTTCCAAGTGCACGGCTTAAGCCTAGGTCCTCTGGAAAGCCCAGAAATTCAGACATCGGGGCAAAATCGGCAGGTTTGTACAAGTGAATTAGACTTAAGGCCTAGATTCACCTAACTGCAAAGGCCTTACCCGCATGTCCGAAAAAACCACACATCGCACTACTAAATCTTCTCCAAAGGGCCGAAAAATCCTTTGGGGCGCAATTGCGGTAATCATTGCCTGGTTTGCCATCAGCGGTGTGGCTGGCCCACTTTTTGGAAAGCTATCTAGCGTTCAACAAAACGACAATGCTGGCTTCTTGCCATCTTCGGCCGAGTCAACCAAGGCATCTGAGTTAGCAACAAAATTCACTTCCCAGGACACCTCAATCCTGCCAGCACTAGTTATCTTTACCGGACCAGCAGATGCTGCGGGAGTTGCAGCCGTCGGTGAATTCGGCATTGCAGTTGCGACTGCTCCAGTTCTTGGAACTGAAGCCACCGTTGGCGATTACTTAGCTGATGGCGCCCAGTTAATCCCAATTCCTTCGCAAGATGGACAGGCAGTTTTGATGTCTATCCCGCTGGACAACGATGCACTCGCTGCACCACTTGAAAATGAAAAACCTGCGCTACCGGAAGTTGTTAAAGCGATACGTGCACAGGCTTCGGAAGTTCCTGGATTTGAATCTCATGTGACCGGCATTGGTGGCATCCTGGCTGACTTGTTTGACAGCTTTGGCTCAATTGATACAGATCTATTGCGCACCACCCTGATTGTTGTTGCACTGATTCTGATTGTGGTTTACCGATCCCCAGTGCTTTGGATCATTCCGCTGTTCTGTTCTGTTATCGCACTGTCTCTTGCTGGTGGCGTTGTTTACTTGTTGGCCAAGGACGGCATCCTGGATCTAGACGGTCAGTCCCAAGGAATTTTGTCCGTGTTGGTTATTGGCGCGGCAACCGACTATGCCTTGTTGTTGATTGCCCGCTACCGAGAAGAACTTCATCACTACGAAAGTCGCATTGACGCCATGGTGGTTGCCTGGAAAGGCGTTGTCGAACCAATTGTTGCTTCGGGCCTAACCGTAATCTCAGGTCTGTTAGTGCTGGGTCTTTCAGACTTAAAGTCAGTTCGTTCTTTAGGCCCAGTTGCCGCGATCGGTGTATTAGCAGCGCAGCTAATCATGCTTTCTCTGCTGCCTGCGATCCTGGTGCTATTGGGTCGTTGGATCTTTTGGCCAAAACGTCCGAAGCATGATGACGTCGATGAAAAACTCTCAGGCTTATGGTCAAAGGTTGCCGGTTTGGTTGGTCGCAAGCCACGTGTCACTTGGATTGTCACGGGTCTGTTCTTAGTGATTGCAATGTCCTTTGCTACCCAACTAAAGTCGGATGGATTAGCCCAGACTGATGCATTCACAGGCAACCCAGACTCAGTGGTTGGTCTTGAAAAGCTTTCGGAACATTTCCCGGCAGGCTCAGGCGACCCAACAATTGTTATTGGACCTGAGGCTGACAAGGATGCCTTAATCGCCGCCTTGTCAGATTCTGAAGGCGTTGTAGAGGTAAAGCAAACGACAACACCTTTTATTCCTGGTGGTCCAGAGCCAACCCCTATTGTGGTTGATGGATTGATTCAACTTGAAGTGATCCTTGATAAGCCAGCTGACTCAGTAGAGTCGCAGGGCTACATCCCAGCAATTCGTGAAGCCGCTAAGGGTGCTAGTGAAACCGCTTTGGTTGGTGGAACAACAGCAGTTAACTTCGACATTCAAGAAACAAATAGACATGATCGAAACTTGATTTTGCCAGTTGCACTGCTAGTTATTGGTGTAATTTTGGCAGTGCTATTGCGAAGCATCTTTGCTCCAGTACTCCTAATCATTACTACCGTGATTTCATTCGGCGCAACTTTGGGTATTAGCCACTTGGTATTCACTCACTTGTTTGGGTTTGCTGGAACCGACGGATCATTCATTCTCTTTACGTTCGTATTCCTTGTGGCGCTCGGTATCGACTACAACATTTTCTTGATGACTCGAGTTCGTGAAGAATCAAAGAAGTTGGGCACTCGACCAGGAATCCTAAAGGGACTAACCGTAACTGGTGGTGTCATTACTTCCGCCGGTGTCGTGTTAGCTGCAACCTTCGCAGTGCTGGGAACTTTGCCACTGGTATTCCTTGCTGAGCTTGGCTTTGCAGTTGCCTTTGGTGTGTTGTTAGACACGATCATCGTTCGAAGCCTCTTGGTGCCGGCGCTTTCATATGACATTGGTGCAAAGATCTGGTGGCCGAGCAAACTAGGTAAGAGCGAAGGCCCACTAGAAGAAGACGCCAAGTTAGAGGTTGAAAAAGTTTGACCAAGCGCCACATAGTTGCCTCCAGCGGCGGTTTTGTTCAAACCGATCGCTGGGGAGTAGTTAAGCCTGGGCAAATCTTTAACCGAGCTCTTGAGCTGACTGGAAAAACTCGACCACGAGTTTTGTTTGTCTTGACTGCTAGTGGAGATAATCCGAGCTACCTTGCAACTAGTTATCAGGCCGTTTCAGGTCTTGGTGTCGACGTAGAACACCTGGCTCTGTTTACGCAACCTAACGTTCGAGTCGATGAAGCTTTTGGACGTGCCGATCTAGTTTGGGTTGGTGGCGGATCGGTGGCAAATCTTTTGGCACTTTGGGAATTACATGGTGTGGGTGTAGCCGCTAAAGATGCTTGGGAGCGCGGTGTTGTGCTTGGTGGCGTTAGTGCTGGGTCAATTTGTTGGCATGTAGGTGGCCCAACCGATTCATTCGGACCAAAACTCGAGACAGTAACCAACGGCTTAGCTTTGTTGCCTTTTGGAAATGGCGTTCACTACGACACTGAAGCACAGCGCAGGCCACTTTTGCATTCGCTAGTTTCTGGTGGAACTTTGCCGATGTCTTTTGCAACTGATGACCATGCAGCTTTAGTTTATGAAGGCACAAATCCTATTGAAGTTGTAGTTGATACTGCCGACAGTAAAGCCAAGGCTTATCGAGTAGAAGTTATTGCCGGTGAGGTTAGCGAGACCGTACTCGAGCCTGGAAGTTTGGCTTAAAGATCGTCGGTAAGTAAGGCTTCAGCTGCTCGTCTACCGCTAGCCAAAGCACCATTAATCGAAGAAACCTGTCGATAATCACCGGCAATGTAGACACCGTCTGAAAGTCGAACCGATTGCTCAACATCATGTGGCGCATCCATCATTGGGAGTGCATCTGGAATTGGGTAGGTGGCAACGTGAGTCCAATTACTTGTAGGAACTTTGTATAGCGCAGCAAGATGTGAACGAACTAACTGTTCGGATTGCGCTGACGGGTGAACGCCTAGTGCAGAGGAAGAAATCAAAGTGCGGTCATTGGTTGCATAAGAAGGCGCGTTATTGGTAATTACAACAGTGTTCACAAGCGGACGTGACGGATCATCTAGTGGCCCATTGAACTTCTTGCCATCAATAACTAAAGTGCTTTTGCCCTCAGTCAAGTCAGATCCAGCACAGTCAGCCAGGTGATACCAAGTAGTTACCGCATTGCTTGATGGAACCTTGAGACTTGGAATCAAGAGCGCCGCACTTCGAGCGTTTGTTGCAATAACTACTGATCGACATCTAATGTCACCTTGATCAGTTCGAACCATGGTGCTTGCGACGGCTTGAGCCGTCACATTTAGGTGAATGCTGCCGGTTGGTAACTGGGTTGCTAATTGCCGCGGGATAGCCTGCATACCTGCACTTGGAACGCCAGGGGAGCCGGCGATGAAGGACTTAAGAGCGATATCGAGGAATCTCTTGGAAGTAGCCAGGTCCGGTTCAAGAAAAACCCCGGCTAGAAAAGGGCGCAGAACTTTATCGGTTAAGTCTCGACCAAACTTCGCCTGCAGAAATGCATCAGTGCGCTGATCGTAGGTTCTCGAACTTGATTTAGTTAAGGCCAACGAGACTGCGTACTTAGCGAACTTGAGTTTGCTAGAGATTTTCCCAACGGGAGCCAACAAACTATCGATTGCCCAACTTGGTTCGCGTTTAGGATCAGCCATTTTGTAGTTTCGGCCATCAATGGAAACAATTACGCCAGGTGAAAAACTTTTGACATCTAGAGCTTTCAAATCAAGAACGCTAATACCTTCCGAATAAGAAGGGTTATAAAGCTGGAAGCCTCGATCTAGGAGTAGTCCATCAACTTGATCAGTTCGGATTCTGCCACCAATTTCATCACTGGCATCAATTACACAAACTTCGCGACCAGCGATTGAAAGGCGACGAGCTGCGGCTAATCCAGCCACGCCGGCGCCGATGATGACAACGTCGGTTTTGGAAGGAATGCCAGTCATGAAACTTACTTAGTGGCCAGAGTGCGCATTGCGCTTTCAATGTTTGGATCTTGGAAGACAAATCCGGCATCAAGTAATACTCGGGGGATAACTCGGGCGCTACCTAGAACCTCTTGGGAAAACTCACCAAGGATTGATTTCAACGCAAAAGCTGGAACTGGTAAAAGTGCGGGACGGTTAAAGACTTTAGACATAGCTTTGGTAACCTCAGCATTCGTTGCTGGCTCAGGCGCCGTGAGATTAACTGGGCCACTAATTTTTGGATTTGCAATTAGAAACTTAATTGCAGCAATCTCATCTCGCATTGAAATGAATGACCAATACTGTCTGCCAGAACCAAGTTTGCCGCCCGCGCCGAGTTTGAAAATCGGAAGTAATCGACTCCAGGCGCCACCATTCTTTGCAGCAACCAATCCAGTTCTGATGTTTACAACACGAACGCCTGCTGATTTAGCTGGCTCAGCGGCTTTTTCCCAAGCCACTACAACGTCTGCGAGGAAACCAGACCCAGCCGAGGTAGTTTCATCAACTTGTCGATCACCAGTGTCGCCATACCAACCGATGGCACTGCCGGCAATGAAAACTTCAGGTTTGACTTCGGCTGCGGCTTTTGCCAGCAGGGAAGTAGAGTCCACTCGTGATGACAGGATCATGGCTTTGTATTTGTCGGTCCAGCGACTGTCTCCAACGCCAGCACCAGCAAGATTGATAATCACATTGCAACCAGACAACTCGGCAAAGTCCAGTTCGCCAGCTGCGGGATTCCAGAAGATTTCCGAAGATGCGGTTGGCTTCCTGCGAACCAGTCGAAGTACTTCGTGACCGTCCTTGCGAAGTGAATCTACTAATTCAGTACCAATTAGGCCCGAGGAACCACCAATTACGATGCGCATACTTATACCTTGCTACGAAATCTTGAATTGAGCGACTTGAAACTAGAGACCGAGATCTGCTTCAAATGCGCCTTCTTCCAAGCGAGCCTTGATGGCCGACAAGAAGCGAGCAGCATCCGCACCATCAACTAAGCGATGATCGTAAGTCAATGCAAGATAAACCATTTGGCGAACCGAGATTACGTCAGCACCGGTGTCATCTGTTGTGACGACTGGACGCTTTACAACTGCGCCAGTTCCCAGAATTGCAACCTGTGGTTGGTTGATGATTGGGGTATCAAATAACGCACCGCGAGAGCCAGTATTTGTAATTGTGAAAGTACCACCACTTAGTTCATCTGGAGACAACTTGTTGGTGCGAGTGCGTTCTGCAAGGTCATTGATTTTGCGAGCCAGTCCACCGATGTTTAAGTCACCAGCATCCCGAATTACTGGAACAAGTAGGCCACGCTCAGTGTCTACCGCGATGCCGATGTGCTCAGCATCAAAGTAAGTGACCGTTCCAGCTTCTTGATCCAAAGTTGCATTCACATTAGGGAACTGCTTTAGCGCTTCACATGCGGCCTTAGCAAAGAATGGCAAGAATGAAAGCTTTACGCCCTCACGCGATTCAAAAGCAACCTTTGAACGATTGCGAAGTGAAGAAATTCGAGTCACATCAACTTCAACAACAGAAGTTAACTGCGCTGAAATTTGAAGTGATTCAACCATTCGTTCGGCAATGACTTTACGAAGTCTGGTCATTGGTTCAGTTCGGCCACGAAGATCGCTTGCTGGAGCCGCCTTTGGCGCAGCAGCAGATGGAGCTGCAGGAGCAACGAATGGCTTGGATTCAACGGGACGGGATTCGTTAACTACAACCGGCGCAAGTGTTGCAGGTGCAGTAACAATATCTTCCTTGCGGATTCGACCGCCAACACCGGTGCCAACCACAGTTGAAAGATCTACACCGCGTTCTGCAGCGATCTTTCGAACAAGTGGAGTGGCATACGCATTGCTGTTACTGGCAGAGGTATTTACAGTTGCCGCTGCTGGGACTACAGGGGCCACTACTTCTGCTTTTACTTCTGGAGCTGCTGGCGCAGGAGCTGTTGGAGCAGGTGCCGCCGGTGCGGCTGCAGGTGTAGCACCAGAAAGCGCGCCAATAGTTCCAAGTTGTCCGCCAACTTGTGCCACGCCATCTTCGCCAACTGTTATTTCAAGCAGGATTCCTGACACAGGAGACGGAATTTCAGTGTCTACCTTGTCGGTAGATACCTCAAGTAAAGCTTCGTCAGCGGCAACTGAATCGCCGATTGCTTTTAGCCATCGGGTAACAGTTCCTTCAGTAACGCTTTCGCCAAGTGCAGGCAACACAACTGGCGTGATAAGGCCATCGCTTGTTGAGGTTGGAGCACTTACCACTGGAGCTGATTGTGGGGCCACTGGCGCAACTGTGGGAGTTGCCGCCGCCGTCATCGCTGGCGATGACGTTGCGTCGGAAGCAGGAACGGAAGTAGGCACTGTTTCAGTAGCGGCCGGGGCTGGAGTGGAAGTTCCAGAATCCGAAATAACAGCTAGCGCGCCGCCAACCAAAACCACGGCATCTTCGCCGGCAATGATTTCAGTGAGCACACCACTTACTGGTGACGGAATTTCGGTGTCCACTTTGTCAGTAGAAACTTCTAGTAATGGTTCGTCGGCAGTTACAGTATCGCCGACAGCCTTTAGCCAACGAGTAACAGTTCCTTCGGTGACGCTTTCGCCCAGTTGGGGCATTGATACCGTAGTGGCCACTGTGCCGTTACTCCTTTTACTAGTTGTCTTTAGGTTATCGGTTAAGCGTGGGCATGGAGCGGCTTGCCAGCCAACGCCATGAACGCTTCTCCCATTGCTTCGTTTTGGGTTGGATGCGCATGAACCAGGGGAGCCACATCTTCGGCAGTCCCTTCCCAGTTATAGACCAATTGCGCTTCACCAATTAGTTCGCCAACGCGGGCACCAATCATGTGAACTCCAACGACAATTCCGTCACTCTTCTTGCGAATTAGCTTGATAAAGCCTGTTGTACCCAATATTTGGCTCTTGCCATTTCCGCCCAAGTTGTATTCGTAAGCCTCAATGTCGCCGTACTTATCCTTAGCTTGGGCTTCAGTTAGTCCGATGCTGGCAATTTCTGGCTCACTGTATGTGACGCGAGGAATACCCAGCTCATCGATTGTGGCTGGAGCCAGCCCGGCAATTTCTTCAGCTACGAAGATTCCTTGCTGGAATCCACGATGTGCAAGTTGTAATCCTGGAACGATGTCGCCAACTGCAAAAACGCCAGCAACATTTGTGGCCAGACGATCATTAGCTAATACAAAGCCACGTTCCATAGCAATACCTTGATCTTCATAACCAAGATTCTCGGTACGTGGTCCACGTCCAACCGCAACTAGTAACAAATCAGCAGATACGGTTTCGCCAGATTCCAAGGTGATAGTCACACTCTTGTCGTCTTGAGTCGCAGACTGGAATCGAACGCCAGTTTTGAAATTAATTCCACGTTTCCGATATGCCCGTTCCATTGCCTTTGAAACCGCAGCGTCTTCAGCTGGTACGAGTGTTGGTAGTCCCTCGATGATAGTCACATCAACGCCGAACGACTTCCATACGGAAGCGAATTCAACTCCAATAACTCCGCCACCAAGAATGATTGCGCTTTGCGGGACGTAATCAATTTGCAAAGCCTGATCGCTTGTCATTACTCGGCCAGAAATTTCAAGTCCTGGAATTGATCGCGCGAAGGAACCCGTTGCTAAAACAATATTCTTGCCTTCGTAGCGCTGACCATTTACTTCAACCGCATTAGGTGCAACTAGTTTTCCAGAACCTTCAACATAAGTAATGTCGCGACTCTTAACTAAACCTTGTAGACCTTTATACAGTCGACCAATTACGCCATCTTTGTATTCATTGACTTTGGTCATGTCAATGC
>JACCDP010167848.1_pt1 | contig 12408 bp, 10 predicted proteins | sample 7445841 | NCBI WGS metagenome assembly JACCDP01 (sample SAMN15323441, study PRJNA562643) | freshwater metagenome | isolation source: river surface water | place: USA:Blue River Watershed | collected 2017-08-17
CACCCGCACCGACACCGGGCAGTGATCCGAGCCCGTGACCTGGTCATGGATCTCGGGCTGCGCGAACTTGAGCCCATCGGACGTCAGGCAGTAATCCAAGCGCCACCCGATGTTGCGGGCGCGGATGCCGGGGCGATAGCTCCACCAACTGTAGCGTTGGCCGAGCTTGGGGAACTGCGCGCGGAAGGTGTCCGTGAAGCCGTGGTCGTTGAGCAACGTCCCGAACGACTCACGCTCTTCGTCGGTGAAGCCGGCGTTGCGGCGGTTGGTGGCGGGGTTGGCCAGGTCGATCTCCGCGTGGGCGACGTTGAGGTCGCCGCAGACGACGACGGGCTTCTTCTTCGCCAGCTTGGCGAGGTGTTTCCGGAAATCGGCATCCCACTGCAGGCGGTAGTCGAGGCGTTCCAGCTCGCGCTGCGAGTTGGGCACGTAGGCGCTGAGCACGTAACACCCGGCGAACTCCGCGGTCACGACGCGGCCTTCACGCGGGTGATCGCCCGGGAAGTCCGTCGCGACCGACAACGGCGCGGTCTTCGACAGGATGGCCGTGCCCGAGTAACCCTTCTTTTCGGCCTCGTGCCAAAACTGGTGCGGGAACGCGAGGCCGAGCGTGCGCGCCGTCGCCGTCTCGCACTTCGTCTCCTGCAGGCACAGGACATCGGGAGCGGCGGTCGCGATGAAATCCGCCAAGCCCTTGCCCAGGGCCGAGCGGACCCCGTTGACGTTCCACGAGAAGATCTTGGCGGAACTCACTTGGCGGGCTTCTTCTTGGCGTCCGCGGCTTCCTCCGGGGTCGCCCTGCGACCGAAGAGCGAATTCATCTTCTCGTCCAAAGTATCCTTGGGGCGCGGCGTCGGCTTGGTCGTCGGCGTCGTCGTCGGCTTTTCGGTCACGACCGGCGCGGGCTTCTCGACGGGCGCCGGCGCGGTGGGCAGCGGGGCGATCGGCGGGACGTACGGGCGATCGGTCTTGTAGGGCGCGGGAATCGTGCTGCCCTTGTCGGCGAGTTCGGCGATCTTGCGGCGGACCCCGGCTTCGAAGTCCGTGAGCTTCTGGTCGATTTCGAACTTCAGGCCTTGGGCGCGCACCTCGAGCGTACCGTCGCCGAGCACCTTGGATACCTGCAGCACATCGCCTTCGGCCAAGGGGATATCCGCGACCTTCTTCCCCTTCTCCATCAAGGCCGTGCTGGTCGCGGTCGTCACCAGGACGGAAGGCGGCCAGAAAATGGGGCGGGCGTTGAGCGCGGTGTAATCGAGCTTCTGGCCGGCATCGGCCTTGGGCTTGGGCTCCACCTTGGCGACGGTGTCGCTCGGCTTCGCGGGCTCCTCGGTCATGGGCTTGGCCGGCTCGGTCGGCTTGGCGACGGGCTCTTCCACCTTGGCGACGGGTTCGGCCGGCTTGGCCGGTTCTTCGACCTTCGCGACCGGTTCCGCGGGCTTGGTGGGTTCGGCCGGCTTGGCGGGTTCCTCCACCTTGGCGACGGGTTCGGCCGGCTTGGCCGGCTCCTCGACCTTCGCCACCGGTTCGGCGGGTTTGGCCGGCACGTCAACCGCGACGACGGTCCCACTCGGTACGTTCGTGAACGTCGCGGTAAACGTCGGGAGGAAGAAAAGGATGGCCACGGCGCCGACGAGGGCGCCGAGCAGGAAGACCATCAGGTGACGGAAGAAGGCTAACATGAGGGAAGTATATTAGGAGCCGGCCTTGATTTCAATCACGTCGTGCGGCGCGGCCTCACGTTGGCCGGCGGGCGTCACGCGAATGTAACGGGCGTTGGCGCGATGTTCCGTCAGGTTCCGGGCGCCGAGGTAACCCAATCCGCTCTGGACGCCGCCCGCGAGGGTGCCGAGCACCTGATCGACGGTGCCGGAGACTTCCTTGAGCGCTTCGATGCCTTCGGCCGCCACCTTGTTGAACTTGCCGGCGGTGGAATGGCCATAGCGGGAAGCGGAACCCTTGCGCATGGCCTCATGCGAACCCATGCCGCGGTATTCCTTATAGGTCTTGCCGTTGATCTCCATCAACTTGCCCGGCGCCTCGCGGCTCCCGGCGAGGAGGCCGCCGAGGATGACCACATCGGCCAGCGTGAGGGCCTTGACGATGTCACCGCTCTTCGTGATGCCGCCGTCGGCGATGATGCGGACGCCCTTGCGCTTGGCCGCCTGCGAGGCGACGTACAAGGCGGTGAGCTGGGGGATGCCCACGCCCGCCACGATGCGGGTGGTGCAAATGGAGCCGGGACCCTGGCCGATCTTGACGGCATCGACGCCCGCGTCGGCGAGGAAGGCCACCCCGTCGCCGCTGGTGACGTTGCCGGCGATGAGCGTGAGGTCTTTGTGCTGCTTGCGCAGCAGGCGGATGGCGTCACCGACGCCCTTCGTGTGACCATGCGCCGTGGAGACGGCGAGGGCATCGGCGCCTTCCGCGACGAGGGCCGCGGTGTGGGCGAGGAAGCGGTCGCGGTCGATCTCGCCTTCCGGCGTCCGCGGGACGGAGATCGCCACGCCGACGCGCAGGCGGAAATCGCCGTCGCGGGTCGGGCGCACGTGCGCGCGGGATTCCTCGGAGATGCGTTCGATGTCGCTCAGCGTGAACAAACCGCGCAGGCGGTTCTTGGCGTCGACGACGAGGAGCTTGTTCTGACCGACGTGTTCGGAGAAGAGGCGGTCGGCCTTGGCGATGGGATCCTTCCCGAGGTCCTTCTCGAAAACCGAGAAGACCTTGTCCCGCGGAATCATGACCTCGGCGACCTTCCGCTGGCCGTGGCGTTCCTTGACGGCGCTGCCGGGCAAGAGACCCATGAGGGTGTTGTCGCGCCCGACGACCGGGAAGGTGCTGAAGGCGAGACCATCGGCTTCGATGCGCAGCAGGACTTCGGCGATGGTATGCTCGGGGGAGACCACCGCGGGGTCGCCGATCATCCCATGGATGTGGTTCTTCACGCGACGGACCTCCGCGACCTGCTCCTCCTGCTTCATGTTGTAGTGCAGGAGGCCGAGGCCGCCGTTCAAGGCCATCGCGATGGCCATGCGGTGCTCGGTGACCGTGTCCATGTCCGAGGACAGGATCGGCAAGGACAGCGGGAGCGCGTCGGACAAGGAGGAGTCCAGGCGGGTCATCCGCGGCAAGACCTCGGAGTAACGCGTCGCCAGGGAGACGTCGTCGTAGGTCAGGCCCAGCCCGGCATTGGCCAAGAAGAACTTGTCCGCGGAGAGGTAAAAGCGTTCGTCGAGGGAAACGCGGCCCTTGTTTTTAGAGGAGGCCATAGCAGGTCGGTTTCCCCAAAGGGTGTTAGGCAGGCTACGGTGGGCTGGCAATTTGTTTTTGCGGCTAAGGGTTATTTAAGGAACGATCGGCCCATGATTGACGGCAAATTCGAATTCAAGCGGGTGCGGCGACGCTTTCGGCACCCCTTGCGGACGGGCCTGGGCGAGGTCGAAGCCGTCGAACGCATCCTGCTGCGGTCTCAGACCCAAGCAGGCTTAGGTTACGGCGAAATCGCCCCGTGGCCCGGCTTTCCCACCGAAACCACCGAGACCGCGCTCGAGGTCCTCCGTTCGGCCCAAGGAAACCTGTCCCACCTCACCGCCGTGGTCGAAGCCTCGCCCCAGCTCCCTTGCCTGGCGGCCGCCCTCAGTTCCTGCCGCCACTGGGCGGCCATCGCCGCCTTGCGCGGTGGCCTTCCCTGCGCTGGGTTGACCACGCCGGACGGCGCGGACTGCGGGCAAAAACACGCCGAGGGTTTCCGCACGCTGAAGGTGAAGATCCTGCCCACCACCGACATCGCCGAGGTGCGCAGCCTGTTGGCGCGTTTCGACGGGACCTTGCGCTTGGATGCCAACGCCTCGCTCGATTTGGCGGCGGCGCGGACGTGGTTGGAGTTCGTGCGCAGCGAACCACGGGTGGAATTCCTGGAACAGCCGCTGCCGGTCGGCCACGCCGGCTACGCCTCGCTGGGCACGGCCAAGGTGGCGCTCGACGAATCCTTCCTGACGCCGGCGGGGCTGGCGTGGGATGGGCCGGTGGTGGTGAAGCCGCTCTTGGTCGGCGACTGGGATCGGTTCCGCGCCTGGCGCCAAGGCGAACCGGGCCGCCGCGTGGTCTATTCTTCCTGCTTCGAAACCGCCATCGGCCGACAAGGCGCGCTCTGGTTGGCGGCCCAAGACGGCGCGCCCACCGCCGTCGGCTTCGACACGCTGGGCCGCTTCGAAAGGGATGGCCGTGACCGCCATGTCGGCGGACCCTCGGCCCACGGGGCGCCGGACCTCGACTGGGAACAATTCTGGCAAGAACTCACATGAACGCCGTCGCCATCTTCTCCCCCGATCACGCCACCTACTTGGCGGAAATCGCCGCAGCTTGGGGCGCCGAACGGCCGGTGTTCCTCGGCAACCCACAATGGGGGCCCGCCGAAATGGCGGACGCCGCCCGCCTCATCCCCGCAGGCACGGAGGTCGTGGGCGCCGCCTTCACGCCGACCGGACCGGCTCCGGCGGATTGGCCCGCGAGCGGCCGCGGCCACACGATGATTCCCACCGGCGGCACGGGCGGGGTCGTGAAATTCGCGGTGCATGACCCGGCCTCGCTGGCCGCGGCGGTGCGCTCCCTGTGCGACTACCTGGTGACGCGCGGACTGTCACCGACGCTGCACACGGTGACCTTGACGCCCCCTTGGCACGTGAGCGGACTGATGCCCTTCGTACGCGCCGCCTTGACCGGTGGGCGGCACCTCGTCCTCGACGGACGCTTCCCCGCCGGCGCGCCGCTGCCGTCCGTCAAACTCCCGACCGACGGCACGCGCATCGCCTCCTTGGTCCCGGCCCAGCTCCTCCGCGTCCTCGCGCACCCCGCCGGCGAAGCGTGGCTCAAGCGCTTCCACGTCGTGTTGCTCGGTGGGTCCGCCGTCCCGCCGGCCTGCCTCCGCGAAATCCGCGACCGGCGGCTCCCCGTCTTCCTGACCTATGGCATGACCGAAACGGCCGCGGCCTGCGCCGTGTGTCCGCCCGAAACGATCTGGAAAAACCAGCCACCGCGCGGGGTGCCGTTGCCGAGGGTCCACTTCGGACTCGCGGGCGACATCCTGACCGTCGCGACGCCGGCGCTCGCCCGGGCCATGTGGCCGAACGCGGCGCTCTCGCACAATGGCCATCTCACGCAGGACCGGGCGGAGCTCGGCGCCGACGGCACCATCCGCATCCTCGGTCGCGCCGATCGGGTCATCGTCTCCGGCGGCGAAAAGATCGACCCCAGCCGCGTCGAAGGCGTCTTCGCCGCCTGTGCGTCCACCCATGTGCTGGGCGTACCCGACCCGCAGTGGGGCGAGCGCGTGGTCGCGTTGGTCATCGGGGCGGCCGAGCTCGAGCCGGCGCTGCGTCGCCTGGCCGAACGCCTGGAACCCGCCGCACGCCCGAAGCACTACGTCTTCGTCGCGGAGGTGCCCACGGATGCCCGGGGCAAATTGGACCGCACCGCCGCGCGGCGGCTGTTCGGCGCTTAGGCGCGGACGGCTTTCCAGACGCGCAGGCAGGACTCCACGAGCGCGGGGAAGTCGGCGAGCGGGACCTGCGAAGGACCATCGGAAATCGCCTTCGCGGGGTTCGGGTGCGTCTCCATGAAGAGGCCATCCGCGCCGGCGGCGAGGGCGGCCTTGGCGAGGACCGGCACGTACTCGCGCTGACCACCCGAAGAACCACCGGCGGCGCCGGGGAGCTGCACGGCATGCGTGGCGTCCATGATCGTCGGGTGACCGAAGCCGGCCATGATCGGGAAGGAACGCATGTCGACGACGAGGTTCTGGTAACCGAAGGTCGTGCCGCGGTCCGTCTGCCAGATTTCGGCGGCGTGGGCGCCTTCGAGTTTGTCGACGACGAAGCGCATCTCGAACGGCGAAAGGAACTGGCCCTTCTTCACGTTGACGACCTTGCCGGTCTTGGCGGCCGCGACGAGGAGGTCGGTCTGGCGGCACATGAACGCCGGCACCTGCAGCACATCGACGACCTTGCCGACGGCTTCGCACTGTTCCGGGCCATGGATATCGGTGAGGACGTTGAAGCCGAAATCCTTCTTCACCATCGCGAGCAATTCGAGCCCCGCCTGCATGCCCGGACCACGATCGCCGGACAGCGAGGTGCGGTTCGCCTTGTCGTAGGAACCCTTGAAGATGATGTTCAGTTCCGGGTGCTTGGCCGCCAAGGCCTTCAGCTCGGTGGCGACGGTCCGGCAATTGGACTCGGACTCCAGGGAGCAAGGGCCGGCGATGAGGAGGAGGCGGCGTTTGTCGTGCAGCATGCCTCTCTAATAGGAGGGCAAACCCCGGCAGGGCGAGCCGTAACCCGCCGTCAGCGCCCCAACCACTTCAGGACCTCGGCCAAGGAGCGCGTGTTGAGCACCTGCTCGCGGGTCAACCAGCCCTTGCGGGCGATGCGGACGCCATGGGCGGCGAACGCCAGCTGCTCGGTGTCATGGGCGTCGGGGTTGATGGACGTCAGCACGCCCTTCTCCGCCGCGCGCCGCCACCAGCGCCAATCCATGTCGAGGCGCCAAGGGTTCGCGTTCAGCTCGATGATCGTGTCGTTGGCCGCCGCCGCGTCGATGACCTTGGCGATGTCGAGGTCGTACGGCTCGCGCTTGTTCAGCAAGCGGCCCGTGAGGTGACCGACCATGTCCACGTGCTCGTTCTCGATGGCCTTGATGATGCGCGCCGTCTGGGTCTCGCGGTCGAGGCCGAAGCGGTTATGCACCGAGGCCACCACGAAATCGAGTCGGGCCAGGACGTCGTCCGCGAAATCGAGTTCCCCTTCGCCGAGGATGTCGACTTCGCTGCCGGTCAACACGCGGACCTTGAAGCGGCCCGAAGCATTGAGCTTCGCCACGGCTTCGAGCTGGCGGGCCAGCCGTTCTTCATCGAGGCCGCGGGCCTGGAAGCTGGACTTCGAGTGGTCGGAGATGCCGAGGTATTCCCAGCCGAGGCTCTCGGCGGCCGCCGCCATCTGCTCCAACGTATGGTCGCCGTCGGATTCCGTCGTGTGGTTATGGAAGACCCCGCGGAGGTCGGCGAATTCCACGAGCCGGGGCAACTGGCCCTTCTCGCCCGCTTCGATCTCGCCATTGCCTTCGCGGAGTTCGGGCGGGATCCACGGCAGGCCGAGGGCGGCGAAAACCTCCGCCTCATCCTTGGCGCCGGGCGCGACGGCCGGGCCGCCTTCGAGGGACTTGAAACCCCACTCGCTCATGCTGAGGCCGCGCGACAAGGCGCGGTGCCGCATGGCGACGTTGTGCTCCTTGGAGCCCGTGAAGTGATGCAGCGCGAAATAGAACTGCTCGAGCGGGACGACGCGGAGGTCGGCCTGCAGGCCGCTCTCGAAGCGGACGCTCGATTTGGTTTCGCCGTGGGCGGTGACCTCCTTCACGCCCGGATAGCCCACGAACCACGCCATGATCGGCGCGGGGTCGGACGACGCGACGAGGAAGTCCAAGTCGCCGACGGTCTCGCGCGAGCGCCGCAGCGAGCCCGCGGATTCGGCGCGCTCCGTCTGCGGGAGGGCGCGCAAACCGGCGAGGATCGGCTCGGCGACTTCGGCCGCTTCGTACCAGCGGTGACGTTTGCCGTAGGCGACGCGGTTCTTGATGCCTTCGAGGATCTTGACCTGCGTCTTTTCGCCAAAGCCCTTGAGGTCGGCGACGGCCCCGCTGGCGCACGCGGCTTCGAGTTTGGCGAGGTCGTCGATGTTCAGCTGCGTCCAAAGCGCGCGGACCTTCTTCGGCCCGAGGCCGGGGATCTGGATGACCTCCAGCAAGCCGGGCGGAATGCTCGCCTTGAGCTTCTGGTGGAACGGCAGGACGCCATCGCGGTGGAGCGTGGTGATCTTGTCGACCAACGCCTCGCCCATGCCGGGGATTTCCTCCAGCTTGTGGGTGGCGATCAGCTCGCCCAAGTCCTCGGTGAGCGACTCCAACGTGCGCGCGCCGGACGAATACGCGCGGATCTTGAACGGGTTCTCGCCCGTCAGTTCGAGCAGCGTCGCGATCTCATCGAGGACCGCGGCGATTTCGGATTTGGCCATCATGGGTGCCGCGCTTTTTCCCCCTGGTAGATGCCATCGAGCGTGGCGAAGTCCGCCTCGCGGCTGCCGCTTTCGATGATGTGCTGGTAATCGCCGGCATGGGTCAGCTCCCATTCGGCGGCCTGGACGCGGCGATCGATCTCGTCGACCGGGTCGGTGCCGCGGCCGGTGAGGCGACGGCGCAGTTCGACCGGATCGAGGACGCGGACGAAGACCGTCACCAGGGCGGCGGCGAGGCGCGGGTTGGACGCCGCTTGGGCGCGGATGGTCGCGGCGCCTTGGACGTCGACGTTGAGCAGCGCGTCGAAGCCGGCGTCCAAATGGGCCGCGACGTCCTTGGCGCGCGGGCCGTAGAGGTTGCCATGGACGGTGGCGTGCTCGAGGAAGACGCCCGCGGCGATCTGCTTTTCGAATTCGGCCCGCGCCAAGAAGTGGTAGTCGACGCCATCGACCTCGCCGGGCCGCGGGGGGCGCGTGGTGCAGGTGATGACGCGACGGATGGCCTGCGGGTAGGCGTCCGTCAGACGGCTGCACAAGGTCGTCTTCCCGCTCCCGGCGGGCCCCGAAACCACGATGAGCAAAGGACGGCTCACGCGAGGCAGGTCGAATTGTAGAGACAAGCCAGACCCAGGACGAGGGCGAGCCCCCCGATGAGTTTGCGGCGCATCGGCGTGGCCAAGACCCAGTCGCACTGTTGGTTGAAGGCCACCGGCGAGGAGGCCCACCAGAGACCGAAGAGCACGAGGACACCGTACGACACCGACGCATCGAGGAGGCTCAAGGGGAGCTGACGATAGCCCGCATCCAGCGTCAGCCGGGCCAAGAAAAGCATGAGCACGCCCAAGCAGCGCACGGACAGGAAGTCCGGCATGTACAGATAGGTCAACAAACCGGCCCCCACGAAGACGATCATCACCAAGTTGCGCGGGAGCCCCGCGAGGTCGGGCTCGGGCATCGTGTAGAGCTGCCAAGCGAACCAACCCACCGCGAGGGCGAGCAGGATGAGCGTGGCGGCGCGGTCGCGACGAAAGGAAACCAGCAGCGGGGAGCCGCTGAAGAGCAACCAACCGCCGAGGCAAAGGAAGGCGGCGAGGGCGTAATAGGCTTGGGCGAGCGTCACACCGTCAAATTAGGACAAGCCGACCGCCTGAAGCAACAAGGGAGGTTCAGCTCCGCGCGACCAATTCACGCTCCGCCCACCGGGCATGTTCCGCGACCATGGGATCCGCGTGTCCGAGCAGGGAGCGGATCGCGGGCAAGTCCGCCGCCGTCCCCGTATTCCCGAGGACCGTGAGGGCGTTGCGCTGCCAGCGACGGAGCCCCAAGCGCTTCACGGGTGTCCCGCGGAAGTGCTCGACGAATTGTTCCTCCGTCCAGGCCAAGGTCGCGCGGAGGTCGGGCAAGGCCCGCGGGGCGAAGCGCGCTTCCTGCGTGGCTTTCGCCCAACGATTCCACGGGCACACATCCAGGCACTCATCGCACCCGAAGACCCGGTCGCCGAGCGGGCGGCGGAATGCCTCCGGGATCGGCCCGTCGTGTTCGATCGTGAGGTAGGCCAAGCAGCGGCGGGCGTCCAATTGATAGGGCGCGACGATGGCGGCGGTCGGGCAGGCATCGAGGCAACGCGTGCAGGTCCCGCAGCGGTGGGCCTCCTTCTCGGAAGGCGCGAGCTCGAGCGTGGTGAGGATGACCCCGAGGAACAACCACGTCCCAAAGCCGCGCTGCAAGAGGATGGTGCTCTTCCCTTGCCAACCCAAGCCCGCTTCGGCGGCGAGGGGTTTTTCCAGCACGGGGCCGGTGTCCACGTAAGGCTTCTGGTCGCCACCGAGCGCGCGCATCACCCCGCAGAGCTTCTTCAGCCGACGCAACATCACGTCGTGGTAGTCGGCCCCGAGCGCATATTTCGCGATGCGGTAGGCCGCGGGCGGGTGGGGTTGGTAATAATTCAGCCCCACCACGATGATGCTGCGGGCCTCGGGCAGGACGCGCGTGGCGTCGGTCCGGCGCTCGGGGTTCTTCGCGAGCCAGTCCATGTCCCCGTGCATGCCGTCGGCGATCCACCGGCGGAAGTAATCCGCCCGGACATCCGCGTGGACGGGGGCGACGCCGAAGACATCGAACCCCATCGCCAGAGCTTCGGCCCGCAGACGTTCCCGCAGCGCGACCGCCTCCATGGCTTAACCGAGGATGAGCAACACCCGGGCGACGATCTCGTCCACCGGCGCGAGCTTGCCGACGCCTTCGTAGCCGCAAGCCAACATGCCTTCCGCCGGCTCCACCACGGCATGGCCACGGGACCGGAGGGTCTGCAGGTTCGCCTGGGTGGCGGGGTGTTCGTACATCTTGCCGTTCATCGCGGGACACAGCAGGACGGGGCCGCGGGTCGCCAGGTAGATCGAAGTCAGGAGGTCGGGGGCCAAGCCATGGGCGAACTCGGCCATCGTGTTGGCCGTCAACGGGGCGACCAGGAGGAGGTCGGAGGAATCGGCGATTTCGATATGGCTCGGCTGGGAATTCCGGCCCTCTTCCCACATGTCGATGGCCACCGGGCGGCGGGACATGATCTGGAGGGTCATCGGGGTGATGAACTGGGCGGCGCCCTTGGTCATGACGACCTGGACCTCGGCCCCGTACTTGATGAGCTGGGAGGCCAAATCGGCGGCCTTATAGGCGGCGATCGAGCCGGTGACCCCGAGGGTGATGCGTTTGCCGACGAGCTGAGACATGACCCCATCTATAGAAGGAAGCCGCGGAGGGGTGGCGAGGGGAAAGGGCTTCCCCATCCCCCACCCCCGAAAATGCCCTCGAAACGCCCGAAAACGCTCTTTCTGGTTTGCCACCAAGGGCGGGGGGGGTTGCGATGCTCCCCACTTATGCAATCCGACATTGGTCTCATTGGTCTGGCCGTCATGGGCCAAAACCTAGCCCTCAACATCGCGGATCATGGCTTTGCGATTTCGGTCTACAACCGAACCGCCGCCAAAACCGACGAATTCATCAAGGAAAACCCCAAGACCCCGGGTAAGCTCTCGGGCTACCCCACGATGAAGGAGTTCGCCGCTTCCCTGAAGAAGCCCCGTAAGGCGATCATCCTCGTCAAGGCCGGCGCCCCGACGGACGCGGTCATCAACGAGCTCGCCGCGGTCTTCGAGCAAGGCGACATCATCATCGACGGCGGCAACGCCCTTTGGACGGACACCATCCGCCGCGAAAAGGACCTCAAGGCCAAGGGCCTCCGCTTCATCGGTTCCGGCGTGTCCGGCGGTGAAGAAGGCGCCCGCTTCGGGCCATCCCTCATGCCGGGCGGCGACCCGGCCGCTTGGGCGGAACTCAAGCCCATCTGGGAAGCCGTCGCTTCCAAGGTCGATGCCGTCACCGGCGTGGAACTCACCGGCGCCAAGCCCGGCCAGCCCATCAAGGGCGGCGTGCCGTGCGTGACGCACATCGGCCCCGATGGCGCCGGCCACTACGTCAAGATGGTCCACAACGGCATCGAGTACGGCGACATGCAGATGATCTGCGAAGCCTACGACCTGATGCGCGGCCTCCTCGGCATGACCCCCGATGAGATCGGCACCGTCTTCGAGGAATGGAACCAGGGCGACCTGAACTCCTTCCTCATCGAAATCACCGCCAAGGTCCTCAAGCAGAAGGATCCCGAGACCGGCAAGCCGCTCGTCGACGTCATCCTCGACACCGCCGGCCAGAAGGGCACGGGCAAGTGGACCAGCGCCAACGCCCTCGACATGGGTGTCGCCGCCCCGACCATCGCCGAAGCCGTCTTCGCCCGCTGCCTCTCCGCCGTGAAGGAAGAACGCGTCGCCGCCGCCAAGGCGCTCCGCGGTCCGAAGCGCGCCATGACCAAGCCCGACAAGGCCAAGATCATCGCCCAGATCCGCGACGCCCTCTACTGCTCCAAGATCTGCTCGTACGCCCAGGGCTTCCAGCTCATGCGCGAAGCGCAAAACGAGTACAAGTGGAAGCTGCACTTCGGCGAGATCGCCAAGATCTGGCGCGGCGGTTGCATCATCCGCGCCCGCTTCCTCCAGAAGATCACCGAAGCCTTCGAGAAGAAGCCCCGCCTCGCGAACCTCCTGCTCGACCCGTACTTCAAGAAGACGGTCAAGAAGGCGCAGAAGAACTGGCGCAAGGTCATCGCCCTCGCGGTGAAGCACGGCATCCCCGTGCCGACCCTCGGTTCGGCCCTGTCCTACTTCGACTCGTACCGCACCGAAAGCCTCCCGCAGAACCTGCTCCAGGGTCAGCGCGACTTCTTCGGCGCGCACACCTACGAGCGCACCGACAAGCCGCGCGGCGAGTTCTTCCACATCGACTGGCCGGA
>JACCDP011143724.1_pt1 | contig 12405 bp, 27 predicted proteins | sample 7445841 | NCBI WGS metagenome assembly JACCDP01 (sample SAMN15323441, study PRJNA562643) | freshwater metagenome | isolation source: river surface water | place: USA:Blue River Watershed | collected 2017-08-17
AGGCAGGTTACAGATAGATTAAAATTATATGAAAGAAACTCTTTGGAAGCTTTTTTGGGAGATATTAATTAATGCCGTAATTATTATCTGTATATATTATTTATGGAATTGGTTGATGACTGATTTGATTTCAGCTAAAAAACTTACTTTCATACAAGCTTGGGGTATACGAGCATTGGTTCAGTTTATAATTTATAATCGTAGTTATGAAAGAAACAAATAATATGCAAAAATATATGGTTATGATTAAAGATGGCGGCAAATGGGAAGAATACGCTCGTTTGAAGAGCAAAGATCTTGCAGAAACCGTTTTAAAGCTTGTTAGCAAGGATTTTCCTGCTAAGATTGTCGAACTGAAATGAGATTATTTATTCTAGTTATTGTTTCGGCGGCTTTAGGTTTGATAACTTCAATCCTTTTGTACGAGCTATTCAACATAAATTTCCCGCCATTATTTATTGGATTGGCTATTAACGCGATTGGGTATTATATATTTAGAAAGAGTATAAATGAAGATTGCGATCAATAAAAGCTACGGCGGCTTTGTGCTATCCGATAAAGCTATGAAGCGATATGCTGAACTAGCTAACATCAATCTTGTATATAAAGATGGCGAATTTTATACAGAATATGTAGATCCAGACAATTTATACGTTGATTCAGATATCAGCCGAGACGACATTAACCTTATCAAGGTTATCGAAGAACTTGGCGGCGATGCTTCTTACAAGCATTCTGATATCGTTGTCAAAGAGATACCTGATAACGTCAAATGGCGCATAGTTGAAAGAAGCGGCAAAGAAATTATTAGAATAGATGGATAAAGAGAACGTACATATTTTTGAATATAGAATAAAGTCAGACGAACTAGAAGAGTCGTCATTTGATTGGGGCAAAATATTAGGATTACTTTGCGGCGAAATTTGTATAGTTTTATTAAATAAAGAGTCCCAAGATAAGTATATAGAAGATGAAGAGTATAGAGTAAAAGTAATTAATTTTATTCGCGCAAAAACTTCATTTCGTAAGTATGAAAATGTGTATTCATTGTGTATATCTTTAGATAAAGAAGATATACAAAATATATGAATACCAAAGAGTACGAATATTTTAAAGCCAGAGTCGCCGCATTAATTAATTCTATAAGAGATGTTAAAAAAAATATAGAAGATATCGGCGGCTTTATTGAACCTGAATTAGAAGAAGAGTTTTACGAAAATATAGATTGTGCAATTATGGCGTTGTCAGATTGTATAGAAAACATAGAATCTGATGAAGCTATGATGGATTTAGATGAAAAACAAAGCAAAGATATAGAAGAAGAAGAGTAAATTAAAAGCAGATGTATAAAGAAATAGATATATACATGTAGATAGATATTAGTAAGTAGTATAGTAAAGTAAATAGAGAATTTGATGTAAATTGTAGAATCTTAAGATGATTGAAGTGTCAATATTGATAGCAGTTTTTATATACTATGTGATAGTAGGAGACGGTAAGCAAAAAGACTAAAACAATACAAAAAACCCCACTTTTGTGGGGTTTTCTACTGTTTTTATACCCAAATATACACACATAAATACATATAGAATATATAGTAAATATAGTAGGAGATAATATAGATATAGAAGATATTGTAAGATAGTATAGATTAGTATAGAGGAGAATGGGTACTGCGCGACATTTATTTATTTTATTCGCCCTTTTGGCTATTTTTATACACTTTTTAACACTTATATTCCCTTTTCCCCCCTTATCGAACTAAATAGAACAATAATTACCCCCAAAGTTTAACTGCATTTTGTTAAATATAGTCTTTTTCCCTATACAGAAATGAATAAATTGTTATTTTCCCTATAGAGAAAAGAATAAAAGTACATTAATTGTCTTTTTCCCTATATAGAATAAAAGAATAATAACTCAAAGATTAACCAAGTTTGTCGAAATAAGACTAAATAAGGCGGCGGCGCGGCCAAGTTTGCCATATAATCCTTAAATAAGAGTTATTTTATTGTTTTCCCTATATATAGAGAATAATAAACAAATGAATATAATTCAAATAGGATGTAATGACTGTAACGACGAAGTGTTCAAGTTTGTCGTAAATAACGTAAATAAGATAAATAATTTCGTCGCGATTGATGCTTTGCCAAAGGCTACCGATATTGCGCGAAATAAGTATAGTTTTTTAGGAGATAAACTTACAGTTATAAATTGCGCCGTAGGATTAAAAAGTGGATTATTATCTTTTTATTACCCGCAAAATGATAATATCAGCGAACACGCTTCATTAAATATAGATCATTTAAAAGGACATTCTCATAAAATAATAAATAAAATTACTATTCCTGCTATAGAAATAAATACATTAGTATCTGATATAGTAGAGAAAATAGGCCAAATAAACAGATTCTACATAGATACAGAAGGTTTTGATGTACCATTATTAATGCAATTAGATATAGATAAATATAAAATAGACTATCTAGAGTTTGAGCATGTTCATTCAGATGGCGTACATAAAACAGGAGACAATTTAAATAAACTTTTAGAGAAGCTAAAGATTAATTATAATTCACTAAATAAGAGCGGCGAATATAATATGATAGCTCAAAGTTTAAAATGAAACCGCTAAATAAAGAAACATCTGAATTTTTTATGAAGATGGTAGATGAAAAGTTAAATAAGTTAGTTTGCTGCGAAACTGAGGCAGAAAGAATACAGATAATAAAAGAATTAAATAGTCTAAAAATAAGATTGCAGTATGAATTAAAACAAATAGAAAATCTAGGGGAATATTAAAATTCGCGCCGCATTGATGTTTTTTGCCCCTTGACAACCGCACTTTCCCGTGTTAATCTGGCGGTCATGAATGAAGTATTGAAGCGTGGTCGTGGTCGCCCCAAAGGAGCATCCAGCCCGAATATTGTATCTGTAAATATTGATACGTTGCTGGAAAAACTAGATAAAATTAAATCTACTGAAGTGAAAGTTTCAAGAACTTGGCTATTGGACCTTGACAAGATGACTACTATAGACGAAACTGTCCTTGAGGCAGAGGTAGAACAAAAAATTGAGTTTAAAGTATCTTAAAATATATGGCTTTTGATAAACTTGTTGGACAGATTTCAGTTAAAAAGAAACTAGGATTTTACCTAGAGGCATACAATAGTACTTCTATTGTTCCATTTTTAAATTTTGTAGGCGCAAAAGGATTGGGCAAGACTGAATTTGCCCGTGAATTTGGCCGCAATATTTTAAATGCAGAAGGAAATAAACGTACCTTTGTAGAAATAAACAGTTCTACAGTTAAAGGTGTGAGCCAATTTTTCGAGCAAATATATCTACCTTTTATCCTAGATAAAGAAGTAACTATCTTTTTTGATGAAGCTCACGCTCTTCCTAAAGAAGTAATAATGGTTTTTCTGTCTATATTTAATACAGAAAGTGGTACTGAAAAGACTATTATACATAAAGAAACTGCATATACTTTTGATTTTAAAAAGCATTCTTTTCTTTTTGCTACTACGGAAAGTGACAAGATCTTCGCGCCGTTCAAAGATCGCCTTATTACAGTAGACTTTGACAACTATAGTCAAGCAGATTTGAGCCAGATTTTCTTAAATAATCTGCAAAATATAACGTTCGAAGCTGACGCGCTAGATTATATTTCATCTACTTTTAGGGGTAATGCGCGAAATTGTGTACAACGAGTAAAAGATGTACAGTTTTATAGTGCTTCTAGGAATGTAAATAACTTCTCTATGAATGAAATAAAAGATTTGTGCGACACGTTGGGCATCTTACCTGAAGGATGTACGCAAATTGAATGGAGAATATTAAATATACTTAGAAAAGAAGGGCGGCAATCATTGCAAGGATTGTCTGCGCGTACTGGTCTTAGTAGGAGTTCAATCCAGAAAGATCATGAGAATTATTTATTGTCCAGAGGATATATGGAAATAGATATTCAAAGAATTATTACGGCCAAAGGCTGTGCATTATTGAATAAATAAAAAAAGCCCCAAACTTTGGGGCCAAGTTTAAAATAAATTGTCCAAATAATCAGTTATAATCGTCGTTGTTATTGCTTCTATCGTAATAATAGAATATAGTACCAGGAGATATATTTGTAATTGCTCCAGTAATTAATAAAGGAGAATTATCTAAATATAATGGATTTGTAATAGATGTAGGAATATTAATTCCATTTGCTGTAAATCCGCTGATCGCCGCAGTAACTACTATATTTTTACCAGTTACTTTAGGAAGACTTGTACCTGTATTGAAAGAAGAATAAATCATATAGACTTTTACACTTTTTTAGGGTTCCAAGAAGTTTTTTTTGAAAGACCCCTTGACAACGTGCGAAAAAGTGCTAAGATGGTCGCGTCAAAGAGATCAACCGTTTAACTTGCTGAAAAAATGAAGTGGAAATACATCGGTAACCGCACTGGTGATGCAACAAAAAAAGAACAGTATATCGTCCATGCTGACGAGCTAACTGAAATCTATATGAAAGAACAGCCATATCCCCAGACGGTCAAGGTATATGTAGTGCAGCCGCCGAGTCCGCGCAATAACTTCCTCACCATGAAGGTTGGCGACATTATTACTATTTGTAATCCATATTATGAGATGTTCAAGTATTCTCATCCCGGTTTTATCCCAGTCAAAGAATAAATAATACATAGTATATATATGCTTAATAAAGATCAAGCATTCCTGATCAACGAGTTCATTCGTAAAAATGCCACCCGTAATTTGTGGGAAGTAAGTGATAAATTGTATACTCTACTTTCTGAAATAAAGAAACTAGAAGAACTGCCGCGAAATGAAACAGAAACTGCCGCCGCATAATATGATCGTCATACATCAAATTGGGCTTGACTTATACAACGTGTCTTATGTAAAGTATGTGGACCATGATGTGGTGCAGCACGTTAAATGTAATTTGAGTTCAGAAGATGTCGCCCAAATTCTAGGCAATAATTAATCCAAATTTTAAATAGTAGAAGTAAAATAAGGGGTAGATATATACGATTGTCTGCGTATATATAAATATGTGAAGGGTATTTGTGTTTATGACATGAGGTGTTCTCATTAAACTATCCTGCGCCGAGATCACATACTAACGGAGCCTTCTACTATTTTTCTCATTTTATTAGCAGATGTAAAGGTATTATTGCGGGTTAGGTATTTTACCTTGTCATCATAAACGCCAGCCCAGTAACAATATAAAAGCTTGGGCCATCTGCTGATATTCTTTGCCAAATTTTGTTCGAATTTTAAGAAATAAGGACTAAATAAGGAGTATAGTTATATAGTGTAAAAGCTGTATAGCTATTTTTTTTGTCTTATTGTATTAGAGTTACAAACGGGGGGGTGGGGTTCCCCCCAACTTGAAACTCTACATTATACCATATCCCCTTGGTCGTTGTCAAGACAGAAAAACATTTTTATTTGCTTATTTACGTCCAGGTTGGCACACTTCTACTTTCCGCCTCCCAAGGGGATAGACATAAAAAAACCCACCTTTCGGTGGGTTTCGCACTTGACTTCGCAGGATCAGTTCGCGGCGACTTCGATTTCTTCCATCGTCTTGATGACCGTGCGTCCCTTGCTGACGAGGGAGTTGAAAGCGTCCCGGCTGAAGATCGGATCTTCCTTACCCTTCGCAATGAAGAGATTGGAAAAGAAGTCTTGCTTCTTGCGCGATCCAGATCCGAACTCGCTGGAAATGGTCTGCTTCATTCGGAATCCCGGCTGGTCTGCACCGCCGCTGGATTCATGGGAATAGTAGTCAGTGACGGCGGAGAAAGCGTCGAGCAACGTCTCGCCGTTGTTCCCCTTGCCCCGTTGGAAAAGCTCAGACAAACGGGTGACGGTGTTGAATGACCGCGAAGACATTCCGTTGGTGTCGGTCGCTGACCATCCTGCGAACAGTGCGCGAGCGTCAACGGGAGTGACGGGAACTTCATTCGCGATGGTGAGAGCCTTCTTGAATTGAGCGGTCACCCCAAGGAACTGGTCAATGGCCTTTTCCATGTTCTCAATCTTGGGCAGAAGGTTCTTGGAGTGGCGGATCTTGAAACGGAACTCGCCGCTGGTGTCGCCCATCACGACCGCGAAGGTGTTGGCGCAAACGACGCAAGTCGAGGAGTTCACGCCGTAGAAGTTGGTGCTGCCGTCGATGCTGTCGAGGAGGCTGAAGCGGTTGTTGAACTCACGGTCGCCCACCTTGAAAGTGTCGAGTTCAGTGCCAAGCTTGACCGTCACAAACCGGCGGCAGCGATCATAGATAGTGCCAGCGGATTCGATGGTCGCGCCAGTTCCGCCCACTGCATTCTGCACGATCTCCCAAAAACGAGCGTTGGAAAGAGCGTTGTACGATTCAAACACGGGAACACCAGCAGCCTTGCCGTCATCGGAGCAACGGAAGAAAGACCAGCCTTCCAGCGGAGTGTCGTTGGCAACCAACAGGGGAAGACGTTCGATCTCGAAAGGGAACGCATCGTCAAAAGTGACGATGGGAACAACCTTGGTGAGACCGTGCCAAGCTTGTTCGATGCCAGCCTGAACGTCGCGAACTTCAATTTGATGAGCCATATTTTTCTTTCTGCAATGTGTTGTTGTTGTTTCTACCGACAGGGATACAGTAGACGATCAGGAAGAAATCGTCCACAACTTTTTCACTTTTTTTCACTTTTTTTTCGACGACGACCTGGGCTGCGCGACAAGAATCGTGCCAAGCTCCCGAAATACATGAAAATAAATATTTTTAAAAGCTTGACGCGCACCTGGGGTTTGTGTTATAATTAGAGTTTCACCTTGGGGGGAGGGGGTTCCCCCCCGTTTGTAACTCTGTTGGCATGATATCTGCTTAAGCAAACGCCGTGCCAAGTCCAGGTCGGCGCGTGAATTAAAAAATTTCGCTTGACGCACTTTTTTGTATTTTCCCCTTGCCCTTACACTGCAAGGTGCTACTGTATACCCATGACTGAAATGCAAAGCAAAGCACTGAAGCGAGTCAGAGAAGTTTACGCCAAGGCCGAGGAGATTTACGGCGTTCCTCTCACCTTTCCGATCATCAGCTTTAGGCTGAAAGGCCGTCGCGCAGGTTACGCCGTTCCCGCACATAACAAAATTGCTTTTAACAATGATATGCTACATCAGAACGGTGATGCTTTTATCAATGACACTGTGGGTCACGAAGCTGCCCACCTTATTGCTTATGCAGTTTATGGGTACAACATTGAGCCGCATGGTATAGCATGGAAGAAAGTTATGGTGAAGGTGTGCGGTCAATCTCCTACTCGTTGCCATACTTATGAAGTTAAAACAAAGAATGAGTATATTTGTAAGTGTGATAAAACTATTTACGTTTCTACCACCAAGCACAACCGTATATTAAGAGGTCAAGGCAGGTATTATTGTACTACCTGTAAAACCGAAATTCGATGGAAAAAACTATATGAAAAAGTTACCATCAGCACTCCAACTATTCAAATCCATTCGCAAGTTATTGCCACCATCAACTATTAAACACAAAAACAAAAAACTCTACAACAGAAAGAATAAAAAAAATGAAAATGACTATTAAGTATTACGTTCAGAACATCTATGGTGTCCGCCGCGAAAAGTTTCTAGATAAAAAACAAGAGAGTGTATTTATTCAGTTGACTGGGCGCAAGACTCTTGATAGTGTTAGTCGCGAACTGATTCGGGACCTAAGTGGGTCCAGTGTCGAGTTTGAGCAAGTTTTGCCGCCAGAATGATATTATTTGTTATACTCCTTGTTGTATTTATTCTACTAATTATATCTCCAAAAAAAGATGAATGACCAATATCGCGCAACTATTAAACAGAGCTTTGCATGGTGGGATGTCAAAGGGGCAGACCTTCCAATGGGTCTTTTTCAAGACTTCGATGAAAAGTTCAAGGCTTGGGAGCGCCGTCGCGGATTCAAGACTGACGAAGAAAGTAATCCAGATGATCCTGAACCTGTCAAGCCTCTTCGCGGCAATGCGTTGAGAAACAAGCTCGCCAGAGAAAGCAAGGAAAAAATGCTTGCAAAAGAAGCGGCGAAAGTCGCGAAAAGAAATGAGAAAAAGGGCTTGAAAGATCCGCGCAAAAATACTAAGTTCTCTCCGCCGATTGTCGGCAAGCGTTACCACTCAGACAATAACGCAAAGCGAGCCATCAAACACTTTATTCAAGTACATTATTTGACTATTCCAGAAGATTATGTATTTGGAGTAAGTAAGATTGATTGGGGAGTATACGAAGTAACAGGCACTAGAAAACAAACTAAGAAGTAATATTTATGACGCAATTATATCTAGCTAAATGGCCCGATGGCAGTATTTCACTTGTTGAAGCTGCAAATGAATTAGAGTTGTTCCGTGAATTGGACACTCAATGCGACCCATATTCTGCATCAATTTGCAAAATAAATAAATCAGAGCGGCTTCATCTTGAGTTTGAGATAAAGAAACAACGCGACGAATCATTTATTGATGTTGAAGTTGCAGAAGATGATGAAATAGTTTCAGAGTTCAAGCCTTTTGATTTTAAAAAAGATATGTTTATCCGCTATCTTTCAGAGATAACAGGAATTTCAATGAAAGCTTTAAAAAAGAGTCCTGAATATATAAAAGAAATGAAAAGTAAAATGAATATGGATTAAAACACAACCCCGCCTTGCGCGGGGTTTTTTTGCGTCTAAATTTTAAAATAACGACACTAAATACATCGGCAAATTTTGCCAAAGTTTACCGAAATAGCAGTAAATAGGGCGCAGTTATACTAATATAGCTATACTAGTACAGGTATAGAGATACAAAGTGGGGGGAGGCCCTCCCCCCTCCCTGTAACTCTAAACTTATACTAGTACAAGTCGGAGGGTTATACTACTATAACCGTATTATATTTATTCTTTCTTTGGCGCGAATATTAAAAGTAAAAACACTAACAGAAGAATTGCTATTAATTCCATTTTATTTAGTGTGTTTTATAGTTAACATTTGACACACTCTTATCCCAACACGCACGACAATTGAGACATTTATTGCCTTGCGCCGAACTAGGACAAGTAAATCCAATGTCAGACACACCGGAAGTAACACAGCCCAAACGATTGGCAATTGACACAGGAGGTTGTGCATTTAACATAAGAGCAGACAATCTCACAGTAAGATTCTCAGGCAATGCGCCGTTCTGTTTAACATATTCGGCAACAATCGAATATTCCCGAGTCGGCAACCAGAACTTTATGTGTGACAGATTTTTTGCAATCTGACAGATGTCTGTCAAATGTTTGAGAGACTGAAGATCTCCACTATCATGCCAACGAAAGAAACCAGAAGATTCTGTGCCATTGATTGCAATCGTCATTGCGTCAACCCACATTGGATCGGATATTTTATTAAAGCGACGAAGCAATGCATTTTTTACATTGGGAAAACCATATCGTCCTTTAAGAGCGTAACACTTGGAACAAATGGAACCCGACACGTTCCGAAGCTTCATTCCCGTTTTGCAAAGCCAAGCCGGGATTGAAAACCCTTGGCAAGGCATTTTTGACGGAGCGGAAAACCCGCCGACAAAAGCCACCGCCTCCTTCACTGTCATTTGAGCAATCTCGTTTTGCATGGGATCAATTTATTCTATCGCCGCACGTTTCGCAAGCAATTTTTCGGATATTTCTTTTTGTATTTCTTCACGAAGGACTTGACTTTCACGCCAGAACAGCCAACGAATCTGGCGGACATTTTGCGCTTGCAATTTTTTTTCTTGACGTTCTGCCTCGGTCCATCGAAGGGATCGAGGGGTCCAATTTTTTTGCATACAGATAAATTGACACTTGACAATGGCGCGGTCAACATTTTTTCGAAAATATTTTTAATACCTGGACTACCTAAAGATTTTTTGAGAAAAGCATTGACAAAAGGCGGCGGGTATGGTAGACTTACAGGTAGGGGGGAACCCCCCTCCCCCCAACTTGGAACTCTGTCAAGGGAAAATGTGCGGTGTTTCATGCGGGGAACAAATTAAAGCAGACAAAACAAAAAACTGCTTTACAAAACCCCTGTTGCAGGTTCTCCCTGCACACCATGCCGCACACTTAAAATCAGAAAATCAAACGAAAGTCAACTTGCGACTCGCGATTCGATCAAATCGAAAAGACCGCCAGCCCATGCGTTCATCTGCGCCAGAGTCGGGCATCTTCCAAGCGCGGAAGCCAACCACGCGACCGTTGTCACGCTTTTTGTTGATGAAAAGATGCTTCGTGGGGCGGAAAACCTTGTAGACAGCTTGGTTGCCGTCTTCGCGGATGTAGGTAACACGTTCAAACGGAGCAAGAATTTCGCGGATCATATTTTTTACAAGTTAAGGTTAGTCGATTGCAAGGCTCATGTCAAGAGCGAAAACTTCACCATCACGGTCAGAGATGATTTTCGCATATTGAAAACCATCTTTGGATCGTACACGATCCACTCGGTCAAGAGCTTTCGTCAAGCCTTCGCGAGTGTGGGGGTGATTTGAAAAGCTGGTGCAAGCTTCGGTTCCGATTATCAATTCGTATTTCATGGGGATACCTTAGCTGTTCGCGATCACTTTGGCAAGAACTTTCTGAGCTTTTTCCACAGAATTTTTGTCGAATTCGTAAAGGTTGCGCCAGTCAGGCTTGTCGTTCATGAGTTCATTGATGCGCCGTTCGGCATTGCCAAGGGCAACTTTGAGGGCAACAAGATCGTTGATGTCAATTTCAATTTTCATTTTCATAAGCAAAAGAGTAGGGCAAAAGCCCGTTGCTGTCAACCGATTATTATTCGTTTGGGATGGAATCTTCGCTGAAAATTTCGTCTTGACATTTTTGGCACATACCGCTGATGTGGTATTCCTTGACGCTGAGAGAGTCGCGGAAAATGTCAGCCCGTTTTCCACAGGTGACGCAGGAGCGACTAACAATGGCGAGCGAGCGAGCGCGACCGAGATTGCGGAGGCTGAAATTGTCGAGAGTCACCGTCATGTTTTGCGTTTTCATTGGGAATAAATTATGCGAAAAATCGTTCCTGGTCAACAGATTTTTTCAAAAAATTTTGTCAAAAAAAGTGAAAATAGTTCTTGACGACGGCCTGGACTTGTGGTAGACTTACAATGCGGGGGGACCCCCCCTTCCCCCCAACTCACAACTCTGCGCTATTTATAAACAACAAAAAACCCCACTGTTACTCACAGCGGGGTTGTTGTATTATTTATTCCATTTCTTGCATTAACTCCCTTGCATAATCATAACCTTCCCAATTATCAACTCCTGCTCCTCGCAGACATTCTAAGAATCGTTGATCTTTTTGCAGTTGTTCGTATTCTTTTTTACTAATTGTAACGGTTTCTTCCATATTATTTATTATTTACTTGCCCATTGTCACCCAAGCCTTAACAGCAGCGAGACATTGAACACTGATATTATGCTTGGCGCGAATAGTGTTATCGTCGATCTTGTTCTTGTAATCGACATAAACAGCAGACAGATCGCGCTTGATCTTCTTAGCCTTAGTGATAGATGTATTCTTGGATTTCACAATTTGATTCTTGTTTAGAGAGATATTGTTGTAACGGAAAGATTTATCAGCCAGAACATTTGCGTCATTACTGACACAAACAGTAATCATAGGATTATGATTAGAGATGTATTCAAATGACCAGACAACAGTCAAGCCAAGTGTGTCGGCGAGTGTTTTAAGATAAGCGTGAATTGCGATAGACTTGTTTGTCACATTGGCAAAATTAATAACATTAGGGTCAACATTTGTGTTGCAACGCCAAGCCGTATTGAAAGTAAACACAAAAGTAACATTCTTACCCATTGCAGTATTGATAAGATTGACGTTATTAGTAGAAGGGTTTCCACAGAAGTCAAACCACGCAAAGATATTATTTGAATTGACGCTATTAACATAAGAGTTGTTTACATATTGATTGTAGTATTCAACTTTATTTCTGGAAAGAACATAAGAACTAAATCTGTTATGCGGCAACAAAGTGGAAATCGGGCGCAAATTGCTTTCGTATTTATTAGTATCGCATTCATACAAAAACATTTCCAATTCATAAGCTTTGCCAAAATTGTTGGCAAAATCATTATGGTTAATGACATTAGTCTCAAACTCCCACACACTACCGGGGAGTGATACAACACTAACGTCTGACTTGTTTGTCACAAAAACATCATAAGCTTTGGTGACGAGGTGGCGGATGGCGTTCTTGATTTCGTTCTTCATATTTTTTTCGCAAAGTGAGTTTTACTGTCGGGGACAGTGTGGACTATTTAATCGGAACCGTCAACCGATTTTTTATTTTTTTTGCGAAAAATCTTTGAGTACTTAATGAGTAGTCAAT
>JACCDP011507174.1_pt1 | contig 12405 bp, 11 predicted proteins | sample 7445841 | NCBI WGS metagenome assembly JACCDP01 (sample SAMN15323441, study PRJNA562643) | freshwater metagenome | isolation source: river surface water | place: USA:Blue River Watershed | collected 2017-08-17
CCTCGACAAGTTTTACCAACCCACGATTTACATGAGCAGCGAGGACTACACCAAATACGCGGTGCGCACATTCGAAGCCGAACGTGCCACAGTGGAGCGTTTGGGGCTGGCTAAGAAGAGCTGATTTATTTGCTCGTGGGTGTTGGCTTGACGGTGGGCTTTTTGTTCACCAACACAATGCCTAAAGCCACGCCCACCAACGCCACCAATGCGCCTTGCGTGACGGGCTCGTTCAACCACCAAGCGCCCATCACCATCGCAAAAACGGGCGTGAGAAACACAAACACGCTCAACTTGGTGGCGGGGTAACGACCGAGCAACCACATCCATACCAAGTAGCTGGCAAATGCACCGGCCACGGTTTGCACCACGATGGAAAAGAGCGCGAAGTTGCTCCAGTCAAACACCCACACCTCGCCCATTTGCAAAGACACAAAAGGCAACACAAACGCACTCACCGCCACTTGGTAATACAAGAGTTTTTCAGCGCTGACCACCACCAAGCGCGAGCTGCGAATCACCACAGTGGTCAAACCCCACAAAGCACCGGCTCCCAAAGCCAACACATCGCCCACCCACATGGGCCAGGTGCCCTCGACATGGGCGGTGCCGACCACGCCGTCTTGCAAGGCATAGCCCACGGCCACAAATGCCAGCCCCAAGCCCGCCCACTGTTGCCAATGCAAACGCTCACTCGCCACGCGCATGGGCAACAACAAGGCCACCCAAAACGGCGCGGTGTATAAAAAAATCGTCAAGCGCGAAGCACTGGTGTGTTGCAGGCCCAAATAAATGCACACAAACTCGCCGCAAAACAACGCGCCTGCCAACAAGCCTGCGCCTAAAGAACCATCGCGCTCAAACAAAGCAATGCCTTTGAAATTGCACCAGCCCCACAGCAAAGCTGTTGCGCCCACAAAACGAATGGCAGCTTGAAACACCGGTGGCAACTCAGGCAAAGTAGCCTTGACCAACACTTGCTGAAAGCCCCAAAACAAACAACACGCCACCAACAGCGAAATGGCGAGCGTGTCTAAATGTTCTCGGCGTTGGTTCATAAATGTCCTTGTGTGTGCCAAGAACTTAGCATGAATTGCATACACTCTCGCTGACAAACAGAATGAAAACCATGAACCGACGTGACTTCCATCGCCAGCTGCAGCGTGCAGCTTTGGCGTATGCCCTAACCCCTTGGATGCAAGCCCTGGCCGAACCCGCCGCGCGCGCCCGCCGCTGGCGCGACAATCCCTTTGCCTTGGGCGTGGCCAGTGGTCGCCCACGCGCCGATTCGGTGGTGTTGTGGACACGCTTGCTGTTAAGCGATGCCGACCGTCAAACCGCAAACGACGCCATGCAAGTGCAGCTCGAGCTGTTTGCTGACGCGGCCATGAAACAACGCGTGCACAAGACCTCACAAGTGACCGATGCCACACGCGGCCACAGCGTGCATGTGCATCTGCAACACCTCAAACCCAGCACCGATTATTGGTACCGTTTTCGTCAAGGTGATGCCGTCAGTGCGGTGGGTCACACACGCACGGCACCAGGTGTGAATGCAGATGTGAGATCGCTGCGCATTGCGCTCACCTCTTGCCAACACTATGAGCAAGGACAGTTTGTGGCGCACCAAGACATCGCGCAACAAAACCTCGACTTTGTGCTGTTCATGGGTGACTACATTTACGAGAGCAGCAATGCGCAATACGCCCTTCGCAAACACGAGGGCGTGGAGCCCAAAACCTTGGCGCAATACAGGCAGCGTTACGAGCAATACAAACGCGACCCGATGTTGCAAGCCGCACATGCCGCGCACCCGTGGGTGTTGATGTGGGACGACCACGAAGTGGTGAACGACTATGCCAACGATGTGGACCGACAGTACACCTCGCGAGAGGTTTTTTTGCTCAGACGCGCCGCGGCGTATCAGGCGTATTTTGAACACCAACCCGTATTGTTGGGTCCTGACCCCAACAGCGCAGGGCAGGCCTCGATGCGCTTGTACGACCATTTTCATTGGGGCCAATTGGCAGATGTGTGGACACTCGACTGCCGCCAATACCGCAGCGCGCAAGCGTGTCGCGACCCCATGCGTGGCGGTGGGCGCATGGTGTTGCAGTGCGATGAACTCAACAACCCACAGCGCACCATGCTTGGGTTGGACCAAGAAGCGTGGCTCGAGAAAACATTGCGCCCTTCCAAGCGCACTTGGAAGCTGTTGGCACAAGCCACACAAATCAGCTCGACAGGTGTCAATTTACCCACAGGTCGCTCGTATTGGAACGATGCGTGGGACGGTTACCCCGAAGCGCGCCAACGTTTGCTACAAAACGTGGTGAGCGCGAATTTGAAAAACGTTGTGACCTTGGGCGGTGATGTGCACATGAATGTGGCCGCCAATTTGCGCATGGCCATCAACGACCCACAATCACCCATCGTTGCCAGTGAGTTTGTCACCACTTCCATCACATCACGTGGCATGGGTGACAAAGCTTTGGCCACCATTCGCGAGAGCAATGCGGATTTGTTGCACGCACGTTCGGATGAGCGCGGTTACACCGTTATCACTGTCACACCAGACGCGTTGCGTTGCGATTTCAAAACCACCGCGTTTCCAGCGGGCAGTGAAAGTGGATTCAAAACACAAGCCAGTTATGTGGTGCACAAAGACACACCCGGCCCTCAAAAAATATAACCATGCGTGCCGTGTTGACCTCGCCCTTGTTGAGAAATGTGTTGCTGTGTGTGTGTTGTGCATTGCCATGGCTTAACCCATTCACCAGCCCACCATCTACCTCGGTGTTGCCCTTGTTGTTGAGTTGGATGATGGCGGCCTGCGCATTGTTGTTGGTGGCTGATTTGCCTATGCTGAAGGCACAAAAACAGGCACACCAACCATACGCTGCTCATTGGGTAACGCGTGCGTTGGGCCACGATGCAATTGTTTGGTTGAGTTATGCCGCAGTTTTAGGTGCGAGTGTTTCTTTGCTGACGGTGCCACAAGTGGTCGATGTGGGTGCCACGGCAGGGCTGGTGGCTGCCGTGGTGTGCATGGTGTCGATGGCCTGGGTGGGGCGTCGCGTCGCTTGGCAACGCAACGGTTTGATGTCGTGGTTGGTGAGCGCATGGATCGTTGCCGCCGTCATCAGCAGCGTGTTGGGCGTGTTGCAATATTTGGACATGGCTAGCGCGTTGTCGCCTTGGGTGAATCAACCTGCTTTCAAAGGTGATGCGTTTGCTAACTTGCGACAGCGCAATCAATTTGCGTCGCTGACCAGTATTGGTTTGGTGGCGTTGTTGGCGGCAAGCTATGCGTTGTTGCAGTTGGAAGGCAAGACGCAAGCTCGGCGCTTTATTCGACAGCCACTCACGTTCGCAACAGCATTTGTGTTGCTCAATGTGTTGGCCATTGGTGCGGCTTGTTCCATGTCGCGCACCGCTGTTTTGCAGTGGGTGGCGGTGAGTGTTTTGGCGCTGTTGTGGGCATGGCGACAACGGGTAGCGCGCGTACAAAACGTACACATATTGCAAACCCAACAAGGCCCACACAATAGCTTTGCATGGTGGACCTTGGTGTTGAGCGCGCCACTGTTGCTGTTGCTTTGGTCTTTTGTCATGCCTCTGTTATCTCAGCACATCACAGGTCAGCAAGGTGCCAATTTGGTTTTGCGCGTGGCAGGCACGTCGGGTGACTACGGTGTGTGTGGAAGCCGTTCTGTGTTGTGGACCAATGTGTGGCAACTCATAGTGCAAAAACCAGTGTTCGGCTGGGGTTGGGCTGAAACCGACCTCGCACATTTTTTAACCCTCTACCCAGGCCAAAGGTTTTGCGATATTTTGGACAACGCACACAACCTGCCTTTGCATTTAGCGCTTGAGTTCGGTGTGCCATTGGCAGTGGGCATTTTGCTGTGTGTGGTGCGTTGGGTGTGGCTGCGCAAACCTTGGCAAGAGCGTGAGATTGGGCGCGTCATAGCTTGGGGCGTCTTGCTGGTGGTGGGTTTGCACAGCCTGTTGGAATATCCGCTTTGGTATGGCCCGTTTCAAATGGCGGTAGGCTTGAGTGTGGGGTTGCTGTGGGCGGTAACGCCCGCCCAAACATCTTCGGCAACTACCGATAGTGCGGGCATTGCAACCACCAGTAAAGCCAGCGAAGCATGGTCACTGCTGTTGGCCACCTTATTCTTTATGGCTTGTTTGTATGCCGCGTGGGACTTCAACCGCGTGTCGCAAATTTACAAGCCCGTTGCACAGCGCGACCCAACTTACAGCAGCAACCCATTGGCCTATGCCAAACAATCTTGGTTGTTTCGTAACCAAGCGGAGTTTGCTGAACTCACCTTGCAACCAGTGACCGCTAGCAATGCACAAGCGGTGTATGACCAAGCGCAACGCGTGGTGCATTACTCGCCCGAAGCGCGCGTGGTGCAACGCTTGATCGACAGCGCCCGACTGTTAGGCCACGACGACGAAGCTGACCATTGGGCTTTGCGTTTGACAGCCCACCAACAAGCCACGCAACGTTAAACTGATGCCATGACCAGTACCCACAACGGCCGCACACTCTCGGTGATTGTGATCACCCGCAACGAAGCGCACAACTTGCACGATTGTTTGCAATCGGTGCAAGGGTTGGCGAATGAAGTGGTGGTGATCGACAGCAACAGCACCGATGCCACGCGAGACATTGCTTTGCAATTTGGTGCGGTGGTGTCACAACCCGCTGACTGGCCAGGCTTTGGCCCACAAAAACAACGCGCCCTTGATTTGGCCACCTGTGATTGGGTGCTGTCACTTGATGCGGATGAACGTGTGACACCAGAGTTGGCGCAAGAGATTCGCCAAGTGTTGATGGCTGCTGTGGATGACACAAAAGCGCAAGCTGCGTACCAAATGCCGCGTTTGTCTTGGTACTGCGGCAAGTTCATTCGCCATTCAGGTTGGCAGCCTGACCATGTGTTGCGTTTGTTCCCGCGCACCCAAGCGAGGTTTTCAAACGACTTGGTGCACGAACGCGTCATCAGCGATTTACCTTTGAAAACATTGCGCAACCATTTGTTGCACTACAGCTACCTCAACTTCTCGCAAGTGCTCAACAAGACCGATGCGTATTCCACCGCATCCGCCCAACAAGCTTTTGCCAAAGGCAAGCGTGCCACAGTGGCCGGTGCCGTCGGCCACGGAGCGTGGGCGTTTTTCAGAACCTATGTGATTCGCGCTGGCTTTTTAGATGGCGCACATGGTTTGGCGTTGGCCATCTCGAACGCCGAGGCGAGCTATTACAAGTATTTGAAGTTGTGGTGGATGGGGCAAGAGGCTTCATCGCGCAAGCCCTGATGGGCGGTGAATGTTTCTCCAACAATGCTAGGAGGTAAGGCCATGGGTATTTGGATAGAACTAGGTGTCTTCTTGCTGGTGTTTGTGTTTGCGGCACATCAGATGCATGACCTGAAAAAGGAAAAGAAGAAAAGAGAAGCGGAAAAGGAGAGCCAAAAAGCAAAGCAGCTGTCAGAAGTTGATCAAAACCCAAGAAATTAAGGGTAAACCCTCGGCTTGTGACATAGACAGAGTCGATATTATTTGTTTATCGAAAAGATATTGTTTGGCAAATGGACTTTAGAAAGACAAATATGCACAGATTTCTCGCCTTAATTCTCGGGGTTGTCATTCTTGTTGGATGTGGCGGCGGAGGCTCCGCTGCGGTTGGCGATGTTCCAGGCATCAAAGCACCTGCAGCTGTCACGGCTGTGTCGGCCAATTGATAAGGGGACGTCATGAAAAAAATTACATGGTTCACTGTCTCTGTGACTTCCTTGCTTAGCGCTTCTTTGAATGCCGCTCCTACTTCGGGGGCCTATACGACAGACCCACAAAATGAGTACACAGCTGATCAAGCGACAAGAGAAGTAGTTCAGCCGTCTCAAATCCTTTGCTACTTGTCCAATACGCGGCCTGATGCCATGGTGAACAAAGGTCAGTACGTTGCATTGATTGATACAAAGAAGTGTGACAACGAAGGAATGAGTGATGCCGGCAAAAGCACCGCAACCGGCAGCACTGGTGCAACATCGTATACACCCATGAGTATCACGTCGTCACGCGCAAGCGGTACTTCTCCGCAAGTGGTCAAAGGACACGTAGACATGAAAGATGATGACGGCACATTTGATTTGCCTGTCTATGTTCACATGTCGCAAACTGAAGCCCCAAGCGCAGCAGCACCTTCTGGGGTTTTGACATTCAACTATGCGGTAAGGTTGAGCCAAGACACATCGATCAACGGCACAACGCTCGCAAGCGGAAGCATGGTTGTGCGCGGTCGAATCACTACCTCAGCCAACACCATTCAATACGCTGAAATTGGTGGAATGGGAACAGGCCAGCTCAATGATGTGCGCTTGTATGTCTCAGGCACAGATGCATCTGGCTCGGGTGCTGTTGTAGCAGATTACAACGGTAACCAAAATGACGCGACTTATGTGTTCGGTTACAACGCCACAAACTTCTGCCGGTCCGGTACAGAAGCGGGCGTTGCTATTTCTGAAAGATGCTTTAAGCGTAGCAAAGAAGATGCCATCAAGTCTGTTTGGCGCTATGGCGTTTACAACGCAGATGGCTCAAGGTATGACCTGTCTTCACCAGGCTTTTCAGTTCGTGATGCAGCAGGAAATTGGGGCTATGCCAGTTATTGGGGCCTTTGGTTCAATACCCCACCCTCAGATGGTGCCACCATCACCCATGCTAAGACCGGTGCCGCTTATACGATTAAAAAAGGCGGCGGCAAGCTAATTAAAACGACACGATATCAAAAAACCTTGAATGAAATAAAGAACAACAAGTTTCAGTTTTACAACATGACGGCAGGAAGTGGCCTGTCGGCACAAACAAATTACGAGGCCTACTGGGATGTAACAGCAGCCAAGTTCAAAGTTGTTGGGCAAAGCACGTGTGGACAAAACGGTTGCTTCAACACCACCATCAACACAATTGATATCTCTGCAGGTGACTTGCTTTCGAACAACTCTTGGGGGGTTTCAGGTTGGTCGCAGTCTTTGGGTCGTGTGAACATTCCAGCTACCACGCTATCAGATGCCAATCCAGGAACAAAAACCAACGGTGTCAACTACATGGCCGAGACGGTCGTCAAACCTGGTGAAACAGTGCCTAGCAACTTGAAGTGTGTAGCCAACTGTCCAACCGCTGCGCAATTAACAACCTTTAAAGGGAGTCCTGCCAATCAAGCGCCATACGATCCATCAACAGTGAACAGCTGGAGCGGCATTGCAAACCCGATCGCCTATACATGGGATTCTGCGACCTACACCTTAAAAGACGCAACAAATAGCAACGTGACTTCTAACTTGTTAAATGGTGTGGACGAAACCGTGTTTGATAAAACAAATTACAGATGGGGTATCCGCTCTGGTGCTTTGGTAGATGCCAGCAAGTTTGTTCCAGGCGGTGACATGGACTGTGACGGTCAGGGCGGACAAAACAACTACTGCAATTGGAAGGCCGACAGCTTGCAAGAGTACTACCAATTCGAAGTGGGCACCCAAGACTACAACCGTTCGACTTTTCTGATGTCCGGCTCAACACCTGTTGCGTTCTCTTCACCACAAACAGCAGTTTTTGATGTGCCTGCGGATGCTGCCAAATACGGTTTGTACGCTGGCGCCTCCATGAATTTGCAGTTCTTGGGCTTTGGCGATTTGAATGGTATTCCTGGCCGATGCGTGGACCCATATACGAACGAAGAAGCAAGTTGCAGCCGATCAACGCGTTGGCTTCCAGCCTTTGCAATTGAAGATGGGGCTACAGTGACCATTGATGGCCAGACCAAATACGTGAAATGGTTAGAGCGAGAACTTCGTTTTGCGCCTGCAAACGGCACAGCTGCTTCGTTAGGAATCACATTGGGATCTACAAGCAATCTTCCGAATGCAATAACTACGACATCGTGCACAGATGCGACTGATACAAGCAACCCGTGTAACGCCAGCAGTGAGAACTACCCTGGCGCGTTCTCGAAAGATGACTTCAAAAAATCACCTGCTGTGATTCATGGAGTTGTACAGTAAATTTTTCTGGCTAAGGGACACAAAGCATGGGTTTGAAAAAACCCATGCTTCATTCCATGTGAACTTAGCGACGGCAGCCCTTTTGTCAATGGCTGTCCATGGCGCTTTGCTTTTGATAGGTGTCCAATCGAAAGATCGAATTAATTCGTTTAGCCAATCTTTTGGTGTCGTTAGGATAGATACAAGTTCAGGGTCTACGGGGGGCCAAGTAGATGCAACGGTCTACCTGCAGCAAAACGAACTCAAGCCTATTGCGGTTGATAAAAAGCCCATCTTGACGCATGATCATGCGGTAGTGAAAGATGCATCACATGCCGCAGCAAATGGGTCGCAGCCCGCGCTTGGCACATCGAACGGGGAGGAAGCACAAGAGCCCGTCAAAGGACTTGCCATTGGAGGTTTGGCGTTTGCGGGTTTTGGTGGTGGACGCAGAAGACCTTTTGAATTTGCCACGACGAATGTCGAGCAGAATTCTCAAACGGCGAATGCTGATGCTCATGAAAGCTTTGCTAAGCGTCAGATGGCTCAAGCCTTAATTGCTGAGATAAAAAAGGACCTTAATCAATTAATCCCTGCGGATATTGGACAGAAGTGCCTGCTTCAAACATCACTTGTGTGTCAAAAACGCAATGAAAGTTTAGAGAAGTATCTTTTGATCAAGGCGCCGTCAATACAACAGTTGATCGCCGGGAAAATGGTGAGGATCACTTCAGATGAAGGGCAGTGGAGCGTAGAAGTTTCAAACTGATTTACGCTGCCACAAAACTCCCACTCTTGCCCCCATGCTTCTCAAGCAAGCGCACATCGGTGATCGTCATGCCTCTGTCCACCGCTTTGCACATGTCATAAATGGTCAACAAAGCCACTTGCACCGCGGTCAGGGCTTCCATTTCCACACCGGTTTGCCCAACCGTTTCAACTGTGGCCGTGCATGCAATGCTGTGCAAGTCTTCTTGCAACACAAATTCAACCGCCACCCTTGTCAATGCCAAAGGGTGACACAGTGGAATGAGATCGCTGGTTTTTTTGGCAGCTTGAATGCCGGCAATGCGTGCAATGCCCAACACATCGCCTTTTCTAGCGGTGCCGCTTTGCACCAAGGTGAAGGTGGCGGGCAGCATGCGAATCACACCTTGGGCAACGCCAATGCGTTTGGTGTGGGCTTTGTCTGCCACATCCACCATGTGGGCTTGGCCTTGGGCGTCAAAGTGAGTGAGGTTTGTCATGTGCGAAGGTGTCGAGTTAACATGAGACAAGCATCATACGACCGCCACTGAGTCCGTTTGCATTCATGCCTTTTCAAGCCCCTTTACAGCAGCACCCAAAGCCACAGCGCAGCGCGTTGCGGGCTGCGATCAAACGCTTTGTGCGCGCAAGCATGCCAACGCGCTTGACAGCGCTGGTGCTAAGTGGGTGTTTGGCGTTACCCATGAATGCTTTGCAAGCACAAACCAGCTTTTCGCGTCTGCCCAATTTGGGCGATGGCGCCGAGGTGCCGCTCGGTGTGGAGCGGCGTTTGGGCGAGAGCATTGCGCGTGAAATTTACCGCGACCCTGATTACATTGACGATGTAGTGTTGGCCGACTATGTGCAGTCGCTCTGGCAAGTATTGTTGGCCTCGGCCAGACAGCGCGGAGAGTTGACGCCCGAGTTAGACCAACAGTTTGCGTGGGATGTGAGCTTGATCCGCGATCGCAGCATCAACGCGTTTGCTTTGCCGGGTGGATATTTGGGCGTGCATTTGGGTTTGATTTCAGCGGTCAGCAGCCCAGACGAATTGGCGTCGGTGTTGGCGCACGAACTCAGCCATGTGACGCAGCGCCACATCGCGCGCATGATGTCGCAACAAGGTCGACAAGCCCCAATGGTGATGGGTGCCATGATTTTGGGCATGCTCGCTGCCAGTCGCACGGCCAATGCCAGCAACATGAGTGCGGCCAATGCGGTGATGGTGGGTGGACAAGCGGTTGCGATGCAAAGCCAGTTGAATTTTTCACGTGATATGGAGCGAGAGGCCGACCGCGTGGGTTATGGCGTGATGACAGACGCCGGTTACGAACCACAAGGGTTCGTGAGCATGTTTGAAAAACTGCAACAGGCCTCGCGCTTGAATGACAACGGTGCGTTTCCTTATTTGCGAAGCCACCCGATGACGACCGAGCGCATTGCCGATGCACAAGCACGGCAACAATTGTTGCCAGCGAAAAAACAGTTGCCCCCCAATGCACTGCACGCCATGATGGCCGCGCGTGCGCTGGCGCTGACCAACCCAGGGGTAGATGTGTTGCGTGGTTTGTCAGCACAAGCCGATGCGTCTGGTATGCGTCAAGCCGCACCAGAGCGACTTGCAGGTGTGTTGTACGGCGCGGCGATGGCTGAGATGAAGCAACGCGATTTCACCAAAGCGCAACAACGCGTGTTGCAGCTGCAAAGTTTGAAACTCGATGCCCCTGCTCAACGCGTGGTGCGTTTGTTGCAAGCCGAGTTGCATTTGAACGCAGGTGCTGCATCGCTCGCGGTAGATGTTTTGTCACCTCATAAAACCAACGCCATGGGCATCAAAGACCGCGCCACGCTCTTGAGTTTGGCGCGCAGTCGTGTGGCCACAGAAAAACCAGAGCAGGCCAAACTGGCCGCGCAAGAAATGTCGCAGTGGCTGACGCTACAACCGCGCGATGCGAGTGCATGGCTGGTGTTGTCTGCGGCGCACGAACGTGAGGGCGATGATTTGCGTGCCATCCGCGCGCAAGCCGAGGCCAGAGCCATGTCGTTGGACTACCCCGCTGCAATCGACCGCTTCAAAGCAGCGCAAGATTTGGCAAGACAACTTGCGCGTGACAACAAACTAGACCGCGCGGGGCACATCGAAGCCGCGATTGTGGACGCGCGTCTGCGCGAGTTAGACGCGCTGAGAAGGGAACAAGCCCTCCAGCGCTGAGTCAATCACCAGCCCCAAGCTTGAGTAAAGCAGCGAACCAATCAGCGCCGACGCAAAGCCGTGCACTTCAAAGCCCTCTAAAACACCAGCCGCGCCCCAAAACATGAGCGCGTTGATGACGAACAAGAAAAGCCCCAAGGTGAAAAAGGTCACTGGCAAAGTCAGCACCACCAGCGCAGGGCGCACGATGAGGTTGAACATGCCGATCACAAATGCGGCAATCAAGGCCGAGCCAAAGCCAGCCACCTCGACCCCGTTGTAGAGATGTGCCAAGCCCAACAAAGCAGTGGCGTGTAACGCCCAAGTTAAAAGCAATTTCATGTGAGGGTCAGCATAGCATTGCGGCTATGATCCACACCCCCTTGTGTGTATCTTTTGGCCCTTTTTTTTAGACGTTTCACTCTAACAACAGCATCTTGCAATGGCAGGCATTCACATCACCGACATCGAATCGGCCATCAATTTTTGGCGCGAGAAAAAACCTTCGCCCGATGGTGTGACCTTGGCCGCCGAAATTCGCGCCTTGGCCGAGGTGTATGCGTTGATGGTGTACTACCGCGAGGACGAAGCGGCAGAAAAAGGTTTTCCTGCCAAAGCGTATGACGCTTGGTTGGCGTGGTACCGCACCACACCCGATGCGCCGTGCATTGCGATTTGCTCGACCTCGCAAGGTGACGAAGAATGCAAAGGGTGTGGCCGAACATTTGGCGAGGTGCAGCACTGGCCCGAAATGTCACCCGCAGAAAAACGCAGCACTTGGCGACGCATCACCATGATTGGCACATCGTGGCGTTTCAACAAATACGCTGAACGAGCTTTGGGCAAGTCATAACCAACGCTCGCACTCGATGTGCACCGTGGTTTGGCTGTTGCTCAACATCAACGCACCTTCTTGAACCGTGGCTTGCAACTGCATGCTGCGCTCCGCCAACGACGTCAAACTTTGTGACGCCACCGCAGGAATGCGCCACACCTGCAAATTGCTAGGGCGTGTGAGCTTGTTTTGAATGCCCTTCCACCACACTTCACCGGCGTGTGAAAACACATACAACACCACCAAGTCGGCTTTGTTGCAGGCTTTGAGCAAAGGTTTGTCTTCGGGTTGGCCCACCTCAATCCACAAGCGTGTGCGCTCGGTGAAATCGCGCAGCATCACATCGGGCTCATCAGGGTCAGACAGGCCGGCACCAAAGCCCAACACGCCGTCACCGTTGCACATGTCTTGCAATTGATGCGCTTGCAATGACAGTGCGACCAAGCGCACCATCATGCGTTCATCGGTTTCGCTGGGGTGACGCGCCAGAGTGAGCGCGTGGTCGGCGTAGTAGTTGTGATCGATGTCAGCGATCTGAACGTTCGCTTTGAAGATGGTGGATTTGATCGCCATGC
>JACCDP010401071.1_pt1 | contig 12404 bp, 30 predicted proteins | sample 7445841 | NCBI WGS metagenome assembly JACCDP01 (sample SAMN15323441, study PRJNA562643) | freshwater metagenome | isolation source: river surface water | place: USA:Blue River Watershed | collected 2017-08-17
CTTGTAAAATGGTCGCTATCATAATTTCCTAAATGTAGAACTGCGGCACTTTTGGCGGTTCTACGATCTCCTTCATCTGTAAAGCGCGGTCTAAAGCTATGATACCAGCTACCGCCGCGTCAATCTTTCGTGGGCTGTGTCTATGCTCTTTGACTATGCGTGGGCCATACTGATCCACTTTGACTACCGCGTTAGATAAGTGCCTAGTCATAACAGGGTTGCCATCGTGTTCTATTTTCTTTTCTACTACGGCTTCATAAAACTTTTGACAAGCCGGCACCATACGGCGAGCGCTAGTGCTAGGCCACTCAACAATCGGAATACCCTTTTCCATTAGAACGGCCATAGATCGTTGCCAGCGGAAAGGGTCGCAAGCGACTTCCCGAACATTGTATTTTGAGCAGAAGTCCATAATTACTGCTTCAACATCCAGCGTATCCACGCGCCAAGTATCCGGATCGGTAGGTTGTTTCTCCCAAACTTTGACCATAAACATATACGGCAACTCATCTTCATTAGCCGGAACAGTTGAGCCAACAACAACTGTGCAGTCACCATTGAACGAACCATCAAAGCCAAGTATGTATTCGGCGTCAGGGTCTAGCTCTCGCGGCGCGGCTAGGTTTTCCCAGTTAGTCGGATTGAGCCAAGCATTCTGCGAGCTCACCCATTGGTTACAGCGCTTAGTTCTAAACTCGGCTTCCGGTGTTCGCCTAGCCATACTCTCAAAATCTTCAATGTTATTTAGATCGCCGTATCCAGGATTAGCCGCCGCCCAAGTTTCCGGCGCTAGGTGATCGGCTTCTTCCGGCGCTTCCCACCACGCCATATAGAAACTCGGATCTACGGCTTCGCCACGCGCTACCTTTTGGCCGTATTGGTATAGCGAATAGGCCACGCTGTCTTGACCGGTCGTGTCGGTTTTCACACCTGCGGTCGTAATCGAAAGCAACATTGGCTCCCGACGCGCACCCATACCTAGCGCCATAACATCAAACAACTCACGATTAGGCGCGGCGTGTAGCTCGTCAAACACCACGAAAGTAGGCGATAGACCTTCTTTTGAATAGGCTTCCGCGCTTAGAACTCGGTAGATAGATCCGGTTGATACCACTTCGATAGCGTCGCGATAAGTCTTGACCAGCTCGTTTAGATCCGGATTGTTTTCAACTATGCGCTTAGCGTCAGCGAATACGATACGCGCCTGTTCCTTTTCCGCCGCACAAGAATAAACTTCACCACCATCGTCACCTAGAAATAGTGACCACAAAGCCAAGTTAGATCCGAGAGCGCTTTTGCCATTTTTTCGGGGCATTCCTATAAGTGCGGTTCTATGGATTAGCCGATTATTTTGGTCGGTCGCAAATACATCGCGAAGTAGTTGCTTTTGCCAATCGCGCAAAACTAACTGGCTACCAGATCGGCCGGCAACTGTATCTTTAGTTACTAGGCCGTAATTATTTATGAACGCTATTACCTGTTCTGCGCGAGTTAGCCCGCCATCCTCAACTGGCGTAACCCATTTCGGCGGCCATCCTTTGCTCATTGGTTCATCTGCTTTAGTTCGGCCAGCTTGCTTTGGCGTTTGACTTCGGCTAACCCTAGTCGCGCACGATCCGCCGGTGATAATCCAAGCAAGGCTAGATTGCTTTGAATTTGCTTTTCTAGTTCGCGTAATCCGGCGCGGAGTTTAGGCCGGTCACCGGTGCGATCCTGAAACACTAGGTTTCTCAAAATACTTCTTTCGTCTATCATCTCGGCGGTCATCATCATAAGTTCTATGTCGGCCTTTGGTGAGATCCAATTCATACCGACAGTCCAAGTCCGTTCCCAAAAATCTAATCCCATTTTGCCTAGCGGCCTTAGCGGTTCTGGCACGCTATTAGCGGCCTCTAATGGAACGACCTCACGCGAATCCGGTAAAGCGCGTTTGCCGGGATTGCCCAGCCGGCGCTTTTCCTCTATCGGTTTTGGCGGCCTACCTTTTACCATCGGTCAGCCTAATTTCGCGGTATTGAGTTTTCTTGTTTTCTTTTTCAACAACAAAATCTGGGTAAGTCGCTAATAGGTAATTGACTGCTTGTTCATTGAGCGCTTGCCTATCTAGTGATTGTAAGCCACCCTTTTGCGCTCTAATACCGCCGCCGTAGCTAGTTATACCTGAGCTAACTGCGCAAACATCATCAAATCTTAGGACTGTTCCATCGGCCAAAAATCTTTCAATCGAACGCTCGTAATCTTGCTTGACTGGTGAGCGCAAAATCTCAGCGTGTTTATTTATAGATCCGAAGAACTGGCCAATAATAAAAGTGAGGCCGGTCGTTAGTTTAGTTTTTAGAAAGAATGGATTAGCCACCGGATAAATACCCCAAAGGGTGCTACCAACCTGCGAAGCAAATCCGAATGCGTCAGTTATCCAGCCATCAAGATCCTCGATTGGCGCTAGCGTCTTATCATCAACCTTGCGGCCTAGATACCGCAGATCGTCATCGGCTCTAACTAGCGGCTGATTATCTGGATAGAAATTAGTTATGCGATTGTGATTAGCCGTAACACCTTTTTCACTAGGCACTATCTCAGCGTAAAGGCCGCTATCTACTGAGGTTTTGTAAGTTTCTACTTGGCTAGGCTCAACGAATACCCGAACGCGGTCTTTGCTTATACCGGCTTCCGCTAAATACAGCAGGGTTTTTTGACCGATGGTTTCGGCTCGTTCGTGTGACGGTATTGCTATTTCGTATTTCATTATTTCCTAGTGTGGGTAGGTTTGCTAATTCACTATACGCGTATCACCATTAGATCGGCCAGTTTTGATCTTTTCTTTGATTAGTGTTAGATCGTCATCCACCATACCGGCTTCTCTTTCGGCGCGGCGCTTGCGAGCTTCGCCTACTTCGACCGCGTAAGTGTGGCAGTCTTTCATACCGCGCTTTGCGTAGAACACGATTGAGTAGCGGTAGCCGTCTTTTGTTCTTGGCTTTAGCGGCGTTACGCCATGAACATAGGCATAGCCGTTGAACCAAAGTGCGTATCCATCGCGGCAGTTGATAGTGATGTCGTATTCCGGCATATGTAGATTTCCGCCATCCATACCGCGCCTGATAACTGGCATAGCTGACCAAGTATCAAAATTAGATCCGTCCCGGTGATAAGGCAAGGCTGAGCTTTGGTTGATCACGCCGGAAGTCCATAGAGCATCTTCGGTCATACGCCACTCCGGTAGAACTTGCGATACTTCTTGAAAGTCGTGTTCAAAAACTTCTGGTAACTGTTCGCGTAGATAGTTGCCCAAGATCTCAGCGGTGTCGTTTAGGGTCATTTGCGCTTCTGGGTTTTCCCAAGATAGCGAAGTTGGCGTACACGCCTCGCGCTGTAAAACTGCTGAGCGGTTAGTAAATCCAAACACGCGGCTATTGTTACGAGTTCCGCTAGCGCGTAGCGTGGTTGAGTATTCGGTTTCTAATACGGCTTTGCGTAACGCGGTCACCGGCGCAGGGAACGGCGCATAAACCAAGATGGCCTCGCCGGTATCGGCATCGCGATAGATCCCTGCCTCATTGACATTAGGTTCGCTTTCTTCAACGGTCACGCCAACTACCTTGTCGGCTTCGTCTTTTGACAAGACCCTCTTGATAAAAAACTCAGGTAACTTACTCACTTAGCTTCTCCCTAACTAGCGCGGCAATCGTTTCCGCGTTGTCCTCGGTGTCGTATTTCTTACCAAGGGTTTTTAGATCCTCTACCATTTTCGCATAATCTTCATTTGGGTAATACAAAATTATCGCACGAACGGCGCGGTTAGCGTAGCGCTCTAAGAACTCCGCATAGCTACTGTCTTTCTTGACTTGAAGATTTGCGTCAATGCTTCGCTCAGAATCAGTTTCCGGCGCGTGGGTTGCGGCTACGGATCCAACTTGCTCATCTAGTAGGGCAACAAAATCGTCATAGTCGTATTGGTTGAAACCGGTGGCGCTCAGATCTACTGGGTCAATCTCAGCAAGCGCATCAACTAGTGCCTCAACATTCCACTCGCCCAACTGACCAATCCGGTTATCGGCAACCGAATACGCTATGGCGGTGGCCTCATCATCATCTACCCACACGACCGCGATCTGATCCCAACCGAGTTCTTTGGCGGCGGCTAGTTGGTGATTGCCGGCGATTACCTCACGCGTTTTCCGGTGAGCGACTATCGGCTTGCGCTGGCCAAAGCGCTCATAGCTTTTGCGGATCGCTTCGATGTCTCCGACGCGTGGGTTATTTTGCGCCGGTTTCAGGCTCTCTACGGCCGTAGCAAGGGACAGCAGGTCTTTAGTTATCGAGTGGGTCATTGGTTCTCCTAATGGCTTCTAAGGCCGTTCTAAGGCCGTTTAGACTAGGTTATCACTTGCCCCTAAAAATCGGTTATTTTCGCGGCACTATGCGAGCGGCCAAGGGCTTGGGGGGTTTAGAACTAGCGCGTGGCAAGGATTTACCCCACTCCCGGTCACACTCCGGGCAGGGGTTTATTACCGCGCCGACTGTTACAAGATCTGTGAGCGGCAAGCAATGGGGATAGCGGATCACCGGGGATCAAGTGATCAGCCGTCCAAGGGTCATTGTGCCTTGGGCCATCGCCGCATAAGTGGCAGTATGTGGCGTTCTCTCTTACTTTCTTAGCCAGCTTGACATAATCACCTGAATACAACAAGCGCTTTGGTTTTGTCTTGTATTTTCTTTTCGGCCTTGTCGCTTCGATTACCCTAGATCGCTCCACCTGATGTTGATCGCATCGGCTGGAATTAGTTGTTAGGACGCCGCATTCTAGGCAGGGTCTAGGGAATCGTGGCATAGTGTTACTTGTCGTTGATTGCGAAGCCTTTGCCATTGAACTTGATAGTGGTAGCTCTAGGCACTCGGCGCATACGCTCACCGCACTCCGGGCAGATGATCTCCGGCTCGTCTTGGATTGAGTGTGCGACTTCTTTAGTGTGGGATTGGTTATCCCCGTAGGTGTAAATAGGCATAGCTAGAGTTTATAGACTGTTCCGCTAAAAGGCTTGTCGGGGTATAGCAGATAGACAGCCAGTCCGGGATCGCTATCATCACCGTAGTTCTGGCGATACCAGTCCGAGCCGTTATCAAGGGTTGGCATTTGAATCCACCATCTAGATCGGCCAGCCTTGCGCCCAGTTTCTATCACGCGTAAGTGATGGAAGTGTCCGGTGTTTAGGATCGTGGCTTCGGCTACTGCCTGATCGCCGTGGCTTTGACCGCGCCACCAGTTGGGGATCGCGTCCGGCCGGTTAGCCTGATGGCCGTGAGCTAATCCGATTACCTCGTCATAAACAGGGATTGCTAGTGACTCATCGTAAGGCTGTGGTTCAAAGAACTTGATAGGCGTGTTAGTTTCCTTAGCTAACTTAGCTAACTGCCGTTGGATGTGGATACCCCAATCGTCTAGTGGGTTGCCTAACTTATCCTTACCGCGCCGCCATTGGCAGTGATTAGATCCGACTGCGGCCGCCGTAACATTACCGGTTAGCTTGGCTAATAGCTTTAGGGTTTCCCATTGAAAGGTTGCTTCAAGATCTACCTGCTCCATTAGCGATAAGTCGTTCGTAAATCCTTGGCTAGCGACATTCTCGAATCCCTCGATGCTGTCACCGACATTTAGAAATACGGCGGCTTCGGGTTTGTGTTGTTTGATAAAGGCTTCTAGCTTGGCTTGCTTGGCTTGGATCCTTGCGATTAGATCCGTAGTGTTACCACGCGATCCGGTCTTACCGGTCTGGGTATCTGACCAACCAATAACTATGGTGCTTTTGTTAGTTTTTAGTTCGGCCGGCTTGAAAGTTTTAGCGCGTGACCAAAGTAGCTTTAGATCTTCACCGGTGCTGTTCTTTAGGCGGAAGTGAAACCGGTAACTGGTTAGCCACTCGCCATCGTATCTCTGCCACTTGCTAGTGCGCGGAGTGCCTACGACTTCGTATAGATCTGCGTCAAAGCCGGCTTCCGTTAGGAACTCAGCGAAATTTGCTGAGCTAGTTAGGCCGGGTGTTACGGCCGTTCCCTCGCTACCGTCAAACTCAACTGCTGGCCGGCCAAAAGGTTGAGGTTCTACCTTTTGCGCTGGCTCCAGATTATCTAGCATTACCTAAGTCTATTTCTCACAGCGGCATTCGCCGGATCGGTGCTTAGCAATCGTAGTATCCGATAGTTCAATACCTTTTTGCTTTAGCGCTCGTGATAGTGGATTATGCCCCCACTTCATCGTGTTGGCTAACGCGTCAATCAGTATTTGCTTGTCCTTATCGCTTAGTTCGGCCAGCACTACTTCGACCTTACAGTAAAGCGCTTTATTTCTTGGCGGAGTTAGATCTTCTAGCATTTTGCTCTCGTTCCTGTTCGGCCTTGAACTTGCCTCTTCTTAGTCCGGTCTGATAACCGGCCATAAAGTGATCTTCTAATTCTTGTTCTTTGTTATTTTTATGAACGGCTAGCATCACGCCAAAACCTAGCGCGAAACCTAGCAAAGCGCCCATCGCGAGCGCAAACCAATTTTCAATACTCATCTTTGCCCTTTTCGTGGATCCATCTCATTAGAACTAATAGAACCCAGTAACCAATGTAAACATAAGACGCAACTAGCAAGGCCAACACGCCGAGCCAAATCAAGATCTCCATCAGTCCTCTATCAGTTCGTATTCGTAAGTTTTCACGCTCTCATCCGGCGCGAAGCTCAACCTAGTTATGTTTAGGCCACAGCGCTCAGTCAGTATCTCTAGCGCTAGCATCCAGCTTTTAGCGCCGGTGAAAACTTTGGTATTGCCCTCGCGGTGATAGATCGTGACGGCGTAGTTGCCCTCATACCGGCGATCTTCCGCGAAAGCCGAGATGTCCCATACTTCACTATGGGTTAGGCGTATAACTGGCTTCCTGTTAGCGTCACGCTTGCCGGCCTCATAGCCACAGCAAAAGTGTTCTATACAGTTACAGTCGTTAGTTGCTTGTTCCATTTTTGCGCACCTGCCATTTCTTGTAGATGTAGTGCCACTCGGCAAACACTAGGTAAATCAAAGTTAGGCCAATTAGACCGGCCAAAACTAGTCCTATCGCTACCAAGATTGCTATTGCGTATTCCATAATCATTTGATTGTTTCGTCCTTTATGTAGTCTTTGATGTCGCTGATGTAGGCGTATTCGCCGCGTTCTGAATCCATAGCTAATTCGTCTAGGATCCTCATTACTCGTTGTTCAGCTTCGCGCTTGCCAGCGTCTAGTCCGCTATTGAAAGCGACCACACTAGATCGCGCAATTAGATCGTTTAGTTGGCTAGTCATTAGATACTCCTTGTCCAAGTTATGGCGTTTCGGCCGCTAGCCGTCTTGCCCCTGATACCGGAATCCACTAGGTATCCGGTTTCGGTTAGCTCCGACCGGCGCGTCCTCACGCCGGATGCGCTAGCCATTGGTGCGTCACCACTAGCCATATAGCGGCAGTAGTGAGCGTAAAGTTCTTCATCCGTTAGATACGCGAACTTATCGAATAGCCAAAGTATGAAGTTCTTAGTGGCGCTTAGGTTAGTCACCGATGCGGCGGCCTGATGGCTCGTTATCGGGTCAGTCGTTCTTGCGTGTGGCATAGTCCTCTCCTGTTAGTACCGTTTTGATAGTTTCTTTTGTTATGAAGATCCGGCGTGGGCCTTTTACGATCGCTGGCAGGTATCCGGTGCGGATCCAGCGATAGACCGTATTTAGGTGAGCGCCGGTTATTTCTGCCGCCTCTTTAGGCGTGTATAGCTCTTTAGTTAGTTCGTTTCCCACTCGTCTAGCCTTTCTTTTAGTTGATCGCGGCACATTTGCCACTCTTGTAGCTTTAGGTAACTCTCTCTTAGGTTTTCCATTGTTAGATCGTGCTTAGCGCGTTCTAACGCTTCATCAACCTCATTAGCTAGGCGGCCGGATAGTTGGCTCAGCTCTAGGATGCTTTTTGCTTGTTGTAGGTTTCTCATTAGTTGTCCTTTGCGTATTCGGCCGCTAGTTCGCGACCGGTGAAGATTGCCCATCTAATCCTTTGTGGCTCTGGCGTGTGGTTAGGGCAGTATGCGGTGTTAGTGGTTACCGGTTCGGCCTTGCCATCGTCATAGATCCGGTAGGTGGTAAAGGTTGAGCTGTGATTCCAGAAGATCGCGTGACCATCGAAACTACCAACTAACCATTCGTGTTCCATTAGTTCGGCCAGAGTTTTCATAGCGGCATCCCCAATAGAAGTCTTGCTAACAATTCAGGGATCGCGTGGATTGCTAATAACACTAGAAATACCACACCGGCCATAATCAAGATCCCAACCGGTTTGCGGATCGCGTACCAGATCTTCATTAGGCCACCTCTACAACTGACTTTAGGTAAAGGTTTGAATTGACTTGTCTAATTAGCGCGATTGCTTTTTGTTCTGCTTCGATCGCGCTTTCTAGGCTGTGAGCCCATGCCGTAACGCTGTTTTCTGTTTGCTTTGCGGAGTTGTAAAAAGTGACTTGAAACTTCTTTAGGCCGTTTGCCTCAAATCTTCCTAAGGTTTGGTCGATTAGAAACTTCGCGTCTTTTAGTGTTTTAGCGTTTCTGTTTAGTTTAGAAATCCAGCGGCCGTCAATCCTTTCGATTTGATAGCCTCGGTAGTTGTAAGATCCGCCGCCGATCATAGTTCTTTTTGCGCTAGGGGTTTTTGCTTTAGCCATCTTTTAGTCCTTTCTTTTGGCTAGTAACTACTTTAGCGCGGTTTTAGCCGGTTTTAGCTACTTTTAGGCGGCTTTTTATTATAACTTTTTGATAACGGGAAAATCCGAATAACCACGCTGGGTTCGCCGTACTGCTTAGCCGCGTGCCACTCGACTATTTGGGCATCGTCCTTTAGATAGCCGGCGTCTATGCTTAGGGCATCCCCGATTGCCCTTTGGAGCTTGTCCAGATCCGGTGGGACAGTTGGATAATCTCTTTTGGCGCTTTCGGGCTTTTGAAGTTGAAATAGGACGGTTACGCTAACCGGATCGGTGTAGCCGGGAGAACCCACTTGGTCATTTATGACCTTAGCGATCCGCTCACGCCATTTCTTTAGCTTGGGATTTTTACTAACAATCCGGCCGCCGCCAACGTGGCGCATAGACCCCTGCGGTATGGGTTGCCCCGGCACAACGAACTCATCCATTAGAACGGCGCGTCAGCCTTGGAGTTTTGATACAGCGAAATACTTTCGGCGCGCACTTCTAGTGTTGTGCCTTTAGTTCCGTCACGCTTGTCGTATTTCTTGGTCTTTAGCCGGCCTTTGACTGTTACGCGCTGATCCTTTTCAAATCCTGGATCTCCGATAACTGAGAAATAGTCATAGCCGACAGTTTCCCATTGGCCGCTTTCTGACTGCTGGCGCTGAGCGTGAGAGATGTCGTAAACAGTTCCCCACTCAAACTTCTTTACTTCGTTGATGTAACCTGAGAACTCAATCTGAATAGCCATCTTGGGTTCGTCCTTCCTGTTTTATGTGTTCTGGGTTTATACAATCACGATGTCCGCAGTTACGAACACCGGGCATAAATAACTTGCCATTGTGGATCGGGTTATCGGCTTCGTCAAAATCGCCGCGCCAAGCCAAGCACACTTCGCCTTTTCCATAGCGAATCACGTGCTCAACTTTCACGCGACAGTCCCGACAAAGATCACGCTTGCCCGGTCGCTTTGTGGGTAAGTCGCGGTTGATCCCACATCGGGAACATACGCGTTCATCCACAAACTTAGAATACTGGACTTAGGCATCATTTTCCACCATTTTAGACTGGGAGAAACATCTCAGGCATAGCGCCGGATTAGATCCGTGAGGGCATTTAGGCGGCGGCGCGGCCATCGCCGCGATCGCTTCCTGTTCCTTTAGGTATCTGTCAGAGGCTAGGCGGTCTTTAGAGGCCTTTTCAGCCCTAAGTGCGGCTAGATCCTCAACCGACTTCTCACGTGGCGGCAGAGGCTCGTCTAGCCATCCCTCGCGGTTTAGCCAAGTGGTCGGGTGCGGTATAAATTGAGCCGGCGGCAGGTTGGGATCGGCCGCTAGCCTAGCCGCGCCGGTGATTATCTCGGTGGGGTTTGAGATCGCGGCGGCCTTAGCAAATGCCCTTTTAGCGACTCCCTTGCCGACTTTGCGTGGATAGGCTTGCCAGAACTGATCAAAAAGATCGTCATATACTTTCTTAGTTTCAGTATTCTTAGTATTGTTATTCTTATGTATCGGGTTTTCCGATGACGGGAAATCCGATGACGGCAAATCCGATGGGTCGGTAGTCCGCCAAATAGCCTCACCGAACCGGTTAGAGATCCGGCTTTGGGATCGCTCTAAATAGCCGCCGGCTTCTAGTTCCTTGACCGCCGACCGGATTAGATCCGTGCCGCAATCGTTCGCCCTAGCTAGTTGGCCGATAGAAACCGACCATCCCGGACTATGGCTTAGCAACTGGGCAAGTAGCCCAATCGCTTTTAGGCTGAGCCGGCTATCCCTTAGCCACGAATTAGGGATCTGGGTAAATTGGCTATCGAATGCGTGGTTTCCGCGAATTATCGGCATTAGTTGTCCTTTCAAAAGTGCGGTAGGCCATCTCCGCTGTCTTATCCTTTGCTCCACCGGCGTAGCGGCCGGCGTGATAGTAAATTTTTATTAGGCGTTCGTGATGGTCTGCTAAATCCTTGTCCGTTAGGATCGCGTAGCCGTCTTTTTGTAAGGCTACTTCGCGCATCCATCTAGCGATCGCCTCAATGCTTGTCCTTTTCATTCCTCTCCTAGATTGCTATTCGTGTGTAGTTATCTAATAATCGAAACCAAAATCCGGTGCTTGCGTCATAGACCGGTGCTATGTCCGTTCGGTCATAGCGGCTTAGTTTCCATCCATATACCCTAGCTAGCTCAGCCGTTTCAGGGTCGCTTTCCATCAGGCCATTTATTTCAGCGCACATAGAAATTATGTTTGTTGGGTCGTTAGCCGACTTAGCGCCGCCCATACCGCGATTAGCGCGATGGTGAGGCACTAGGTCATAAGGCCGGCCGCAATGGTAACAGCCGCGATCCCTAAACAGGTATTTCTCAAACTCTTGTGGCTTCATTCGTCCCATTCGTTACCCCTAAACCCTATTCGCATTTCGGGATAATTAGCGTCCTCAACTCGGTCAGCGGTTGCCGTTAGGCCGGTATCTCTATCTAAAGTTTCTTCCGGGCATTCGTGTTGCTTGCGCCACGCTTTCAATAGCTGTTCCGCTCTCTCGGACTTAGCTTTGAACTTAGCGCCGCAACTACACCTTTCGGAAACTTCTTCAATCATCTACCGGCCTGTAAATAAGTAATTTCTACCATCCGCGCTTGCGTTTGTAACGCGCTTTGCGTTTGGTTTAGCTGTTGGAGTTTAGTCCTAACCCGATTGTATTTGGCTCTGGCTAATTCCGCCTCTAGCCTCGCGGCTTGGCTTTCTAGCTTGGCTAGGGCTTGGCGATCGCTCACCAATCCATCTATCCGTAGAAAGGCCGTAGCCTCTATCCTTTCGGCTTCGGACTGCTTATTAGCTAGTTCTACTTCCGCGTGGTATTGGGCATCTATGCCCTTTTCAGCCTCGCGGCGTATCTCCGCTAGCGCCTGAATTATCCGATCCGGCGTTACTATTTCTTCGCTCATTTTCCAATTTCATTTCTAGTTGATGAACTCGGAAGAACGCGTGAGTCCAGCCAAACTCTTTAGCTCGGTAAAGACGCATAGCTAGCTCACGCTGTTCCTCGATGTGAGCAATCAAGATTGCTTCTCTTTGGCTGTCCAATGTTCTGCCCACTCCGTAATCGTGGCTAGGGTGGCGTCATCCACGCCAGCTTGCCTAGCTTCACTATACAACTTGCGCAGGGGTTCAATACCCTTAGCGGCCTTAGCTTCCGCAACCCAATCGCGGCTAGGGGTTAGGCCACGCGCTACTTTGGCCATCTCCTCACGCGTTACGCGCTTATCGCCGCCGTAATTAGCGTTAGCCAAAGCGCGACCAATCGCGCTGGTTTCGCAGTTCTCCAACGCGCTAGTTTTATTGGCCATACCGTTCTTGCCGTCAATCTCAAAGGCGAGGCCGGTGGCTTTTAGATACCAAGGTGAGGAATCGCGATCCGTCACAAACCATTTATGGGCTTCTTCGGATAGCTCCCAAGTGGGTAACCAGATCTCCGCTTTCACAACCCAAGTTAGCGCGGCGCGATCCGCCGGTGTGGTTAGGTTCTCTGTGATAATACGGCCGTCTGGATGGTCGTTGTAGAAGCGCTTTATGCGATCTTTGACTTCCTCGTAATCGTTAGGGTTATAGCTCATTTCTTTCCTTTCTTTTTAGTTTCGTGTTTTTTAGATCCGTCACGCAAATCCCAATAGAA
>JACCDP010095022.1_pt1 | contig 12402 bp, 14 predicted proteins | sample 7445841 | NCBI WGS metagenome assembly JACCDP01 (sample SAMN15323441, study PRJNA562643) | freshwater metagenome | isolation source: river surface water | place: USA:Blue River Watershed | collected 2017-08-17
CGTTCATATCATAATGATGCACTTTGTGTATTTCAGAAGCCCAATCAATCCCATTGAATGTCTTGCAAAGATAATCAATGTAGCCTGTTGTGAAACCTCCTGAGCCACCGAAAGGGTCTATCATAGTACCTATTTTACCATCTTGACCTACTTGAATTGCTAGCCTCTGGTAAATATAATCAGTTATGTGCCTGTCTGTAAAATAGGCACCTAGCTCACTGATAGCTGTTTGGTCTCTTCCGATGAAGTATTCATAAATCTTACCAGACAATAGGACATTGCAAGCTTTTTCAATCAATGTGATTTCATTGATTTCTTTTATCAGTTGCGGTACGACATTCTGGTTCATATTTTTAGGTATTTCATAGAAAATCAAATGCTTGATTTCGCTATGGTAAATACTTTCAAGTACAGTATCATCACTATTACCAAGTATCAAATCAGTAACCTTCTTATCTTCTCCTTTGTTAGCCAAGTCCAAAAGATATTGGAAATTACAATTAGAGTTTAACTTGACCTTATCTAATAGGTCATATTCGTGTATTTTCTTTAGTCCATACAGAATATTGAATACCTTCAGTGCATTCATACCATATCCGGCACCACTATTCCTAAGGAAATTATGGATCTCGTGGATTTTGTCTCGAAGAGCTTCCTTGTTAGAAATACAAGTACTAAGTGTTGTAATCATTTCTTCGCTAAGATAAGCTTTGTCTTGATTTTCAACAATCATTTTTTTCCTCTATATAGATAATAATAATATTGTATTCTTAAGCTCATTGTTTAGGGATTAAGGAAGAGTACATAATTAAAATAAAAATACAATTTACAAAAACTTTTTGAAAATCTGAAAATAATTTAATTATGTACTATTTTCGTATCTTAAGGAACTTCATTGATGACTTGTTTCTTGCTATGGAAGCAGATTAGAAGCTTACAATGCGATTTCTGTAACTATGGAATACTCATATAACTCAGCTGCCATATAGTAGCAGAAGCAAATGGTATGGAACATGATGGAACAATTGTATCTAATCTGAAACCAATTTGTCAAAATTATAATAGTAGTATGGGGACAAAAATATGGAGAACTTTTTATGAGAAGTCTCAATTAAAAATGGTATTATATTATATATGATACAGAAAAAGAATTATAATATACATCTAATTACATACTAATATTTTTCATAACATGCTCTAAAAGGTTGCCTGTCTTAGATTCATCGCCTTCACCTCCGCGTCTCTTAGGGGTCTTACGAGCCTTCTTTACACGCTTGACAGGTGCAGGGACAGCAGCCTTCTTAGCTAACATCTTCTTGTACTTAATTACATTCATCATACGTCCCTTGCGTTGAACGTACTTCTTGGTAGTTCCAACCTTGGAATACAAGGTTCTTTTCTTTCCTTCAATAACGACAGATCCACACTTCTTATAATCTCCCATATAATATTCTTGCCTATTTTATGTAGATAAAATAATTTTATTTTATAAGAATAGAAAATGCGAGAGATTGAAGGAGGCAATATAACAGTTTATACTGGGCCCAAGGGAGGCAAGTTTATTTTAAAGAAGGGGAAGAAAGTATATATCGACCAAAAATCTTTAAATAACCCCATAATGTATTCTAAGGGCAATAAGACAAAGTCTAAGAATGTCTAATTATTTTTATTTTTACTAAGTAAATATTAGAAAGACCATGTCTAAAACTATTGATAAGATTATCAAAGACATTGAATTGTATAAGATGAGGAAAATGTACGACGAATATAAGGATTTGTTTCATATAGTAGGTGAGTTCATCATCAGTAAAAAACTTATCCTCTACGGTGGTTTAACTATCAATCTTCTTCTCCCGAAAAAATACAGGTTCTATAAGGATTATACATTAAATGACTATGATTGTTATTCTAAAAATGCAATTAAAGATGCTTATAGTTTGGCTGCAGACATAAAGAAGGCTGGATATAAACATATTAAAGTTCGAAAAGCATTACATATGAATACATACAGAATTTATGTTGAAAGAAAACAAGTTATGGATATAACTCAAATTGATAAAGATGTATTCAATAAACTGATAGAATATTCATTAAAAGAGAAGAGAAAATATTATGATGATAGATATGTGCTTATACCTATGTCAATGGTTAAGCTTAATTTGTATTATGAATTGGCAAGACCCGAACAATCTGGTTGGAGGTGGGAAAAGGTATATCATAGATACAAGCTTTTTTCAAGCATTTATAGTGCGCCTCAAAGCAAACTGAAGTATAAATGTGTTCCTATTCCAAAATGTTATACTGAGCTTATCAAGAAAGTTCTGAAATACATCAAAGATGAAGAATACCCTATTATAGACAGCTATGCCACCAAGCTTTATATGAAGCTCAGTCGTGTTTGCTGTTGTAGAACAAATGGTAATTCAAAGTACCTTGTCATATTATCCAATGATTATAATAAGACAAAAGACGAAGTTATTAAAATTGTAAATAATATACTTGATCCTGTATTATATGATGTTATAGTAGAAGACAAAAGTAAGTATACGGATATATTGAAGGCTAGATATAATATTTATATAAAAGACAAAACAAATAATACAACTTTCAAGCTTATAACAATAATAAAAAACATGGATAACTGTTTTTCCGTGCAGAAAATCAATGGTTATACAGTAGGCACAGTGGATACTATATTATATTTCTTTTATTGTTATTATTTGCTTAACGAATTGTACGGTAAAAATCAAGAACTGACTGAAGAAGTGTTGTATCATATCAATAGATTTGAGGACTATATACAGAATATACTTAAAAACAATAATAGAAGAAGACTAAAAATCAGATGCTATGGTAATGCTGATAGGCAGGCAGATAGTAATGTCAATTGGAAAGATAGAATGACATTGCGTCATATTTCTTAATTACCTAGTTATTCTTTTTATCTTCTTGTGATACTTGCGTTGAGTCCTCTTGAGTGTCCTCTTGAGTGTCCTCTTGAGTGTCCTCTTGAGTGTCCTCTTGAGTGTCCTCTTGAGAGTCCTCTTGAGTGTCCTCTTGAGAGTCCTCTTGAGAGTCCTCTTGAGTGTCCTCTTGAGTGTCCTCTTGAGTGTCCTCTTGAGTGTCCTCTTGAGTGTCCTCTTGAGTGTCCTCTTGAGTGTCCTCTTGCGAGAGTTCTTCATCATAATCATCTAGTTCAATGATATCAATTGTCTTATCATCCTTGATGATGATTTTGTCAACATTTTCAAGACTATTAATGAATTCCAACAACCGTCTCTTTTTTATCTGTCTCAATGTCATATTGCTAGCAGAGATGATGCCATACAAGGCTTCCTTCTGTAAGGTCAATATAACATCATCATAAAAAGGTACAATAGTATTTAAACATAGATAAAAGTTAACCAATGAGTTATAATAAAAAGCTGAAAAACTTGTGTAAATATTATATGTCATGTTAGTTCAATTATGCGTAAAATCTTTATATCTTTATAGTAGAAGATGGATTCAGTATTACCAGAGATATATGACAAACAAATCATTGAGATAGATATGGGAAATGCTGTAAAAACAAATATTGCATTAAAAGATAGTGATGGTAATATACTAAGTTATTATTGTGATTTCTATGTGGATATTCAACAACCTATCAGAAATGCAGTATATATCAAGGTAATGCGAACTGCTGTTGTTGTCAAAAAACCAGAAGTAGTTGTTGAAGGCATAGCGCCAACTTTACAAGTAAATGACGAATATATATTAGACGATGATCCTATTTACATATCAATGAATAATTATAATAGAATATCAACTGTAATAAAACAAACCTATTCAGAAAATGTTTTTACTGGTTATGATTATGAATTAGAAGAAAAAGGTGATTATGTACTAGATGAAAATAATAATTATGTAAAAGTTACAAAAGGTGAGGGTGATTATGTAAAAGTTGAAAAAAAAGAGATTCAATCCGTAACAAAACCAACTGTATTCGAATACTTTGATGTCATTCATACGAACATAGCTAGTACCTTTGCTTTATTCAGTAAAAATACTATATCCATTGATGTTGATATTCCGACTGCATTGTTTAAGAATGAATATCAACATTCAGCATTTGATCCAAATGACACTGCAATATATATTCTAAACCCGATAGAACCTAGTCTAAAGCGTTTTAATATAGAGCTGAGGGACAAGAAAAATCAGCTATTAAAAACATCTGATATTGCATCTTTTAAAATGACTATATGTGTCTATAGTAAGCAAAAGAAGTTTTGATGACAAAAAACATATAAAGATTTTTGGTGTATATTATACACAAGGAAAAGGTCAACAAGTCAAACAATAGAACAATGGTAAGCAAAGATGAGATCGCAGCAGGCTTTGATATTGGAACAACTACTAGTTGTGCTGCTATTTGGATTAATGACAGGGTAGAGATTATCCCTGATAGTCAGACAGGCTCACGAATTATCCCTTCGTATGTATCGTTTACAGATGAGGAGAAACTCGTTGGGGATGCAGCAAAGAATCAGTCCACAATGAATCCCAAGAATACAGTATATGATGCCAAGCGGCTTATTGGAAGGAAGTTTGATGATTCCGTAGTACAGGATGATGTCAAGCTCTGGTCGTTTGCAGTTACTGGCGATAAGAACAATAAGCCTCTCATCAATGTCAAGTACAAGAATGAAGATAAGCAATTTCATCCTGAGGAAATCTCTGCAATGGTTATCCAGAGGCTCAAGGAGACTACTGAGGCATATCTCGGCCATCCACTGAAGAAGGTTGTTATTACAGTCCCTGCTTACTTTAATGACTCCCAGCGTCAGGCTACAAAGGATGCTGGTGCCATTGCTGGACTAGAGGTGTTGCGTATTATTAATGAGCCTACTGCTGCAGCCATTGCATATGGTCTTGACAAGACTGATGACAAGAAAGAGAAGAATATTTTAGTATTTGATTGCGGAGGTAAAACTGTTCTGCCTCCTATGGTAGCATGTTATTAAACATGTGTTAGCCCATACGTAATATGTATTTATACATTTGCGGAAATCGGTGAATTGCTGGAAAGTCTTAAAGCTTTATCTACCACAGCGGAATGCGCGAGCATATATGCGAAGGTTTGAAAAAGATAAAGATATGTATTATGCGAAAGTATAATCAACAGAATAGATAATCAGCAGCCAAGCTGGAATAGAAATATTCTAGAAGGTTCAACGACTAGTTATGGAAATAACCACGAGTGCCGATGTTTAGTCACCCCTTTGATATAAAAAAATGATATGTTAAATATTCAATGTACCCAACATGGAGGAAAGATTAAAGCTAGTAAATAATATCCTTGAAATAACTGACGAGAATAAGGTTCCAATTGAAATCAATGACATCAAGCTAGAGTTCTCTTGTAATAAATATTCATCAAAAAAGAACAGTATTTATCACATAACATTAAATGACAAGCATCTATCAAAACGCTGCAAATACAACATCAAATACAGTTGTGTGTCATGTCACGCCATTCATATTGTAGGAACAACTCAATTCCTCAGGAAGGTAAATAAGTGTTCTCATAGATGTAATTTATGTGTAAATACTGATGAAAAGAAAAATAGAATAGATTGTGATGTTCATGTCAAATTCCAGAAAAAAACATTACAAGAACAGCAAAGAGAAAGTATACAAACTTTTAATGAATATGATGATGATTTCAAAGAGAACTATTACAAACAACATTTAACAGATGATGATTATAAAAGAATATCAAAGAATATTATTTCAATACAAAATGGAAAGTTATCAGTACAAGACTTGGAGTTCTGGTCTGTTTTCAAGACAAACAATCAGATGCTTTTTACAAGTGTATTCTATGACAAGACAAATGATGTTATCATCAAAGCCAATCAGCCTATTTTAAAATGCGATAATTGCACTCAAGAATGGAGAGCAAAAGGATTGGAAAAGTTCAAGAATTGTTATAGAATATTATGTAAAGATTGTACTCTCTGTAATAGGACATACAAGATTAGAAACACTCAAAATTGTATTCGCGAATGTGTGCTATATCAGTCACAGCTTGAATACAAGTTTATTAATTGGTGTAATAATAGTGGCATGATTGTCCGAAATGGTCCAATTATACCATATGATTTTGAGGGTAAAACAAGAAAGTACAGAGTAGATTTTCAGATAAATGATATTCTTATTGAAATCGGGCATCAGACACAAGTACAGTCGGGTAAATGGAAAGCAAAAGAGGATGCTGTAAAAGAAGAAATAAGTAAGGGATATTACAAGGATTACTATATGATTACTCCTAAAAATTGGGTACAAAGTTTAAATAAAATCAAAGGAAAGGCTAAATAAGATATAGTCTAAACTCATATGAAAGTATGAGAAATAATAGTTAAATGCTATTATGGTAATAATGTCGTGCAAATGGGAACACACGACGTATCTATTTTAACACTAGATGGAGGTATTTTTGAGGTTAAGGCAACAGGCGGAGATACACATCTTGGAGGTTCTGACATTGACAACCTGGTAGTTGACTGGTTGTGTGATGATATCAAGAAGAGGTTCAAGAAGGATGTAAGAGAGAATGCCAGAGCGCTCAAGCGTCTTAATATTGCTGCTGAGAAGGCTAAGAAGACACTTTCATCTGCTACTACTACCACTGTAGAAGTTGATTCACTCCTTGATGGCGTAGACTACAGCACATCACTTTCACGAGCCAAGTTCGAGCAGCTAGCTGACTCTGTATTCCAGAGAACTCTTGAGCCTCTCAATACTCTGCTTAAGGATGCTAAGATGGGTAAGGGAGATATTGATGAGATTGTTCTTGTAGGCGGAACTACACGCATCCCTAGAATTCAGGAGCTTCTCTCCAACTACTTTAATGGTAAGCAGCTCAACAAGTCCCTTAATCCTGACGAGGCTGTTGCATATGGTGCAGCAGTACAAGCTGCAATTTTGTCAGGACAGGGCAATTCCAAGACCAATGAGTTGCTTCTACTTGATGTTGCACCACTTTCATTGGGTATTGAGACTGCTGGTGGTGTCATGACAAAGCTTATTGAAAGAAATACTACCATTCCCACGAAACGTTCGCAAATTTTTTCCACTTATGAGAATGACCAAAAAGGCTGTGATATCCGCGTCTACCAGGGAGAGCGCGGTTTCACAAAAGATAATGTACTATTGGGAAGTTTTCATCTTGACGGAATTGCACCAGCCCCCAGAGGGGTGCCGAAAATAGAAGTGTCATTCGATGTTGATGCAAATGGTATCATGAATGTTTCTGCAGAAGATAAGGGTAGTGGTAATTCCAGAAATATCACTATTACTAATGACAAGGGGCGTCTATCTAAGGAGCAAATTGAAGAGATGATTAAGAAGGCAGAGCAATTCAAAGAGGAAGATGAAAGACTACGAGAAAAGGTAGAAGCTAAAAATGGTCTTGAGAATTATTTATATAATCTTAAAAACTCTATGACTAAGAAGGATGATTCTCCTCCAGTTTTTGAGGAGGTTAAGCAAGAGCTTGACCCAATCATTGAAGAGGGTATCAAGTGGCTAGAAGAGCACGATAAAGAAGAAACTCAAGTCTACAAAGATAAGCAGAAAGAACTTGAAGGAAAGGTCAATCCTCTTATGCAAAAGCTGTACTCTCAAGCTGGACCTCCTCCATCAGACAATGTGGAGACTTCCGAAGATGGTAACGTGCAATTCACAAAGCCTTCATTCACTACTGCTGATGGTAAGCCAATGCCAACAGTAGATGAGGTTGATTAATCATGATTTTTAATTTTATTTTTTTTCACATCATATTATAGAATATTATGGAGCTAAAGAAAGCTAAGAATAATAAAACTAAGAAGGTTGTAATCAATGGAAAAACCAAAAATATATATTGTAATCCTAACAATAAAAGAATTGAATATGTAAAACATAATAAACAATACATAAAAGTTTCAGACTATAAAAAACAGTATAAAAAGAAACAAAAAGGAGGAACACATACATGTCCTATTACACTTGAGGAGATTACACAAAAAGATATTGATACTAAAAAGGCAATGGAATTAGATAAGCAATATTATATGGTTGACGCATTATATAGTTGGATAAACCACAAGGGAACAGATGTACCTTATTCAAGAAGAAAATTTACACCTGAAGAGATTAAAACTATTAAAAATAATTTTGAAAAAAACCACCCTCAAACAAGTAATGAAGATATATCATATGAACCAAAAAAGTTTTGGTATTATGTAATAATTAATGGAAATAATAGAAATAACAGATATTATCAAAGCAATGAAGTAAATTATTTATCAATAGGTGTAAATCCTCCCAATATGGATGCTCATCGTGAAGTTAAAAAATTACGAGATGGAAGATGGGTCGATATAACGTATAGTCCAGTAAATTCTCCAAGACCAAGAGCTTCATCTCCACCGCATTGGAGTTCTTCATCTTCTTGGGGAACTTCACCTTCAAACTCTCCAAGAAGTAGATGAAGACCAAAGACTTAACGCTTTGCTATCAAATTCAATAGACCATTACTCACTAGAGAAGATGCATCACCTTCTGGTATGTATACCACAAATAAAGACATAGAAGGTTATCAAGATACCATTTGTAAAGCCTTATCTAAAAAATATCCCAAACTAAGACAAGAAAAATACAAAACCATAGTATTTACTGAGAGAACACTTATCATAGACGATGATGCTACTATATGGCAGAATGACCCTAGGCAAATAGTTTGCAAGAAATATAATTATATACCAACATATGAGGTCAGTGCCGCCATCATAGAAATTATCAGGCAAAATCCCATAGTGCAACAATTTATCAAGGAGAACTCTGACTACAATTTACCAATCCCTTTTGTATCATCTGATAAATCATATGAAGAATGTCGTATGGATTATCATATATACCTTGCAAATCATTATAGGAAAAATCTAGCTTACAATTTAGAACAACTTCAAGACGACTTCTTCCCTAGATTCGTAAAAACCATCAGCAAACGCAAACATCTAGCAACACCATTCACATCAGTTCACATAAAAAGAATGAAAATCTAATATTTCAATAACAAGTACAATATGATTATCATCAAATACATGAAAGATAATAATGAAAGCATGATTATATTATAATACCAAAACACTTCGCGTCGGATGTCTTCACTACAAGTACAATTATTTTTCTTCAGCTCATCTATATATACGATGGCAATTATGAGACTAGCAAATACAATAATATTGAATATGAATGAAATATATCTGTAGTATATATTTACAATTTCTTCTTTTGATACATACAAATAAATATTTATTACCAATGATACAAAAGTCATAACGAGATATATGTATAGAATGTATTTGATGTAATCTCTCTTCCAATTTTGGCTGCATTTGCATGAAATCTCCTCTAATCTATATATCCACATCAAGGCCATATAGTTTATTACTATTTCAATGATATATATGGCTATTATGAAAAACAACCAATATGGTGAAATAACCATTACCTACATAAAATGAATAAAACTATTACACTAGCGAACGAATAAATATGTAGCCAGATATCATAATCAATAACATAAAACTTACGAGGACTAATCTAATAATGTTATAGTACCAATAAACCTCCCGTCGCACATCCTCGCTACATTCACATTTTTGCGTGCGCAATTGCTCTATATAAATAATAGCAATAATCATGTTTGCAAATCCAAATGCAGCAAACAAAATATTACCATACATAAACACCTTATATACTTGACTTTCCTTATATGCTGTCTGTGATACGTACAAATACACATTTACAATGAGCGAAACTACTAGCATTGCAAAATATGCATATAAGAAATATTTGATATATTCCCCCATCCAATTTTGGCTACATTTACAGTCAATTTCCTGAAGTTTATGAAACCACGATATTGTCAAAGCATTGACGACAATCGAAATACTGTAAAGTATAGACAAGTAAACCAAATATGGCGTAGAATATGTCATAAACTTATTTGTTATGACAGTCATTATATCTAATAATACTTCACAAAAATAATAACTCTTATTTAGGCTCTAGCAAAAGCTGCACCAAAAATAATGGCCGAAATAATACCCAGCAAGAATACAAAAGCCCATAATGAGACAGTAATGATATTATAATACCAATAAATCTCGCGCTTCACATCCTCACTACACTTACAATCCATTCTCTTCAACATATCAATATAAACAAGCGAAATAATCACATTTGCAATTCCAAAGAACCCGAAAACCATAAGAATATATGCAAACATCTTATATGCCTGGCTTTGTTCCGGAGAGGTCTCAGATAAGAAGAGATAGAGATTAATGACAATTGAAATTGCAATAATAACAAAGTATACATACAAGAAATACTTGATGTATGTATGCATCCAGCTCTTACTACATTCACAATTGATTTCATCAAGCTTTAGAAGCCATAAGAGGGCCATATAGTTGATGCTAATGGCAATGACATACAAAATAATCATAACAAACATTGTCATAGGGGAATAATTTGCTATCTTATTAGTAGCTACATCATTTTCCATAACTTCAGCAGGATTTCTAGTCAAAGTGCTAACTGTCTTCTGAGGATTGCTAAAGGGGTCTCTGCTGCTTCTGCTGCTCCTGCTATCTCTGGAAGACCTACTACGCGAGCCTTTCTTACCACTATTTTTCTTTGCCATTATCTATATATAAAAAATATTATTATTATCTAAGATAGAGTAAATGCAGGGGCTGCAAAATATTGGCTCAACTTGTGCCGTTAATAGTCTGATACAGATCATTTGCAGAGAGGCACGTCTTCGAAATGCTCTTATTAATGCAGATGTTCCAGAAGATACATTAAGCGGTCATTTAAAGGAAATTCTTCATCTTATGCACAATGAAAACAAGTCTTTAGTTCCTGGCAAGTTCATACATAAACTCTTTGCATCTCTAGATGGTATTTTTAGACTGGGAGAACAGATGGATATAGGCGAGCTCTGGATATTCCTCTTTGACAAGATAGCAACTGAACTCAATGCTATTCCAAACTTATCTTATGAATTGCCACAAATGCAATACGACCTATCACAAGATATAGATCTAGGGACAACATATAACAATGAACTAGAATATAAGATGGCTCTCATAAAATGTCCGCAACTCCGGAACAAATATGAATACAATTTACGCAAATTCAATGAAAATAAGTCATCAAAATGGCTCGAAACTTGCCAGGGATTTTACCTCAATATTATAAGATGCCAAAAGTGCAATAATGTCCTATATAATTTCGAGCCATTCACAAGCATATCACTTGATATTCCAGAAGACAGTCAATGTCATACTATGACAACCATGCTTCGCAATTTTTTACAGGAAGAAAAGCGTCAAGGAGACTGGAAATGCGCCAAATGCTGTGAAAATACAGAATATACAAAAACTACCAAAATCTGGACGATGCCTCCAGTCATAACCTTTATTATCAAGCGGTTTTCAAATACAACTTCAAAAAATACAAAACCAATCAATATCAATAGAGAGATATGTTTTAAAATAGGCTCCATTTTATCCAATCTGAACTCTGATATGACATACTATCTGTCTTCCATAGGAATACACTTTGGGTCATTGCAAGGAGGGCATTATTGCGCCCTATGTAATACAGAAGAAGACAAAGAAAAGCACAACGCATACGAAAAAATAGTGTTATATGATGACCTCAATATCAGCAGCATTCCTAGCGAAAAATATTTGCAATCTATTGAAAGAAACACTGACGGATATATGATTGTATATTCCCTAAACTCTGCATAAATCTATTTATTATACCCGGGTAATAGTTTTACACTGTACTTAAAAAAGTACATAATTTAGTTTTTTTCTGATTTTCAAAAAGTTTTTGCGATTTATATTTTTAATTTGATTATGTACTCTACCTCATTATGAAAGCTTGTTGAACCCTTTATTTATTTTCCAGTGCATCAAGTCGCTTCTCGATAGCATCCATTTTCTTGCTAAGGTCTTTGATACTTTCCACCAGAAGTCCCACAACATGACCGTAGCTTATACTTAAATACCCATTATTATTTTTATTCACTACTTCTGGTAAGACTTGTTGTATTTCTTGGGCTATCAAGCCAGCATGTCTATTAGATGTCAACATATTCTTAAATGTATACCCTGTTATAGCATTCACTTTTTCAAGAGCATTATCAATTATCTTCAAATCTGTCTTGATATTACTATCAGATGAATTTTCTAATTCAGTTAGTTTAACACATTCAATATTTCCCTTACTAATAATATCTCCGTTCACTGTCATAACCACAATTTCATTAGCTGAATCGTTAATTGTTCC
>JACCDP010153354.1_pt1 | contig 12394 bp, 9 predicted proteins | sample 7445841 | NCBI WGS metagenome assembly JACCDP01 (sample SAMN15323441, study PRJNA562643) | freshwater metagenome | isolation source: river surface water | place: USA:Blue River Watershed | collected 2017-08-17
AATCGATTATGAAAATAATGAAGTTTGGAGGTACAAGTGTTGGTAAGCCAGAACGTATGCATCAAGTATATGAACTCATTACCAAAGACGATGAATCTAAAATAGTTGTTTTAAGTGCACTGAGTGGAACCACCAATGCACTTGTAGACATTAGCAATAGTTTAAGTGCTGGAAATAAAGCCGAGGCCAAACAAAAAATTGATACCCTCGAAGCGCATTACCATGCGTTTGTACTCGATCTATTAAAAACAGAGGCACTTATTGCAAAAGGAAATACCATTGTAAAAGAACATTTTGAATTTTTAAACATCATCACTAAAATTTCATTTAGTGATGCGCTTAATAAAGATATTTTAGCACAGGGTGAACTGATGAGTACCAAATTATTTTGTTGTTATTTAGAACAGCAAGGCCAAGATCATTTGCTACTTCCTGCACTTGATTTTATGGTGTTAGATCAAAACGAAGAACCTAATTTGCCACTTATTCGTTCTAAGTTAAAAGCGCTTCTAGCTGCACACACCAATAAAAAAATATTTATTACCCAAGGATATATCTGTAAAAATGTTAGAGGTGAAGTTGACAATTTAAAACGTGGCGGTAGTGATTATACAGCTTCACTTGTTGCGGCTGCTTGTAAAGCGAGTGTATGTGAAATTTGGACAGATATTGATGGCATGCACAACAACGATCCCCGCATTGTCAATAAAACAGTAGCCATAGAACAGTTAAGTTTTGATGAAGCTGCCGAGCTCGCTTATTTTGGCGCTAAAATTTTACACCCTACTTGTATTTGGCCGGCACAACAAGAAAATGTGCCTGTTAAATTATTAAATACCATGCAGCCGGATGCCGCTGGAACGGTAATTACCAAAGAAGCAGGAAGTGAAGGTATTAAAGCCGTTGCTGCTAAAGATGGCATTATTGCTATTAAAATTAAAAGTAGCAGAATGCTACTAGCGTATGGTTTTTTAAGAAAAGTATTTGAAGTGTTTGAAAAGTATAAGACCTCTATCGATATGATTACAACTTCTGAAGTAGCAGTATCTGTAACCATCGACAATGACGTTTACTTAGCTAATATTGTAAAAGAGCTAGAACCTTTTGGTAGCGTAGAAGTTGAAAAGGAGCAAAGTATTGTTTCAATTGTAGGCAATCATATAGCCCACACAGATTCGGTACTTAAAAAACTTTTTAATGCGATTGATGAAGTGCCAGTAACCATGGTAAGCTATGGTGGTAGTGCGCATAATATTTCACTACTGGTGCCAACCGTAGACCGTACAAAAACATTGCAGTTAATTAACTCGGGCTTGTTTGGTTTGTAGTAGGGATGGCTTCAATAAATTGAAGGTTTCTTGTAATGCCTTCAAATTTTGACCGCTGTAAGGGAGAGTTTTTAAAAACATTTTTAAACCCTTCTTTGGTTAAGTTATTCCACTCTTGAACGCCAAAATTTTCTATGGCTTTGTTGGGCGCAAACCCAGGCTCATCTTGCTGTTTGCTAAACCTGTTCCATGGGCAAACGTCTTGACAGGTATCACAACCAAACATCCAATTGTCAAACTTACCTTTCATTTCGGAAGGAATAATAGCGTCTTTTAATTCGATGGTAAAATAGCTAATACATTTATTGCCTGCAATGGTTTTGTCCGGTAAAATAGCATCTGTGGGGCAGGCGTCAATACATTTTGTGCAACTACCACAATAATCTTTTGCGAATGGATCATCGTATACAAGCGGTAGGTCTATAATGAGGGTCGCAATAAAAAAGAAAGAGCCATCTGTTTTAGAAATCAAATTTCCATTTTTACCAATCCAACCAGCGCCCGATTTTTGCGCCCAGGTTCTTTCCAGTACAGGTGCGGAGTCTACAAACCCTCGCCCCACAATATCACCCGCTTTTTGTTGTAGGCTTACAAGTAATTTGTTGAGTTTTTCTTTAATCACAAAATGATAGTCGGTGCCATAGGCGTATGTCGATATTTTAGGACTATCTGCTGGTTGTTTTTTAGAGCTATAATAATTTTGCGTCAGTGTGATTACAGACTTTGCGCCAGGCACTAATTTGGTAGGATCTACGCGGAGGTCAAAATGATTTTCTAGGTACTGCATAGATCCGTGCATGCCAGCGTGCAGCCATTTTTCTAACCTCCTAGCGTCATCATCTAGGGGTGCTGCTTTTGCAATACCGCAATGGGTAAAGCCCAGCGATAATGCCGTTTCTTTTATAAATCTGGTATGTTCTTGAATCAATAGCATCTATATCTTATTTGCAAGTAGCTACAATTTGATCGTCTATTAGTGCTTTAAAAGAAGCCATGAGTTCATTGTTTTCATTAGCAGATTCGCCAGGTGTAAAAACAATAAACGCATATTTTCTACAATAATCTATGAGTGGCCATGTTCCAAAAAGTCCGGGACATGCCACGGTTGTTGTTTTCCCATTTTCATCTGTGCCTAAAACCCATTGCCCCATCCCGTAATTTTTACCTTCTAGTACAGCAGGGGTTTCTTTGATCATCCCTTGTGTGCTACTTGATTTCATCATTGTTTCAATAGCAGCTTCCGACAAAATTCTTTTCCCATTAAATACGCCACCATTTAAAAGCATGGATAAAAAATTCATGTAATCATAAGCACTCGATTGTGCACCTCCTGCCGGATTAATAACAGTGTAGCTAAAAAAGTTGGTCGTACGCATAAGTAGAGGTCTTGTGATGCGCTCCGCCATCATTTGTTCAAAGCCTCTTCTGTTCAGTACTTCTAAAACCCTTGCGGCAATGGTGTATCCAATATTATTAAATCTAAAAACTAGTCCTGGATTGGATAAAATTTCTTTACTAGATGCAATATCATTTACGAGTTCATCAAGGCTTGAAAACTTTTTAGGATTACTCATGTCCTTTAAAGAACCAATGGAAGGCCCTTCAATACCAGTTAAATGTGTGATGCAATCTCTAATGGTGATATACCCTTTCGAATATTTAGAAAATACGGGTAAAAACTTACTTACCTTATCATCTAGTGAAAGTTTACCTTCATCAACATAACTCATCACAAGTGCGGCGGTTAGCCACTGCGTGCTTGCTGCAATAGGGGCCTGTGTTTTTGGTGTAAACTCACCCACACTTTTTTCAAATACAATTTTTCCGTCTTTATAAACGAGTAAAACAGCTTTTCCGCCAAGCTCTTTTTTGCTGGCTTCTAGTTTAGTACCTAGTTCAGTAAAATTAAGTTGGGCGTTTGTAACCTGAAAGATTAGCATGAAAGCTATGATATAAATGACTTTCAAGCAGGTTGAGGTGGTTTTAGCAGACATAATTTCCGGTTTTGTTGTATTACAAACAAATAAATGGGTTTAGTACCGTTTTTGCTCACATACTATGTATTCAAAAAAGTAAAGCTATGAATTTATCCAATTATACAATTAAAGCACAGCAAACAATTGCTGCGGCCCAACAACTCGCTTTTAACAATAACAATCCTTCTATCGAAACAGAGCACTTATTGCAAGCTTTATTGGAAGATAAGGATAGTACGGTTTCGTTTTTGTTAAAAAAGAACAATGTAAATGCGGCATTTGTAGCGGCAAAAGTTACTGAGGCGATGGCAAAGCTACCTAAAGTGCAAGGGGCAGAGCCTGGTGCGCAAATTGGGAGAGACCTAAATACGGCGCTCTTAAAAGCGAATAGTATGCTTGCCACATTTGGAGACGAATTTATCAGTCCAGAGCATTTGCTTTTAGGATTACTGCATGTGAATGATAGTTCTTCAAAAACTTTGAAAGATGCAGGCTTAAATGAAAAAGGATTGGTGGCTGCTATTAAAGAATTACGTAAAGGCGAAAAAATTAGTTCACAAACACAAGACACGCAGTTTAACGTACTTAAAAAGTATGCGCGTAATTTAAATGAAGCCGCACGATCTGGTAAACTAGATCCAGTAATTGGCAGAGACGAAGAGATTAGAAGAACCCTACATATTTTATCTAGAAGAAGTAAAAACAATCCGCTTTTAGTGGGCGAGCCTGGTGTTGGTAAAACAGCCATTGCAGAAGGTCTTGCCATGCGTATTGTAAATGGTGATGTGCCAGAAAATTTAAAGTCTAAAATTATCTATACACTAGATATGGGACTTTTAATTGCGGGCGCTAAATACAAAGGTGAGTTTGAAGAGCGTTTAAAAGGTGTGGTAAAAGAAGTGGCAGAAAGTGATGGAGAAATTATTTTATTTATTGATGAAATACATACACTTGTTGGTGCAGGGGGTGGTGATGGCGCTATGGATGCTGCTAATATTTTAAAGCCAGCACTTGCAAGAGGTGAACTTAGAGCTATTGGTGCTACCACACTAAGTGAGTATCAAAAGTATTTTGAAAAAGACAAAGCCTTAGAGCGTAGGTTTCAAAAAGTTTTGATTGATGAGCCTAGCGTAGAAGATGCCATTTCAATTTTACGTGGGTTAAAAGACCGTTACGAAACGCACCACCACGTGCGCATCAAAGACGAAGCGATTATTGCAGCCGTTGAGCTTTCGAACCGTTACGTAACAGACCGTTTTTTACCAGACAAAGCAATCGACTTAATAGATGAGAGCGCTGCCAAGTTAAGGCTTGAAATGAATTCGATGCCGGAAGAGCTGGATACACTTGAGCGTCAAATTAGACAACTCGAAATTGAGCGTGAAGCTATCAAAAGAGAAAATGATGAAGAAAAATTAAAGGAACTTAATATAGAAATCAGCAATTTATCGGTAGAGCGCGATACTTTAAAAGCGAAGTGGCAGGAAGAAAAAGAAGTCGTAGAAAAAATACAACAGGCTAAAACTTTTATAGACGGATATAAATTAGAAGCCGAACAAGCAGAGCGCAATGGCGATTATGGTAAAGTAGCAGAAATCAGGTATGGTAAAATCAAAGACCAAGAAGCTTTAATAGAAACCTTAAATACGCAACTTGGCACCATTAGTGAAAACGGAAGTAGACTGATGAAAGAAGAAGTGGACGCCGATGATATTGCTCAAAGTGTTGCCAAGGCAACGGGAATTCCGGTAAGTAAAATGCTTCAGTCAGATCGTGAAAAATTATTACATCTAGAAGATGAGCTTCATAATAGGGTGGTAGGACAAGAAGAAGCCATTGCAGCCGTATCAGACGCTATTAGAAGAAGTAGGGCAGGACTTCAAGACCCTAAAAAGCCCATTGGCTCTTTTATATTTTTAGGTACAACGGGTGTGGGTAAAACTGAACTTGCAAAAGCACTTGCCGATTATTTATTTGATGACGAACAACTCATGACCCGTATAGACATGAGTGAATACCAAGAAAAACATTCGGTATCACGCCTTGTGGGAGCGCCTCCGGGTTATGTAGGGTATGATGAGGGAGGTCAATTAACGGAAGCGGTTAGACGTAAGCCATATAGTGTGGTGTTACTTGATGAAATTGAAAAAGCGCACCCCGATGTTTGGAATATATTATTACAAGTATTGGATGATGGTCATTTAACGGACAACAAAGGCCGCAAAGTGAATTTCAAAAACACCATCATTATTATGACAAGTAATATGGGTAGTCATTTAATTCAGGATGCTTTTGAAAAAGTAACTGAAAAAAATATTGAAGCAGTTACCGATAAAGCAAAAACAGAGGTGATGGAACTGTTAAGACAAACCATCAGGCCCGAATTTTTAAATAGGGTAGATGAAATTATTATGTTTAGTCCACTCTTACGAAAGCAAATACTTGGCATTGTAAAAATCCAACTGCAAGGGCTTCAAAAAATGGTGGCACTTTCTGGTATCACGCTTACGTATTCTGATTATTTATTGGAGTTTTTAGCGGAGCAAGGGTTTGATCCTCAAATGGGGGCTAGGCCTTTAAAGAGGCTCATTCAAAAGCTCATTGTAAATGCCCTCAGTAAAAAGATACTCGCAGGAGAGGTAGATAAAACAAAGCCGGTACTTGTGGATGTCTTTGATGGGGTGGTTGTTTTTTCAAATTAATGCTTTAACATAATGTTAGCTGACTAACTAAGGTCTTTAACATAACGTTATTAAACCTTCGTAATAAATTTGGTTCTTATCCCTCAAATCAAATTATTAAAACCATGAAAAAATCCCCTCAATTTTTTGCGGCGACCTTAGTTGCCATCGTTTCATTTGTTGCAGTAGCTTGTAACAAATCTGCATCATTAGAAAATGGATCTGGTGTCCAGGAGCTTAACCTACTCTTAACAGATGGGCCCGGAGACTATAACAATGTGTTTATTGATATCAAATCGTTGCAGGTTGTAATTGATACGGCAAGGGAAGGCTCCCGCAGGCGTGATACCTGTAATTGGGATCATATTGCCGCCAATAGAAATAGTCGTAAAGATTCTGGATTGGTTTGGACAAGTATGCCTATTAAAGCAGGTGTGTATGATATTTTAAAGTTTCGAAATGGACTGGATACTTTGCTAACTTCTGCAAATGTTCCAAAAGGAGCTGTTAGACTTATTCGTATCGAATTAGGAACCAACAATTCGGTGGTAAAGGATAGTGTATCCTACCCGCTTAATCTAGCACCCAATTTACCAGCCTTTATTACTATTAAATTAGGGGGAAAAGAATTAGAAGAATTTTCTAGTCGCCGTCACAGACTTTGGTTAGATTTTGATGTAAGCCGTTCTATTATTGAAGTAAATAGCCGCTTTTACCTCATTCCTGTGATGCACACATTTGTAGAAAAAAATACAGCAAGTGTTGCTGGAAAGGTAAAGCCGAGAGATGCAAAAGCGTTGCTAACATTATTCAATAATACCGATACGGCATATGCGCTTCCAAATAAAGAAGGTGAATTTAAAATGCGCGGTTTAAAAGATGGTACGTATAAATTATTGGTAAAAGCATCAAACGGGTATAGGGATACCACCATTAATAATGTAGTTGTGGTTCAACCTAAAACCACAAGTGTGGGTGTTATTGAACTCAGAAAATAAGTTATATAGGGTTGATTTGTTTAAAATGGGGGCGCTTGGCGCCCCCATTTGTATTTGATACTACCAGTTAAAAAGCTTTTTTTTGTAAGGCATAATAACTGGAACACATGATAAAAAATCGTAAAGCAGCAATTGGGTTTATATTTATTACTTTGTTAATTGATGTAACAGGACTCGGTTTAATTATACCAGTTGTTCCTAAGCTCATTGAAGATTTACTGCACACAACCAATATTAGTAAAGTGGCACTTTTTGGAGGATTGCTTACTTTCTCATATGCGATCATGCAATTTTTATTTGCACCGGTTCTTGGAAATTTAAGTGACAAATATGGACGACGTCCTATTTTATTATTTTCACTATTAGGCTTTGGTCTCGATTATATTCTTCTTGCATTTGCACCAAGTATTGGATGGTTGTTTGTTGGACGAATTATTGCAGGGATAACAGGTGCTAGTATGACAACGGCATCTGCATATATCGCAGATATTAGCACACCCGAAACGCGCGCACAAAATTTTGGAATGATTGGGGCTGCTTTTGGACTTGGATTTATTGTAGGACCAATGATTGGCGGATTACTTGGCGAAATGGGGCCACGTATACCATTTTTAGTAGCTGCTGGACTTGCACTTTTAAATGCAGCTTACGGATATTTTGTTTTACCAGAATCCTTGGATGTTTCTAACAGAAGAGCATTTGATTGGAAACGTGCAAACCCCATAAGTTCATTAAAAAACTTGTCTAGATTCCCAGCTGTTGCTGGACTTATTGTTTCGTTCTTTTTGATTTATGTGGCTTCTCATGCTGTTCAAAGCAATTGGAGTTATTTTAATATTGAAAAATTCAAGTGGTCACCCAAAATGATTGGAATATCTCTGGCTGTTGTTGGTGTATTGGTAAGTCTTGTTCAGGGTTTACTTGTAAGGGTAGTGAATCCAAAAATTGGTAATGAAAAAAGTGTATATGTAGGTTTGGGATTATATACCATTGGACTTGTTTTATTTGGCCTAGCCTCACAAAGTTGGATGATGTTTGTGTTTTTAATTCCTTATTGTTTGGGTGGTATTTCTGGACCAGGCTTACAAGCCATTATTTCTGGAAGCGTTCCAGCCAATGAACAAGGTGAGTTACAAGGGTCACTGACTAGTATTATGAGTATCACTTCTATTGTTGGGCCACTCGTCATGTCAAATTTATTTGCCTTCTTTACGGGGCCAATTGCACCCTTTTATTTCCCTGGTGCACCTTTTATGCTTGCTGCGCTGTTAATGTTGTTAAGTTGCTTTTTTGCCTATAAAGCGTTGAGAACTAAGTAATATTTTGTTTTTCGTGCTTTAAATGGTGATCTTTCGACACTTTAACTTTTCAAATGACAAGTATTAATTGGAAGGGGGACTATTTATGCGTACTTTTGCACTTTAATTACAATTTACAAATTTACAAATGGACACACAAATTCAAGGAACTGTAAAGTTCTTCAACGAGGAAAAAGGTTTTGGATTCATCAAGCATGACAATTCAAGCAAAGAAACTTTCGTACATGCTAACGGCTTGATTGACCAAATCGAGGCGAATGACAAGGTTATTTTTGACGTGCAAGAAGGCCGTAAAGGTCCTAACGCAGTTAACGTTAAACGTTTAAGTTAATTACTAAAACAAGCTTAACCAATTATAGGCCATTCCGCTAACCGCGAAATGGCCTTTTTCTTTGCCCTAGCTTAACTATATTTGTGGTCAATACAAGCACTTATGTCAACGATACTTGAACAGTTACAAGAAACAAAAACATATATACAATCAAAGGTAAATGACCAGGCTGCCATTGGTATCATTTTAGGTAGTGGGCTCGGAAACCTTGCGTCAGAAATTGTATCAGAATTTGAAATTCCATATGAGCAAATTCCTCATTTTCCAGTTAGTACTGTTGAAGGGCATAAGGGTCGTTTAATTTTTGGCACACTAGAAGGCGTAAAAGTTTGGGTGATGTCTGGGCGTTTTCATTTTTATGAAGGTTATACGCCTCAGCAGGTTTCTTATCCAGTTAGAGTAATGCGTGCTTTAGGTGTAGAAACATTGTTATTGTCTAATGCTGCTGGTGGTGTCAATAGTAATTTTAAAGTAGGCGATTTAATGATCATCAATGATCATATCAGTTTATTTACTATTAATCCCTTACTTGGCAAAAACGAAGAGGCCCTTGGAACACGTTTTCCTGATATGAGCGAACCGTATGCTAAATCATTAATTACAAAAGTAAAAAACATTGCAGCCGATAATGATATTAAAGTGCACGAGGGAGTGTATTTAGGTGTTACAGGACCAACCTTTGAAACCAGGGCCGAGTATAAACTCATTTTGGCAGTAGGGGGTGATGCAGTAGGTATGAGTACTGTGCAGGAGACCATTGTAGCAGTACATGGTGGCATGAAAGTATTTGCGATAAGTGTAATTACAGATTTAGGTATACGTGAAGAGGATAATATCATTACACACCAAGAAGTTTTAGAGGCGGCAACAGCTGCCGAGCCAAAGCTGACTTTGTTATTTAAAGAATTAGTTAAACAATTATAATGCTACTAAAGCGCTATTCTTTATTTTTTGCATGTTGCAGTATTGTTGCATTGGCAACAGCACAATCTGACGATCGGCCGCAACTAAGGGGAGGTAGGCCTAGCGGGGGCGCTGTTACATATGACCGTCAAGGAAGGCCCGTAAAAAACAACTCCGGTAAAAACGACTCTTTGCAAACCCGTAATAGTTTAGCCGATTCAATTACCATTTTTTATAAGCATTTTGATTCAACTAAATTAAGAACCTTAGATAGTTCAATCAATGATTTTAGTAGATATTTTCCGCTTCCGTATACAGTTCGTTCTTTGGGTAATTTAGGTACTGCAACACAGTCTCTATTATTTAATCCTTACATGAAAGCTGGATTTAATGCTGGCTTTCATGGGTATGATATGTATAATTACGCATTGGAGAATACGAAGTTCTATGAAACTACAAGACCTTTTACAGAGCTTGCTTTTGTACTTGGTGCTAAAGCAGAACAAGTAGTAGATTTCTTGCATACACAAAATAAAAAAGACAATTTTAATTTTTCGGTTCAATACCGGTTCAGTAATTCACCAGGGGCATTAAAAAATCAAAATGCCAATTTAAACAACTTACGTTTTACCAGTCATTTTAAGTCTAATAATCGCAAATACGAACTCTTTTTTGTTTTCTTATCCAATAAAAATGCATCCTCAGAAAATGGGGGTTTGCAAAGCCCCAGTAAACTAGATAGTTTATCTTTAAATGATCCTTATGAGTTGGAAACGAGGCTAGGTAAATCTGCAGCAGCCTCCCGAAATCCATTTAATACAAATGTGTCTACCGGAAATATTTATACAGGAAGTCAGTTTTTGATTAGACAACAATTTGATATAGGAAAGAAAGACTCTAGTGTGGTGGATTCTGTTACTTATCGTATCTTTTATCCAAGGTTAAGGCTTCAGCACACTTTATCAGTGGCGTCGAATGTGTATCAGTTTTTAGATACCTATATAGATTCTACTAAATACCAGTTGTATTTTAATAAATCTGTTGCGACAGGAAAGTCAATCAATTATAAAGATAGCTGGCAGGATGTTACCAACGAGTTTAGTGTGCTTACTTTTCCTGATAAAAACAACCAAAGTCAATATCTAAAAACAGGGATTGCGTATCAGGCACTAAAAGGTACTTTTGATACAACTAGTAATATCTCTTTTTACAATATCTATGCGGTAGGCGCCTATAAGAACAGATCAAGAAATAAAATTTGGGATATAGATGCGCATGCCAATTTGTATTTGAATGGACAAAATGCTGGCGATTATGAGGCAGCGGTTTATTTGCAACGATATTTAGGGGTTAAAGCTGGATATTTAGCACTTGGATTTAATAACGTAAATAAGTCTCCTGCATTTCTATTAGATCCAATGAGTAGTTTTAGGATTAACGCTAATACAAATTTCGCTAAAGAAAACAGCATTAAGTTAATGGCGAAGTTCGAAAAACCCAATAAGCGTTTTTCATTTACTGCAAATTATTTCGGCATTAACAATTACATGTATTTTGATGGATTTTTTACACCCAAACAAGCTAGCGGTTTATTTAATTTGCTGCAATTGTCCCTCCAAAAAAAGTGGCATCTAAAAGGACATTGGAACTGGTATACCGAAATGCATGTGCAACAAAAAATAGGTACAGGGCCCGTTAATGTGCCTTTATTTTATACCAGAAATAGGCTGGCTTTTGAAGGGAACTTTTTTACCAACCTCGATGTATCTACTGGGCTAGAAATGCAGTATTTTACAGCCTATAATGCCGATGGTTATTCTCCATTTTTAGGGACTTATTTTTATCAGAATAGTCAGCAGCTTTCTAATAGGCCAGATATTCACGCTTATTTTCATTTCAGAATCAAGCGGTTAAAAGGGTTTATTCGAATCGAAAACCTAAATAGCTTAAATGTGACTAAAGGATTTTCCTTTGACAAACCCAATTTCATGACGGCGCTTTACCCTAATACCACACTTTGGACCCGTATTGGAATCTGGTGGAACTTTATTAATTAAAGTATAGTAGCTTTGTACTCATGAAGCGCCTGATAACCCTATTTATTGCAATTATCTACCTAGTTATGTCTACTGGGTTTGTAATGAATAGTCATTATTGCATGGGTAAACTCAGTTCTGTAGAACTGGGGCGTTCAGAAGTAAAAAAATGCATTTGTGGTATGCGCATTGATCGCGCAAAAAAAAGCAAATGTTGTCATTCAAAATTAGATGTAGTTAAGTTACAAGAGGCTCACAAAACAGCTCCAAGTGTCTTCTTATTCCAATTCAGTGTAACAGAAGCGGTAGTGCCGCAATTTTATTTGAGTGCGGTTAACTACACGAGTGTTTACAATAAGGACAACTACCTTAAAAAGTTGCCACCTAATTTACACGAACAAGATACTTACAAACGTATCGGTATATTTTTAATTTAGGATATCCTACACATTACTTTCTTTCTATTTTTTACTGTGCCATGTTTTTTACATGGCTTAACTTATTTATTATTCTTAAAATTTAATGGTATGAAAATCAAATTTCTTTTCGCGTCAATTACTGCATTTGTATTAACAGTATCTGTAGCATTTGCTCAAACAAAACCAACTCCTAAAACTGAAATCATTAAAGTTTGGGGTAATTGTGGTATGTGTAAAACAACCATTGAAACAGCAGCTAAAGATGCTGGTGCAACTACCGCTGTTTGGAATAAGACCACTAAAATGTTAAAAATCACTTACCTAGCATCTGCAACCAGCGGCGCTAAAGTTCAGGAAAAAATTGCTAGCGTAGGTTATGATACCAAAGATCTAACAGCGCCCG
>JACCDP010884216.1_pt1 | contig 12394 bp, 17 predicted proteins | sample 7445841 | NCBI WGS metagenome assembly JACCDP01 (sample SAMN15323441, study PRJNA562643) | freshwater metagenome | isolation source: river surface water | place: USA:Blue River Watershed | collected 2017-08-17
TCTTCTTTTGCAACCACGGTTTTGGCGAAGCCACCTTCGGTTTTGGCGAAGCCACCTTCGGTTTTGGCGAAGCCACCTTCGGTTTTGACTAAAGGTTCCTGTTTTTTAATAATGCATTTTTCAAATAAATTTACAGGCCTTAACACCATAATTTGTTTAAGTTCAATATCGATTTGAAAACTTTTTGAAGAACATCGCACCCCCTGAATTTCTAAAATGGTTATTATTGAGGTAGTGTCACTAATGGATTCCATTTTCACATCCATTTCGTCTTCATCGTAGATTTTTAATGGTGCAGTCCCTATGCGCTGGCTTACATTGACTCGCATTAAATACTGCTTTCCCGATTTAAACAGTTTTATTGTGGGTGTCATGTAATTTTCAATATCATCTTCGTCCATATCGGTATCAAACCATTTCCCTCGATTATTGTAGATGTGTTTTCGCACAGTTTGCTCCAAAGATTCAATCCAATGAATAAATTCCTCGTCGTCGTTAGTGAAAACTAGGTCTGCATGAATTTTTTTTCCACTTTGCACGATTCCTTGTTTGGTTTTGCATTTGGGGCTTTGGATGTATAGAGGCTTTTTATTAACAAATATTTTGCTGAAATATGTACCGCTGCTAACAGACGTGGGTGTGGTCATGGATATGTTTTCAAATTTAAAAGAAGCGTCCGTATCATAAATATGTTCCATTGTATGTTGTTGTATTTCATATTTCTCTATACGAGTTTATAATGAATTGATTAATTAATGAGTTTAAATTAATATAATATTTTTCAAATACAGTGTAATGAAATCACTTCTTCAGTCCATTATTCAAAATGATAGTATAAAAAATGACTTTTTAAAACCGTTTGGACAATACATGTACAATGAGTTGTATTTTTATATATTAATTGTTCTAGTGTATTGCGGTTTAATGTTTATTGGCGTTTTAGGCATCTTATTTTACTTAATAAACATTCATAAAAAACTGGCAAAACTGCAGAACAATTTATCCAGCCATGATATAGAACTATGGCACTAGCTTACCAAAATTCCGGCGATTTCGCCAAAGCTGTTTATGGAGATGCGTCTTCGCAACATGCTGGCCCCAGTGGCTCCATTGCTATGACAAATCCCAGTGCGCCCGTTGCTATCAAGGGTGGGTCCAGAAAAAACAAAAGTCAGAAGAACCAGAAGAACCAGAAAAACCAGAAGAACCAGAAGAACGGTGGTTCTTATAAGAACAAAGGGTCCAAAAAGAACAATCAGAGTCAAAGAAACAAGAAAAACCATAAGAATAAGAAAAATTAAATAGAAGTTTTGTTTATATTTATTACAACATGAATACAAACAACAGTGGTTCTTCTTCATTAGAATCCGATTTGCGTACTTGGGCCCAGCTTGACAACAAAATTCGGGCAGCAACCGCCGAGCTAAAAACGTTGCGAACCAATCGCGATGAAATTGGCACTCGAGTGTGTGACACCATGAAACAACGGGGCATAGAAAATAAAAAAATTGATACTGGCGACAGTGTTATTACCTTGTATGAAAAAAATGATTACTCGTCTTTAACATATGGTTACGTGGAAAAGTGTTTAGGAGAAATTATTACAGACAAGGAGCACGTTGCCCACATTATGAATTACTTAAAAAGCAAACGCGAAGTTAAAAAATCCACGGATTTGCGGCGCACGTTTAAAAAAGATACATAGTTATATAGTATAGTAATGCATATATCAAAAGCAATAGATGAAATGACGGGTGGATACAGTGTAAATATATTGACTGCAAAATCAAACGATGATATTCAAGAAGGAGGGTCGGCACTGAATGAAGACGACTTGTACATTCCATTTGGGCTTTATTACCAAAATGACCGCGCCGAGTATTTTTTTTACAAACCACAAAAGGCCGGAACCGTGGATAACGCATTGTTTGATTATTTATTTAATGCTGTTAGTAAAGGCGGTTCTACCTTTGGTGGAAAGCCCACGCGAAAAATGGATATTAAACCTGTTGCAAACAAAAAAACACAACGAGCCAAATAAACTATTATTATAAATTGCCTCTGCACACCGGACATTGCCGGTGTGATTGCAACCACCGTTTTAACGCATGTTCTTTGAACGTGTGTCCGCAACGATTGATTTTCATAACTCGCTCGTTGTTTTCAATAGTTTCCAATGATATGGGGCACACGCGCGGCTCTTCGCCATCTTCATATTCATAATTTAATATCGTTGTTCGTTGTGATATTTCGTTGGCGGACAATGGCCGAATGGCTGTTCCTGATGGGTCCAGCGGAATTGTAAATTCAAACGTGTATTCATTGGCAGCATTTGTAGTTCTGGTGCGTCGTTGCAACATGGTTTGCATTATAGCCAACATGGTCTCGGTGTTTTGGTGATATAGTTCTTGATTGCGATGATACTGTGCTAAGAGTCGCAACATGGACCCGTGAATTGTATTGTCGTCGTATTGCAGCAGCGATGATAAAATTGATTCCATTCTTTGAAAACAATATAGTAATATCTTTACATCCTTTTAATATGAATTCGAATAACGGTTTTACGGGTCTTAGTAACCTTGGGAACACGTGTTTTCTTAACTCATGTGTGCAAATATTGGTGCATACTCCCGAATTATATAATATTGCGCATTCCAATAAAAACAGCATGGATGCACAAATACTTGCCGAATGGAAGTCCCTTGCCGAGCTTATGTGGTCAGGCAATGGCATTGTGAAACCGGTAAAGTTTGTATCCAAAGTGCATCAAGTTGCCACTGCAAAAGACATTGAAATATTTACCGGCTGGGCACAAAACGACATGACCGAGTTTCTGCGATTTATTTTGGATTGTTTTCATAACGCGTTGTCAAGGCCCGTCAAAGTAAATATAAGAGGAAAACCGAAAACCGCAACCGACAGCGTGGCTGTTCAATGTTATAATATGATTAAAAACGTGTATTCCAAGGAATATTCGGAAGTGTTTGACCTGTTTTACGGCATCAGTGTTAGCGAAATTAAACACTCGGCTGGTGTATCACTGACGCCAGAGCAATACGTTATATTGGACCTACCCATCACGCGCGATAAACTGGAGGATTGCATTGCCGACTATATTCGGCCAGAACATTTGCACGGTGATAATGCATGGCACAATGACGCGACCGGCAACAAAGAAGACGCTACCAAACGTATTTATTTTTGGAACTTTCCCAAGATATTGATAATTGCATTAAAAAGATTCGCTGTCACTGGTCGCGGGATTATGCGCAATAATGCGCTGGTGCAGTGTCCTTTAACTAACTTAAACTTATCCAAATACGTAGAAGGTTATGATGCCAATAAACATATGTATGAGTTGTATGGTGTTAGTAATCATATGGGAACGCCGGATGGGGGGCATTACACTTCGTATGTTAAAACGAGCAAAGGATGGGTGCATTACAATGACGAGGCGCTAAGCAAAGTGGATGAATCGCACGTTATAACGCCTATGAGCTATTGTTTATTTTATCGAAGAACTGGCCAATAGATTATTCTAGTTATACTTTATATAATGTCATCAACTGATGTATCAGGTTCTAATTCCAAAACAGATGATAAATCTAAAACAGACGATAAATCTAAAACAGACGATAAATCTAAAACAGACGATAAATCTGAAACAGACGATAAATCAATATCAAGATACGCCGCGGACAATCACCTCGATAAAACCACGTTGATATTGACAGCAAGCTTTTTAGCCATATATTTTGTTATTTATGCCATTACAGGTCTTTTTTACGACAGCTCTGATGTTTCTCAAATATCCGCCAAGGCAACCATGGTGGATATAGTTATGATGATTGTTATTTTGTTTGCCGGTTGGGCATATTACATGTCATTACCGCCCGGAAAGCAAGATACATATTGGACCGATATGGGAACCGCCGTGAAAAACTACTTGAACAATGCCTACTCGATTATGGAGGTTGTAATGTTCATATTGCTGTTTTATTTGGGAATTTTTATTATGGGTGTTCCCATGACACCCGAGGGCAAGCCATGGACCATTAGCTTTTTGGAATCCAAGTCGTATATATTGTTGTTCATTCTCTGTTTCATTCAGTTTTTCAAGTATGTGTTGGGCATTGATATTATTGCCGTCATATTTGGGGACGCACCGCTACCCGTATTGGCACCTGCTACTAGTACAGAGGACACGAAAGATACGGTAATAAAACCCAAGGAAAAAAAAGAGGTATTTAATATTAGCAACAATCTTTATACATACGAAGACGCCAAAGCCGTATGTAAGGCCATGGGCGCCGAGTTGGCCAACTACGACCAAGTGGAAGAAGCCTATTTAGCGGGGGCCGAATGGGCCTCATATGGATGGAGCGAAGGACAACACGCGTATTTCCCTACACAAAAGGATACGTGGAACAAGCTGCAAAAAGTGAAAGGCCACGAGCACGACCTGGGTCGGCCGGGTGTAAATGGTGGATATTTTGCGAATCCCAATGTGCGATTTGGTGTGAATTGCTATGGCGTAAAACCACCCAGCACTGACCAGGAAAAAGCGCTTATGAGCGCGCGCAAGGACCGCGTGTATCCCAAATCGGCGGAGGACAAAGCATTGGACGCCAAAGTGGAGTTTTGGAAGAAAAACCGCGACAAAATGCTGGTTATTAATGGTTTCAACACGGACAAGTGGTCGCGATTTTAAAAATTGAAATATTTATTTAAATGTAATGCAAATGCAAATATACAATGTTTGAAGTACCCGTACTGTTTAATAACCACGCTAACGATTATAATATTATTGATGACATATTCAATAAAATTATATGCATCAACAGCGAAATTGATTATTTTGTGCCATTAATTATGCAAAAAATGAAAACCATGTATGAATCCGGAGGTTTTACTGAAAGTAAAGTGTATAAAATTTATTTATGCAACAGTGAAATAACAATATATGATTTACACAATCGCAACGCACCCGTTGAAGAATTCTGGATATACAGAGATTTAATAACAAAATATTTACACAATGAATTAATGAAAAAAGTTAAAATTATTGAATAAAATAATATTAAAAACAATTTATAAAAGGCATTTCATTAGAATTGAAAGAATATTTTGTAATTGAAAAGAACGTCGATTTATAAAAAGTTGAAAATAAAAAGTCATCGAAAAATGTTTCAAAAAGTGCAGTTTCTAAAAATGACTACATTTATGACTACATTCATGACTACATAATTAATAACATTTTGTATATATTATGTAATAATTGCTGCATAAATGGTTTGTAAAATATAATATAATTGTATTATATACTGTAGCCAAATATGTAGTCATCGTAGAAACTGCACTTTTTAAAACATTTTTCAATGACTTTTTATTTTCAACTTTTTTAACCCCGGTCCTTAATACATTGGTCATCCACCGAAAACGTGGGTTCCTTGGAATCCATGGGAACTATGCGCAGCAAGCATTTTGCTTTTTTACCATAAAGTGGTTTCGTGCAACCACTTTCTTTCTTTTTTGCGGTTTTTTTAATAGCCTTTAACAGACTCTTCGAGTCTTTGGTACAGCGCGACCGAAAGTTTTCATACGTATCTCGCACTTCCTCGTAAGTAAGCCCCGACGATTTCCCCAACATGGTATTAATCAGTTCATGCAAATTAAATATATACCTTGAAAATGTTTCCCGGTTCTCCATGTCCGCCATGCGCAGAGGCAGTTTCTTAAAATTCTCTTTCAAATTGGCGCGGCATTTGCCACACGGCAGCACGTGCTTTAAACTGAGAACAAACGACCGATAATGCTCTTTATCCTTGCGCGTTGGATTTACGGGGTAATTAAAACTAATGGTGTGCAGCATGTGCCATTGACTTGGTCCCCATGTGCTTGTCAAAAACCCATCATTGCTATTGAAATCCTCCTGTGAAAAAACGCTTTCTTTTGCTTCGCTTGTACCGCTTGTACACGTTTTTTTCCTTGTTTTCATTATATAATATCATATTATATAATGTTGTCAATATACGACCTAATTTCTTTGTACATAAAACCATATTCCCAAAAAATTGTGGTGGCACTCATTTTAGCCATATTTATTTGGGCAGCATACTACGCGTTCAACAAATGGTATCCTAAACCCAAACCCTACTCAGATATTTATAAGCCCAATGCGCCAAAGGAGGCCAATGTTTATTTCTTTTTTGCGGATTGGTGCCCCCACTGCAAGAAGGCTAAGCCCGCGTGGCAAGATTTTTCCAGAAAACACGACGGTAAATTAATTAATGGCTACAAGGTGCATTGCATTCCCGTGGATTGCACCGACAATGAGAAAGCGGAAACAGTGCAAATGACCAGCCAGTTTAAGGTCAATTCGTATCCCACTGTGAAAATGATGAAAGACGGAACCATATATACTTACGACACTAAAATTACAGAGGTGAATTTGGAAGAGTTTGTGCAAAGTACTTAGAACGAAGTTTAGAGTTGTTAAAAAATTGATTAAACTTATTGCATATGTATATATCACATAAATATGCAAACCGTCGGATTAAATCGAAACACGATAGACAAATACTACACAAAACCAGAAGTTGTTAAACAATGTATTGCCGCATTCACCTCTCACCTGCACATTAATAATAATGATTATGTAATAGAACCCAGTGCAGGGAATGGTTCGTTTATACCAGAAATCAAGTCGATTACGAACAACTATTTGTTTTACGACCTGGAACCAGAGCATCCAGAAATAATCAAACAAGACTTCTTAGAATTTAATCCTCTAACCGGTTTTGGCAAAACCGGGGGTGTCTTTGACAAAATTCACGTTATTGGAAACCCCCCCTTTGGAAGACAGTCATCGCTAGCAATCAAGTTTATTAAAAAAGCGTGTTCGTTTTGTGACTCATTGTCATTTGTATTGCCAAAGAGTTTTAAGAAAGACAGTATGAAATCCAAATTTCCATTACATTTTCATTTGGCGCATGAAGCCGATTTGCCAGATAATTCATTCTTGGTGGATGGGATTGAACATGACGTGCCATGTGTGTTTCAAATATGGATTAAAAAAGAGACTATGCGTCAAGTAGCCGACAAACTGGAACCGCATGGATTTGTATTTGTTGATAAATTATCTAATCCAGACATATCATTCAGACGGGTTGGTGTGAATGCAGGTGCAATAGATACCGTCATTGATAATAAAAGCGAACAATCACATTATTTTATTAAATTTAACAATAAAAAAAGTTTGAAACAAAATCTCGAGGCATTGGCGACAATCGAGTTTGAATTTAATAACACAGTGGGACCCAAATCAATATCAAAACAAGAATTAATAGTAAAGTTTAATGAATTACTGTAGAAATGCCATTATTTTTTTATACATACCGTTCAAATAACATATTGTATTATTTTCGAAACCAATTTTAAACATCTTGCATGTTTTATTGTTTGATTTGAACTGAACATGGTCACATACCACACACAATAATTTGCAGTGTTCATTATTGTATTGGTTATTCACACTAATGTATTTAGAACCGCGATTCTCTTGTTGGCCACCGCCCCACAACGCCACTTGGTTCATACCAACAACGATTTTCTTGTTTGTTTTGTTGTAAATATACCAGTCTGGTTTTTCTGGCATCATGTGGTCAGGGTGCTGTGTTTCAAATTGAATATCATATATTTCAGAATCCAATTTGAAACTCAATATGTGATTTTTAATAATTTGATTAAATTGGTTTCCTCGAATTACACCTTTTGTTCCTGCCGGCACCAAATTGGGCAACCAGTCATTAATAATGTTTAGTTTTGTGTTTTCGTCTTCGACATATTTATCGAGTGTATCTCGAAACATGTTTAGCATTCGAATGACTGATTCACTTTTTTTGTATGTATCTAATAAACTTGCGTCTGTTAATTTGTCGATTGTCATATAGCATATTTCACTATTTATTAGTTCATTGATGGCATCTGGGTCAAGATGTGGTGGTAACAAAGGTTCAGGTGGATTTATCATATTTGTGTATTTATGAGTGTTAAACACAATAGTAAATTAATTTCAATTTTTTATTTCTTAGAGCGCTTTATGCCAGAGGCTCCGCGCTCTATGAGCGCTTTACGTTCATCGGGGCTATTTGCTAGTCTGAGAATCGACGAGTAATCAATAAACCCCGTATCCACCAACAATTCGTGTTTAGGACATATGGTGGGGCGGCTTTGTATTTTATCAATTACCATGTTCATAATGTACGACAAATACTCGAATATGCCCTGCACGCTATGCACATTGGCATTGGCGTCGCTATACACATTTTTTACACCCAACACGGTTTCAGGGTCTTTATCTGCGCATTTGCACAAAGGATAGTTCATCATAATTCCACCGTCTGTGTAATAACGACCCTCGTATTGTAGCGGCTGAAATAGCATTGGCAGTGCAGAGGATGCATGAACCGCCTCTACAACACGCATGTTAGGAAACGTAATGTGAGAGAGCTCTGTCAATTCAAACGCCGAAAGCTCTATAGTATATAAGTGCAGCGTTTTGCCAGTGGCATGATAAAAGTCAAGTAACGTGGACCCAACATCTAGGTCTTTGCCTCTAAGCAATGGTCCCAGCGTTTCAACAAACAATTCGGTTCCAAAAATACCTTTGTTTGTATAATATTCGTAGAGCCCCATGAAATTAAACTGCCACACCGTTTGCCAAGGTCGCTTAATTAAATAATCATCCAGTTCTTCCCATGAATACTCGAGTGCCAACATGACCGCAAGAATAGCACCCGCGGATGTGCCGTAGTAGTCTTTTACAGAGACATGGTTCCAGAGACCTTGTTTTTCGGATTCGCGCAAAGCACCATATACGTTAAAAACGGTGGGTCCTCCGCCATTAATAACAATGTTTTCAATCATAATAAAATAATGGTTGCCATTACTTTATTTCGTTTATATTGCACTTACGAATTCTTCAATATTTTATATACGATGTCCATATTTTTATTTGGTGATGAAGAGGAATCCCAGGGAAAAATTAATATTGATGAGCTTTACGAACGACAACAGAAAAAAGATTTAAAACAAGTAAGCATTTTTAACAAATTGTTGGCCCGAATTCATAACAAAATTAAAATCACGGCGCGCTCGCGTGTTGGCGACAAGCATATTTGGTTTAATGTGCCCGAATACATTTTTGGAGAACCCGTATATAAACAGGCCGATTGTATAGCCTATTTAGTCGATAAATTAGAGGACAACAAGTTTCAGGTTCGGTATATGCACCCAAACACACTATTTGTGTCGTGGGCGCACTTGGTGCCGTCATATGTGCGCAATGAAATTAAGAAGAAAATGGGATTAATTGTGGATGAGACGGGCACCGTCATCGATAAGTTGGAGCACGTAAAAGAAGAAGACATGAATGAACGTATGCTAAAACCGCTTGATAAAGAGGCGGAAAAAGAGAAGGCGAAGAAGGTGTTTAATCCCACGAGCAATTATAAACCGACGGGCAAGTTTGTGTATGATGCGGAGTTTTTTGAAATGTTAGAGAAACAAATCAATTAGTTACGACGTTTGTTGCGTCGTGATTTACGGGACTTTTTGGTATTTTTGCGGCGTGATTTTTTGGCCTTGCCTCCTTCAACAGGATTTTCTTCTACATTGGTTACAGGCTCTTCTGTAGGCTCCACTTCAAGTTTTATGTTATTTTCATCAACAACTAATTCAGACTCTTCTGGATTTGTTTTATCAGACTTTTCTTGATTTGTTTTATCAGAATCTTCTTGATTTGTTTTATCAGAATCTTCTTGATTTGTTTTATCAGAATCTTCTTTATTTGTTTTATCAACTCTATCAATTGTATTTTGAATTGTATTGGCAACATTTTTTGCATTTTTTATTTTATCATTTACAACATCCTTATTCTTATTACATTCAAGTTTTTCAACTTCGGCAATAATATTTTTAACTTTATCTAATTGTTCCTTAAAAGCTGGTTTTAATATTTCAGTTTTTAATATGGATGAAATATTTGACGACATGCTTTCAATAAATTTATCTTTAGTTAATAATTTAAGCAATGCTTCGCTCACACGGTCTTCTAAATTGGGTTTGTCTTGTATAACTGATGCAATATTAGCAATTTGTTGTTTATTTCCAGCTGCATCTGATAATGCATTTTCATCCACTGCGCTTGTAGCAGCATTTGTCAAACCGTTTAAATCCATATTTTTATTGCTTACTGCACTTGTAGCTGCGCTTATTAAACTATTCATTCTATATTATTACACAATATAACAATGTCGCAAACAATTCTTCGCCTGTTTCTATCAAGTATTTACAAACAAATTCTTACTCCAAAAGTTATATTTGCTGGAACAGCATGTCATCTAACTTATACGCTCTGCACAAAACAAGAGAAAGACATAATTGTTGCTAAAAAATACCATTTTGACACACATGGATTCACAAATTTCATGATAGTGGATACAACCGGCAACCATTATAATGTAAATAACAGTGTTTGGTTTTTCAAATGGGACTCGATTGAAGACTGGTCGAAAATAGAGCCAAACAATAAATTAACTGTAAAATACTACGGCATTCGAATTCCGGTTTTAGCAATGTTTCCAAACATTTACTCATGTAAAATTGACTCTGCGGCCATTGAAACTACGAAAAGCATATAGACACATCGTGCGTTCAGATATAGTTAAAATACTTTTACCTTTTAATAATGGACCAACAACAAGAGCAGCAGCAGCCAATCAAGAAAACCGCCAATAACACTAAAACCAAGAAAAACAAAACCCAGCTTTCACATTTAGCCAAAGCCAGAATATGGGAAATACTGGATAGTGAATCCACACCATCAAGCGCGGCGTCATCAGCAGCGGAACCCGTTGAAGTGGATTTGGAAACCTGCATAAAATGTGCGTCCCCCATGATGATTATGGATGACGGGTTTCCCACATGCACAAGTGCCAGTTGCGGTGCCATGTGCAAAGACGTTCTTGATTTTAGCCCCGAATGGCGGTTTTACGGTGCCGACGATAAAAACGCTACCGACCCCACTCGGTGCGGCAATCCGGTAAATCCACTGCTTCAAGAATCGTCGCTCGGTTGCAAAGTCCTTTACACCAATAATTCCTCCTACGAAATGCGCAAAATCGGCAAATGGACCGAGTGGCAATCGGTGCCGCATCGCGAAAAGTCGCTATACAACGAATTCATGTATATTAGCACCATGGCGCAAAATGCGGGTATTCCAAAAATCTTTGTGGATGATGCACTGTCCATTCACAAAGACATATCCGAGCAAAAAATGTTTCGCGGATGCAATCGCGACGGCATTAAGGCCGCGTCCATTTACATATCATGTCGCCTAAATGGCTGCACGCGCACGCCCCATGAAATTGCGGAAATTTTCAACTTGGATAAAGCAAGTGCCACTCACGGATGCAGTTTAGCACTGGAAATATTAAACAATGTGTATCGCAACCAGGGTCAAGAAGTGTCAAGCATGGGCATTACACTTCCGAGTGCATTTATTGAGCGCTATTGCTCCAAGTTGAATATTAACAAGGATTTCACTAATTTGTGTCGATTTATTGCAAACAAAATAGAAAAAACGAACGCAATTCCAGACAATACGCCGCATTCCATTGCGGCTGGAATCATATATTTTGTAAGTAACACATTTTCATTATCTCCCGCAAAAGCAGATATTGCAGCCGTTTGCAAGGTAAGCGAAGTAACTATTAGCAAGTGTTCAAAAAAGCTTGAGTCAATGAAACAAGATTTAATTCCACCCAGCGTTATGCAGCGATTTATGAAATAATATGCAATAAAATTGAACTATATTTTTTACATCATGTCACAATCAAACAAATACAAATAATAACATGGAACAAATAAACACCGACAAGAACAAATATTCATCCGATTATCATGATATAATATGTTCACGCAAATATATAGACGCCAATAATGAAATCAATGATGAAATTGATAACATGATAAGTCATTTGAATAGAAATGATGATTACATGACACTACGAGTACCCACATCAAAAGTAGTGAATAGTTTCTTGAACCTGGCATTGATGAGAAAATTACCAAGTAATATAACTATCAAATGATCTATATCTCCTGTAGATATATCGTATAACGAACAATACCAAAATACTATATGCAGTAACATCGTATGTTACATAAAAAACATTGATCAACCATTGCATTCACGATATTATTGTAATTAAATTATTGTATTTAATATTTAATTAAAAGATAATTGATAAAGTTCATTAATAGCTTTTTGATAATTATCAGACACTTTAACTATTTCACAACGCCATTCTAAATATTCACTTAAAGGAAA
>JACCDP010271340.1_pt1 | contig 12393 bp, 7 predicted proteins | sample 7445841 | NCBI WGS metagenome assembly JACCDP01 (sample SAMN15323441, study PRJNA562643) | freshwater metagenome | isolation source: river surface water | place: USA:Blue River Watershed | collected 2017-08-17
ACAAGATCGGCATGACCGTATCGGGAGGGAAATCAGGTCAGGTAGGCATCGGGCGACCCCTTCCAGGCGGCAGGAACCCGGGTCAAATCCGTCCACTGGGCACCCGGAAGGAGTGCCTGGTATTCCCGCTGCTTCGGATCGCTGAAAAGGGACGGACAGGTCATGGCCCAGCGGAAGGCGCTGGTCGCTATGCGCACGGAGCCTTCCTTTTCAGGCATGGCCAAGGTGGCGTGGTGACCCAGCGGCACCCGCCCGGAGAACCCTTGGAGGGTATGCCGTGTGTAAACAATGTTCTCACCGTCCACCAACGACAACTCCTTCGTGACATGCCCAGGTCGGACACGGGTCTCGAAGTCGAGGGTCAAGGTCGTGACCTTTCCGGCGCGGCGGGTTCCCAAAAACTTCCAAGGTTCGCCCACGATTTCACCATGGGGCGGGTGCTTCTCACCGGCGACCGGTTCCGAATTGCCTCCGAAGGGCAGGCAGAAGAAATCACCGCGCAACGTTATGAGCACAGGCGCTGGCATCGCCGAAGGCTTTTCAAGCTGCCACGGAGTGATGTGGTAAGGCCGCACCGGCCGGTCGCTGTCGCTGAAGAACGTGACCGGAGCCATGTGCCCCCCGCGGCGGGTGATCGCCACCTCGACCTGCGGCGTGGCGACAATCCAACTGGGTTGGGAATGGATCGTGCGTTTCGGGGTGGCAACCTCGGCGGCCATCGGAATGGTCAGGAAGAGCAGGCTCAACCCAGTCAGGGCTTTGCGTTTCATGGGTCTGCTCACGAGTCAGGAGTTTCGGCGAATTTTCAAGCAGCAAACACGGGGCCGAAGGTATTGAAACCATGATCCCTAGTGCCATGACAGTTCGTCACTGCAGGCCTGAGTACCTGGTGGATGCGCGCCATACGTAGATGGCAATCCATGTTCATCGTGGAGGCCCGAAACAAACCATACCCATGAACATGGGTAGCAGAAGCGCCACCAGACAAGCCGGGGCGGGTTTCATGGCTTTGAACGACCGGCACCCTGCCGCAAAACCGGGACACAGGCCTACGGTACCGATGGTGTGGTCACTCCGCACGGCTATCTCCGAAAATACTTGGCGACGGCCTCCCCCCGGGAGTGGACGTGGAGTTTCGCATAGATGCTCTTCACGTTCATGCGAATGGTCTCGATGCTGAGTTGAAGCATCTCGGCGATCTCCTTGTAGGCAGCCCCCTGGGCGAGCCGCTCAAGCACCTCCCTCTCGCGACGGGAAAGGCGGTCCACTTCGCGGGAGTGCTCACCGATTCGGTTGAAATGCTGGACCACCTTCCGGGCGATGTGGCCGCTCATCGGGGCGCCGCCGGCATGGATCTGCCGGATGGCCTCGATCAATTCATCGCGAGGGGTTCGTTTGAGCAGGTAGCCTCCCGCCCCGGCCAACAACGCGTCGAAGATCCTCTGGCTGTCCTCGTAGACGGTCACCATGAGGATTTGGACCGAAGGCGTGACGGCTTTCAGTCGCCTCACCCCCTCGATCCCGCTGATCTCAGGCAGACCGATGTCCATCAAGACCACGTGAGGTCTGGATTCCGGGAGAACGATCAACGCCTCCGCGACGGAGCTGCAGGTTTTCACCACCTGCAACCCCGTTGCCGAAGCGATGTCCTCGGCAAGCCTTTCACGGACGAACCGGTCATCTTCCACCAAGGCCACGCGGATGCACGGATCGCAGTTCTCCATTTCGGGTTTTGCGGGCTCTTCGACTGGGGGTTTCAAGTTCATCGGGCCGGATCCATCTCAGGCACCGTGACCGGGACGGCTTCGTTGGGATCGACTCCACCACCACTTCCCACGTCCAAGAGGCGTTCTCATGGTCAAAACAGTCCCCCGGCCGGACGCAGTGGACACCTCCAAGACGCCGCCAGTCCGGACGAGGCGTTGTCGCATGTTGGACAGCCCATCGCACCCGGGCCTGACAGCCTCCGGATCGAAGCCCACCCCATCATCTTCGATCACCAGGATCAGGGACCCGGGCTCGATCATGAGGCGGACCTGGACATTGTGGGCACCCGAGTGTCTGGCGACGTTGTTGAGGGCTTCTTTCACCGCCAGGAACACATGGTGGCGGACCTCCGTGCTCAGGCGAACCTCAGGAAGCTCCGCGGGGATCTCGAGGCGGCAGCAGATCGTCGATTGACGGAAGAATTCCTGGGCGAAGTGGAGGAGATAGTCGGCCAGGTGCTCGAGCGTGTCATTACCCGGATTCACCGCCCAGACGATCTCATCCATGGTGCGGACCATTTCACGGGTCATGTCGGAGATCTGGGATGCATGCGACCGGATCGGGTGCCGCTCGTCCGTCTGGCGTTCGACGGCTTGGGTCAGCAGCCCGATCCGCGTCAACCGGGCTCCCATTTCGTCATGCAGGTCCCTCGAGATCCGGGTCCTGAGACGCTCAAGCTCAAGGGTGCGAACAAGACGGTGCCTGTAGGACAGGAACGCCGCACCCAGACTCACGATGAACACAGAGACGACGGATCCCCGGACCAGATGGTCCAGGCTCTTCCGAGTTTCCTGCTCGATCTGGGCGTCGATCTTCTCGACGGCGTCCACGATCTCGATGCGCCGGCCCAGGCCGGCGATCCATCGTTCCATGGGTACCAGGCGGTTTTGGCTGCTACAATTGTCCACAAGGGCACGGGCGGACCAGTATCCGGATTCTACAGAGTCGAGCGCCTCCACATGAGCACCGACCGCGACATTGGTGCCGGCGGAGATCACCTGGAGCTCGGCGAGCGCGAAGGCATAGTAGTCGGTGCGAAGCCATAGCTTGGTGGCGGTGACTCGGACAAACCGACCGGTGATGCCTTCGCACGGAATGGTGATCAGGTTTTCTCCAGGGTTCCGGAAATCCACCTCGTCTTCGGGGCGAATGACGATGGGTTCTCGGAATTCGGCGTCCTCGCTGACCTCGACACGGAATCGGAGCGGAAACCCAAAGCCTGACACCAGAACCCAGTCACGAGGCCGGGAGGGGACCAAACGAACCTCGTCCAGAGGAAGGCTGCTACCGAGGTCGACCTGGACCCATTTGACGGCATCCTGACGCATTTCCCGCTCCTTGCTGTGGTAGCCGTTGGATTCGCTCGGGACGAGATCGATCGGCAAGCCCAACTGGCTCTGGCCATCCACCAAGTGGGAGGCGGCCCATTGCGGAAGGCTCTCCTGGGAATCCGACACACGCACAGGACGTCCTGCGGCGAGGTTGCGTTCACCAGCCATGACCAGGAGCTCCCCGAGGGCGAACAGTGCAGGTTCACCCTGCTGCCAAAGGCGGGTCGCCGTGACTCTCACATATCGGGCCTTTTGTCCGTTCACCGCGAACAGGACCGGGTTCCCGAGGGGATTCCGGAAATCCTCCCGGGTGTGATCCGTGACGATCCTGGACTCACGGAAGCTTTCATCCTCCGAGACCTCGACCCGGAACCTGGGTGGGAACCCGTAGCCTTGACCCCGGTATTCGCCCACGGCGACCTGCGCAGGAACGAGCACGATGGTGTCGATCTGGCGCTCCGAGCCCAGATCCACCTGGAACCACTTGCGGATTTCCGGCGACGCCGCGGGTTTGGAATGGACCCCGATCGCCTGGCTGGTGGCCTGACCGCTGGGTTTGGGAAGCAACGGAAGTTGCCTCTCCAGCCGATCTCGTTCATCCAGCAAACTCCGCAGGCGCGGGTTGACCACCGCGGCAAGTTGTTCCGTCGATCCCCCCGAGGACGCCCGGGTGCCTTGGATCGGCATCAGGACACCCCAGATGAGCATGACCCAACCAATCCATGGCGTAATTCGAGGCAACGTGAAGCGATGCTGGAGGCGGGACTTGTGACGAACAAGCCTGTCCATCCCGGGCCTGGGCAAATCCTCAAGCCAGCACACCGCGGATGAGTTCACCGTGAACATCGGTGAGGCGTCGATCCACCCCGTTGCTGCGGAAGGTGAGTCGCGTGTGATCGATTCCCAGCAGGTGAAGGATGGTCGCATGGACATCGTGGACGGTCGTCGGGCTTTGTCGGTCGAGCGGCTTGTAGCCCCAGGGGTCGCTTTCCCCGACTGTGACACCCCCACGGATGCCGCCACCACAAAGCCAGTTGGTGAAACAATGGGGATTGTGGTCCCGCCCCTTGCCCCCTTGCGAGCTGGGCATGCGACCGAATTCCGTGGTCCAGAGGATGACAGTATCCTCCAGAAGCCCTCGCTGCCTCAGGTCCTCGATCAGAGCGGCGGCACCCCGGGCGAGCCCCATCGAGAGCGGACCATGGTCCCGTTGGAGGTCCTCATGGGAATCCCAATTCCGGCGCGGATGGCCATTGTCGTTGCCGCTCCAGATCTGCACGAATCGAACACCCCGCTCCAGCAGTCGCCGCGCGACCAGGCACCTGCGCCCGAACGCGTCCATCTCTTCCTCGGCATTGATCTCCTTGGGCCAGGTCGGCGGATTCCTCCGAACACCATAGGCGTTGAGGATGTATTCGGGTTCGCGGGACAGGTCGAGAGCTTCAGGAGCAGCCAACTGCATCCGCGCGGCGAGTTCATAACTGCGGATCCTCGCCTCAAGCCGAGGATCCCCGTCGCGTCCCATCAGATGTAGCCGGTTGGCCAGCGTCATCGCCTCATGGGCGGCGGCCTCGCTGTCGGATGTGATGTAGGCACCCGGGCGGCCGGGGAAGAGGTCGTTGATTGGGTTTTCCCGGCCCGACTGAATGATGGTCCCGGCATGTTGACCCGGCAGAAATGCCGAATCCCAGTTTTTGGGACCATTCGAAGCGAAGCCCCGATGATCCGGGAGCACCACGAACGTGGGAAGGTTCTCGTTCAATGACCCGAGCCCGTAACTGACCCAGGCCCCCATTCCTGGGAACCCCGGCAACTGGAAGCCTGTGGACTGGAGATAGGTCGCCTGGCTGTGGATTCCGGTCTTCCCGACCATGTTGTGGATGAAGGCGATGTCGTCCACGACCCGGCCCAATTCCGCGACACTCTCACCGAGCATCTTGCCGCACTGCCCGTGCGGGCGAAACGGCCAGGCAGGCTTCATCCAAGGTCCCAAGCCATCCTGGAATGCCTCGACGGGCTCCCCGAAATCGCTGTTCTGCCCGTGCCGCTTGATCAGCTCGGGCTTGTGGTCGAAAAGGTCGATGTGGCTGGCGGCGCCCGCCATGAACAACTGGATGACCCGCTTGGCACGAGGCCTGAATTGGGGGGAGCCGGATCCAGGGCGCGGGGTGGCGGCGTTTGCGGTTGTTCCCAGCAACCCATCGAGACCCAGCATTCCGGCCAATGCGATGCCACCGAGGCCGCCTCCGGATTGCCAAAGGAACTCCCTGCGAGATCGGGGCGATGGGGCCAACGACGACCTGTGGAATGGCGATGGCTCGGTCATGATCAGTCGACAAACGCGAATTCGTTGAGGTTGAAAAGGACCCGGCAGAGGTGGGTCAGGCCATGCTTCTCCGTGAAGCTCATGAAGAACCCCTCTTCCGCTCGAGTGGGTGGGCGTCCGATCGCCTCGTAGAATGCGAGGCGAACCTGATCGGGAAGATCACCCCCCCGTTTCCGGATCTTCTCGGCCGAATGCTTCGCCATTGTCACCATCAGGCCGTTGTTCAGGAGCGACAGCGCCTGCAGAGGAGAAGTGCTCTCGTTCCGTCGGGCGACCTGCATGGATGGGTCCGCACAGTCCAGCACCGTCATGAACGGCTCCTGCTGGGAGCGGACGATGAATCGGTAGATGGACCTTCGGTGGGTCCGCGGATCGTCGGGGTCGTGAAGATGGTATTGGTAGTGCGGCGAGTGTTCCGGGTGTTCGATCACGAAATCCCTGAAACTCGGTCCTCCCATCGTCGGATCGAGCCGACCCGAAACCAGGAGCACGGCATCCCGGATGGCCTCGGCCTCGAGCTTCCGCCGATTCGAACGCCACAGGTAACGGTTCTCGGTGTCGATCAGAGCCCGCGGATCGTCAGCGTCACACGTCGACACCTGTCGATAGGTCGCGCTGGTGACCATCAGCTTGTGGAGAGCCTTGAGGGATTGCCCATCGGCAAGGAATCGCGCCGCGAGCCAGTCGAGGAGTTCCGGGTGGGAAGGGCTGGCTCCCATGCGGCCAAAATCGTTCGGGGTCTCCACGAGACCTCGACCGAAATGGTACTGCCAAACACGGTTGACCACCGAGCGCCACGTCAGGACGTTGCGGGTGCTGGAAAGCCATCGGGCCAGTGCCGCACGGCGGTCACCCTCCTTGTGTCCTTGCGGGAGATCGAAAGTCGCGGGCAAGCCTGGCAGGCACTCCAAGGCGCCGGGTACCACCTCCTTACCCGGTTTGAGGACATTGCCGCGGCCAAGCACATGGATGGGGCGAGGCGCCCCACCCTGGGCACCGGTGCCAACGAATGCGCCTGATCCCGTGTGCACTGCGGCCACGTAGGCGGTGAGGGAGGCGGGCAGCTCCCTGATCAGGTTTTTCACCACGGACAACTCCGATTCCACAACGGCAAGCTCTTCACGACGCGGTTGTGTGGCGGAAACGTCGGGCGGGGGCTGGTTTTTCCCGGCTGCGAACGTCGCTTCCAATTCCTTCTTTCGGCGCTGCAGGTCCGCCCCACGAGAGCCCAGATCCCGCCGCCGAGCGGCCACCTCCGGATCGAGGTCGATCTGCTTGTCCGCTCGATCCACCGCCGCGAAGACCGCCTGAATTCGATAGTAGGCCTCCTGTGAAACCGGATCGAATTTGTGGTCGTGGCACTGGGCGCACTGGACGGTGATGCTATTGAAGGTCTGGAGGGTGTTGACCGCCATGTCGTCCCGGTCGAGGTGCCGAGCGACCTTCCCGTCGGTCTTGGTCTCGGGCACCTCAACGTGACCGATCAAATCCCATGGACCCGCAGCCAGGAACCCCAGCGCCTCGAAACCATCCCGCGTTCCGGGAAAGAGGACGTCGCCTGCCACCTGCTCCTGGATGAACCGCCAGTACGGCTTGTCCCTGTTGAGACTACGGATGACATAATCCCGGTAAGGCCATGCATTCGGGCGGGGCTGGTCTTTGTCGTACCCGTGCGTCTCACCGTAGTGGACGACATCGAGCCAGTGACGGGCCCATCGCTCTCCATACCTCGGGGAAGCAAGCAACCGATCCACCATATGTTCATAGGCCTTCGGGTCGGCATCACCGATGAACCGCTCGATGTCGTCGGAGCCGGGCGGGAGCCCATGCAAATCGAAATGAAGCCGTCGGATGAGGGTACGTCGGTCCGCTTCCGGCGACGGTCGCAACCCGTTGGCCCTGAGCTTGTCGACAATGAAACTGTCGATCGGGTTCGTCGCCTGGGACAGACCCGCCACCCACGGCACCTCGGGAATGGACAGGGGCCTCAGGGACCACCATTCCGATTTGCTGGCGGCAGTTTTGAGGTCATGGCTTCCAGTCCTGGAATCCCCCCCTCGAACGGTGAGCGTCGCCAGCAGACAACAGAGCCACAGGAGTGCGGTGACCGGCACATTCCGCGACGAAGTGGGTGGGTTGATCCGCTCGTGAGTCGGGCGATTCATGATGCTGCCTCCAGGGATGAGGCGATCCCTCACCACCGGTGCCTCGCCAGCATGAGCCCGTACCGGGCGTCCGATGAATACCCATGGACATGGGTATTACATTTCCGCCCCCGCACTTCAGCGTTTCCACCACCGAGCTTCCGATCGACCTCGCAGGCCATCAACCTACCAACGCTTGCACCCAGGTTTCACCCACCGCTTCCACCACTCGCCACGTTCGCCTGTACCCATGAAAACAACCCTCTTTGTCCTGATGGCCGCCATGCAAATGGTGGCCCGATGCGAAACACCGACCGTGCCGGCGAATCCTCCTCGGTCCTGGCTCACGTATCACCTGGCCCATCCGGGCCCCAGCGGTGCGATCCCGGCGGATCCCAATCCCGCCTTTTACTACAAAGGTCGGTATCACTTGCACTACATTTACAACCATGAGGAAGGGTTTGCGTTCGCCCACGTCTCCAGCAGCGACATGGTCCATTGGAAATGGCATCCGACAACGCTGACCCCCAAGGCGACCGGGCACGGCATGTTCAGCGGCACCGGGTTTTTCACCAAAGAGGGCAAACCGGCCATGATCTATCATGGGCAGGGCTCGGGGAGGAACCAGATCGCCTTTGCGTTGGATGACCAGTTGGAAAAATGGTCGAAACCGGTCGCCATCGAGCCTCTGACCGCTTCTGGGGAAAAGCCCAAGATGAACCACTGGGATCCGGATTGCTGGCTCAAGGATGGCACCTACTACGCGATCAATGGCGGCAGCAATCCCACACTGATCAAATCCAAGGATCTCAGCCGGTGGCTGTATCTGGGCGAACTTTTTCACGAGGGTTTCCCCACGAACCTCGGCATCGACAAAGGCGAGGACACCTCATGCGCCAACATGTTCAGGATGGGCGACAAGTGGATGCTTCTCTGCATCAGCCACGGCCTGGGTGCCCGCTACTATCTCGGTGATTTCAAGGACGAGAAATTTCTTCCCGATCATCATGCACTGCTCAACTGGGCCCGGTGGGATTTCTTTGCACCAGAAACACTGCTGACGAAAGACGGTCGTCGGGTCATGTGGGCCTGGTGCACGCCATGGGTGAACGGAATGCAGAAGACAGACCGGCTGAAGAATTTCGACACGCTGTTGAACCGGACGAATCTGCAGCAAGGCATCCAATCTCTCCCTCGCCAAATCAGCCTGCCCAAGGACGGTGTGCTGCGCATGAAGCCACTGCGGGAGCTGGAGAAGCTGCGTTCCGACCGCCGACGGATGAAGGACATCACGGTGAAAAGCGACACCCTGCAACTGCTGGACGGCATCCAAGGCGATACCATCGAACTGGAAGTGGTCATGGCGGCCCCTACAGCGAAGGAGTTTGGAATCAACGTGCTCTGCGATGAAGACGGCGGGAATGGGTTTCCCATTGCTTCCGGAGCAGGAAGCAAGTTCTTGACGGTGGACTACATCAAGCCTCCGTTTGAACTGAGGGACCATGAAGACCTGACGCTGAGAATATTCATCGACAAGAGCATGATCGAGGTTTTCGCCAACGATCGTCAGGCCGCAGTGGCTTGGCACGAATACAAGCCAGAGAACATCAAGGTCAGCCTGTTCTCCAGGGGCGGTGACTTGACGGTCAAACGAGTGACGTCCTGGAAGATGAAACCCATTTACGGAATGCTCCACGCCGAATGAAGTCGGACCAAGCCTCTCGATGGATGCCGTCGCTCATCATTGTCGCCAGTCTACTGGGCCCTACTGCATCGATCGCTGACCCCATCGACGGACCATCCATCGGCGGGATTCTCTATCATCGGTTGCCAAGACCGGCGGCGACGACGGTGGAGTTCGCCCGGGATATCAAACCCATATTCCTGGCCGCCTGCTTCAAATGACATGGCTCGGAGACGGACAAAGGCGGGTTTTCACTCACCACCAGGGCTCGGGCGATGGAATTCGCGGAGAAATCGTTGAAGCTGCATTCGCGCCCCCAATTGCCTTGATGACGGAATCCACGACGAGGCCCTCGATTGATCGGGTGATGACGATTCTCCGGAAATCCGTCAGCGCCGCATTCCTGACGCTGCATTGCCTCCTGTTGGGCGTTGGTGCCGAAGGGGTCGTCATCAGCGTCGATCGAACGACGCAGGACTGGTCGGACCTGGCGATGGGTCCGCCCTCCTCCGCGGATGACGCCGACCGAAGCCGGAACACGAACGCCGTGTTCCACTACTTGCCGGACTACGGCAAACCACACGCCGATGCCGGCGCGCTCGGTCTGGAGTTGCCGCGGCTGAACGATGGGAAGTGCGCCGGGACCGGCGATGACCCGGCCAACAGCACCTGGTTCGACACGAAAGGCCGTTCCCGCATCCTCCTGGATCTCGGTCGAACCCTGGAGGTCGCCCGGATCAATGTCTTTTCTTGGCACTCGGGCGCGTTGTCGCCTCAACGCTACACCTTGTGGGCCTCGGAGGCGGAGGTGGCCCCGTCAGCCAACTCCACGAACCTTTCCCAGGATTGGCGGCCGCTGGCGCGGGTCGATACGTTCCCGCTCGGAGAAGGGGGGAAACACGGGTCGAGCATCGATTCAACGACAGGAGTGCTCGGGCGATATCGCCACCTGCTGTTCGAGCTGGAGGCGAACAAGCCCGAATGGAGTCGCAGCGGGTTCATCTCCGAAATCGATGTGTATGCAGCCGGGCGGAAGCTCGAAAGCATCACGGTGATCCCGCGACCGGAGGCCAGCCAAATGCTCGCGTTCGGAAACATCCGCCGTTCCAAGCCGCTGAAGGACGAGACGGAATTCCTCATCGCGGGCCCGAGGTTGTACGAGTTCGGCTCGATGAACGGGAGTTTCCCGAGGGTCGGACGACTGGACGGTGATCAAGGCGGGGTCTGGTGCCATCCCATCAAGCTCGTGAACGCCTTCGCGTTCGAGGTCATCGAGGGCGACCGCAAACCCTGGCGGCTGCTGGGGCCTTCGCGCTTCGAACACGACTTCGCTTCGGCTTCGTTCCACTTCCAGCACGGCGATCTTGCGGCCACCCGCCGCGACTTCGTGCCCGAGGGCGAACCCGCGCTGGTGTCGCTGCTCACCCTGCACAACGAAACCGACCAGCCCCGCGAATTGACCGTCCGTTTTTCGGCCTCCATCAAGTTGCGCCCCAGCTATGAATCAGGTTTGCCCAATGGGCCCGACACGCTCGAGTACCGGGACGGTCTGTTCGGAGCCTCGGACTCGGCGATGCCGGGCCGATGGGCCGTCGTGTTGGGCGGTGATGGATCACCGACGGGCCATGGAATCGCCGGCACCCACGGCCACCTGAACTACCGGGTGACACTTCCGGCCAGAGGCGAAGCCACGCTGAGATTCCTCATCGTCGGTGAGCATCAGGGCGGAACGGAGGCCGCGCGGGCGCGCTTCCGATCGATCGTGCGCAAGGCGGGAGACTGGCTGACTGCGAAACAGTCACTCTACCGCGAGCGGATTCTCGGTGGAGTGAAATTCGAGTGCTCCGATCCGGCCATGACCGACGCCTTCCGCTGCGCCAAGGCCAACGTGATGATGTCAGTGATGGACCTTCGGCCCCACTATCCGGCGCCCTTCCTGGCCGCGGGTTTCCCGATCTACACATGGCTCTTCGGCTGCGACAGCCTGCATTCGACCGCCGGCGTGGCGGCCGCGGGATTCGACGTCGCGGCCCGTAATACGCTGGAATGCCTGCTCCACTTCGCGGGCGAGCACAGACAAGGTGCCCACGAGGTTGCCAGTAACGGCCGGTTGCTTGGCTGGGATCACATCCAGGAAACGCCGCAGCTTGTGACCGCATGCTGGAGTCATTTCCGATGGACCGGAGACCGGGGCTTTCTGGCGACCGCATTTCCGATCTGCCGGGACATCATCGACCATGCATTGAGCACGGCCGACCAGGATCGGGATGGCTACCTCGAAGGCCCCGGTTTGATGGAGCAACCCGGCATGGGACCCGAGCGGATCGACTCGGCCTGCGAACTCTACGCCGCTTTCCAGAGCCTGGCTGGCATGGCTGAGGTCCTGGGCAAACCCGGCGCCGATGAAGATCGCCGCCGGGCCGACGAGCTCAAGCGGCGCTTCAACCGGGACTGGTGGAACCCCCGGTCGAGGATGTGGGCTTGTTCGCTGAGGCAAGATGGTACCCAGACCCTGGACGACTTCTGGGCCGTGGTCTTCCCACAACAGGTCGGCATCGCGGATCCCAACAAGGCGGCCATCGTCCTCGACCGCATCCAGAAGGAATGGGTGAACGATCAATGGGGGTTCGTCCACCAGTGGAAACCCACGATCGCCGGTGACGGCGTGGGCGTGGTCCACAACAACGTGCTGGCACAGACAGCGTTCGCCCACGGAAGGGCCGACCTCGCCTGGCGTCTCATGCAACAGTCCGCGAAGGCGCCGCTCGACGAACGGATGCTCGGCGCCTTCGATGAAACCCTCCCGGGAGGCGGCGATCTCATTCAGTTGTGGTCGTTCGGTCCATTCCTGGAAAACGTGATCGCAGGGCTTGCGGGAATCCACCCACAACCCGATCAGAACCGCGTGGACTTGTTTCCCCAACTTCCGCGCACCTTGGAATGGTTCAAGCTAGAGGACATCCGCATCGGTGACCATCGATGGGCGTTGGAACAGCGGAGGATCGGAAAGCGGATCATCACCACGGTTGCCCACACCGGGAGCGACGTAGCCTGGAGCGGCCGATTCTGGCTGCCGGAGACCTCAGGGGGCGAGGTCACCGTAAACGGAGCACCCGTCGAAGTGACTCGTCAGCTCATGCG
>JACCDP011041401.1_pt1 | contig 12385 bp, 9 predicted proteins | sample 7445841 | NCBI WGS metagenome assembly JACCDP01 (sample SAMN15323441, study PRJNA562643) | freshwater metagenome | isolation source: river surface water | place: USA:Blue River Watershed | collected 2017-08-17
ATCAAACTGTTTTTTCACTTGCCGGGTTGTTTTCACTACAGGAATCAGAAAGTTGAAAATGAACCGATATGCAAAATAAATGGTGAAGCCGAGCAGGATGTACTTGAACATGGTGCAAAATTAGTGAAATATCAAACACTCATTTTTTCATAATGTTGCCCAGCTTGTCTATCAATTTTTCGACCAGGTTCCCAATACCCTGTTGTACTTTCTCACTTTCCATGAAACGGGAAAGGATACTCGCCCAGAAATGGGTATGTGCTTTCTTTTCACCAAATACGGAGTTAAGGGTCATGTTGAAATAATTGCCTTTCAGGTTGTTCAGGCTTTCGTCCATCCTTCCTTCTAAAGCTTTTTGTTTCTCACGCAACGCTCTGATAGACCTGTTCAGTTCATGAATACTGCGAATGGATTTGCTCATTTTAGTAATCTTCATCCTCTTCCTCCTGTGTTGATGTATGAATGAACAGGCGGATCAGGGGGTTAAGAAATAGTGGTTTTCTGAACAGGACGGAAAGCAGGATGATCAGTAGAAAAACGCCGCCACCGCAAAGGAATCCCATTGGAGCACTGCCTAGCGTATCAGCCATGAACCAGGAAAAAGAGATGACCAGGAATAGCAGGAAGAAAAGTACCATGAAGCTGATCAATGCAATCAAAATCACCATGCTCAGGGTCCTGGAAAGGCTTCTGACGGAAGTCAGTTTGAGCAATTGCAGCCTGGTTTCAAGGTATTCCGTCAGCAGTTTCCTGTTTTCCTGGTAGAAGTCGTTGAGGTTTTCTGGGGAAGACATATCGGTTTGGGGGTTAAAGGGATGAGGGAAAAGGGATGAGGGGGGGTAAGGGTTGGCTTGTAGGGTGAATTTGTTGAACATTAAAGATATTCTATAAATGGCGACGAAACATGATCCTTGTCATGCCCCCAAGCGATTGAGCTCATCTCTTACCCTCTTCACCCCTAAAACCTTATACCTCAACCCTCATCCCTTACCCCTTTCCCCTCATCCTTTTATCCTCCATCCCCCTTCAACTATTTGGTCATTTCCCCCTAATTACCTATCTTTGCTTCGGAAACATGAAACAGATGAAGGGAACGGTGCCGTTCCCTTCTTTATTTCACAGAAGATGGCAACAGAAGAAAAAACAGTACAGGTTAAGGCATTGGCCGAAAAATTGCTCGAATCGGAGCCCCAATATTTTTTGGTGAGGGTCAATGTTCGCCCCATCAACAACATCAGTGTGTATGTGGATGGCGATGAGGGTGTGACCATTGAAAAATGCGTCAAGCTCAACAGGGCATTGTACAAGGAAATTGTTGAGAAAGAGATTTGCAAGGATGGTGAGTTTGGACTGGAGGTATCTTCTCCTGGCATTGACGAGCCGCTTTTGCTGCAACGGCAGTTCATCAAGAACATTGGCAGGATTGTTGAACTTGAAATGAAAGATGGTCGTGCATTTGAGGGGAAACTGCTGGCAGCGGACGAAAAGGGAATCGAAGTGGAAGAGGTGAAAGGGAAAGGCAGGAAGATGGAGATCATCAAACATGCCTTGGTTTTTGATGACATCAAAACGACAACGGTTAAAATTGTATTCTAAAAAATAAAAGACAAGAACACTAAATGGATATTTTATGGCAAGTATCAATCTGATCGAATCTTTCCAGGACTTCAAAGATGCAGAGAACATCGATCGTCCCACGCTCATGAAAGTGCTTGAAGACGTATTCAAGACGCTGCTCCGCAAGAAATATGGATCTGACGAGAGTTTCGACGTAATCGTCAATACTGAAAAAGGTGACCTTGAGATTGTGCGCCACCGCATGATCGTTGAAGATGGTGCAGTTGAAAACCCTTTGATGGAGATCGAATACAGCGAAGCTGTGAAGATCGAACCGGATTTTGAAGTTGGAGAAGAACTCTACGAGGAAGTGGACATCATGGATTTTGGCCGTCGTGCCATCCTTGCTGCCAAGCAAACACTGGCAAGCCGCATCGGAGACCTCAAAAAGAATGCACTTGTAAAAAAATATGGTGACCGTGTTGGTGATATCATCAATGCTGAAGTTTACCAGGTATGGAAAAAAGAAGTATTGCTCATTGACGAGGACGGAAATGAACTCATCCTGCCAAAGTCTGAGCAAATCCCTTCTGATTATTTCAAAAAAGGAGAAAGCATCCGCTCGGTGATCAAAAAGGTGGAATTGAAGAACAATGCACCAGTGATCATCCTTTCCAGGACCCATCCATCTTTCCTTGCGAAACTGCTTGAGATTGAGGTGCCTGAAATTTTTGACGGACTTATCGTCATCCGTAAAATCGTTCGTGAGCCAGGTGAGCGCGCCAAGGTAGCTGTTGAAAGCTATGATGACCGCATCGATCCGGTAGGCGCATGTGTGGGCATGAAAGGCAGCCGTATCCATGGCATCGTGCGTGAACTGAAGAACGAAAACATTGATGTGATCAATTTCACCAACAATATTCAATTGCTCATCCAGCGTTCACTGACACCAGCGAAGATTACCCGGATGAACATTGACAATGAAGGAAAGAGAGCCGAAGTATTTGTATCACCTGACCAGGTTTCATTGGCCATCGGTAAGCGTGGCGTCAACATCAAGTTGGCGGAAGACCTCACTGATTTTGACATTGACGTGTACCGCGATAATGAAGGTGAAATGGCTGAATACGATATCGATCTCGATGAATTTAGCGATGAAATCGAAGGATGGATCATTGAGGAACTCAAGCGCATCGGTTGTGATACTGCTCGCAGTGTCTTGGATCTTACTGCAACAGAATTGGAGCGCAGGACAGATCTTGAAAAAGAAACCATCGATGAGATTCGCAATGTTTTGAGGGCAGAATTCGAGAAAGACTAGTCATTAAGCAAGCAAACAAGAAACAAGCAAAAAAAGCCCAGGAGGATAAATGTCAGAATCAAACACACCCAGGTTAATGGCCGCGGCCAAGGAGTTCAACATCGGTAAGGATACGTTGGTGGACTTTCTTGTCAGTAAGGGATTCAGCAAGGATGATCTAAAGCCCACTTCCAAGTTAACGGAAGACATGTATCATTCCCTGCAGCAGGAATTCTCTTCTGATAAAGCAGCGAAAGCAAAAAGTGATGCCATTGAAATCCCTAAGGGGTCATCAGGAGAAGCAAAGAAGAAGAAGGACGAAGAAGAGATTGTTTTCAAAAAGGATACCAAGAAAAAGGCAGAGCCCGAAGTGGTAGCGCAACCTGCTCCTGCACCAGAACCAGTGGCAATTGAAGTGCCAGAAGTGGTAGCGGCAGCAGAGCCAGCAGTGGTTGCACCGGCTGCTTCAGAAGAAGTGGCTGCTCCCGCTGATGCCGAAGTGGAGATTACCAAAATTGAGGCGCCTGAATTGCATGGCCCCAAGATTTTGGATAAGATTGACCTTGATGCCATCAATGCATCTACCCGTCCAAAACGCGGTGAATCTAAAAAGAAAGCAGTTGAGAAACCCGAGGAGAAGGCTCCTGAAGTTGAAGCAGTTGTTCCTGACGAAACACTGCCTGCCGAAGCACCAAAACCAGCCGAACCTGACAGGGTTAAAATAGAAGCACCAGAGCTCGAGGGTCCCAAGATTGTCGGAAGGATTGAACTCAAACCTGAGATGGATGACAGGAGCCGCAGCGCTGATGTGAAAAGAAAGCGCATACGGATTCCCATAGAGAAAAAAGAGCCCGAAAGGACCAAGCCATCCATTCAAAAAGGTGGAGCCCCTGCATCGCAGCGCAGTTCAACACCTCGTGTTGGTGGCCCTCGTGTGGTAAGAAGAGGAGAAGTAAAGGAAATTGACGAGAAGGAGATTCAAAACAAGATTAAGGAAACACAGGCCAAACTTTCGGGTGGCGGTGGTGGCTCAAAAGCCAAAATAACCAAGTCCAAGCTTCGTCGACTCAAACGTGAGGAAATGGAAGCCGGTGCAGAAGGAGAAGTGGATGAAAAAATCCAGGTAACCGAGTTTATCAGTGTGAGCGAATTGGCCAGTTTGCTGGATGTCAACTTTGCTGAAATCATTGGCAAGTGTATGAGCCTTGGCATCATGGTATCCATCAACCAAAGGCTGGATGCAGAGGTGATCGAACTGGTTGCCGGTGAGTTTGGATACGAAGTGGAATTCATCGACATGGAAAAGCAAATGGAGATGGAAGAGGAAGAAGAAGTTGATTCTCCTGACCAACTGCTTCCCCGTGCACCAATCGTTACCATCATGGGTCACGTTGACCATGGTAAGACCTCTTTGCTTGACTATATCCGCAACGCCAATGTGGTAGCCGGTGAGGCGGGTGGTATCACCCAGCACATTGGTGCTTACCATGTTGATCTTCCTTCAGGAAAATCAATCACCTTCCTGGATACACCAGGTCACGAGGCCTTTACGGCGATGCGTGCGCGTGGTGCCAAGGTCACTGACCTTGCGGTGATTGTGATTGCAGCGGATGATGCTGTGATGCCTCAAACAAAAGAGGCCATCAGCCACGCACAAGCGGCGGGTGTACCGATGATTTTTGCGATCAACAAGATTGACAAGGACGGAGCCAACTCCCAGAAGATATACGAACAACTTTCACAGATGAACATCCTGGTGGAAGAGTGGGGTGGAAAATACCAGAGCCAGGAAATTGCCGCCAAATCAGGTCTGAACATTGACAAGCTCCTCGAAAAGATTTTGTTGGAAGCTGAATTGCTCGACCTGAAAGCCAATCCTGACAGGGAAGCTAGCGGTACCATCATTGAAGCAACGCTCGACAAGGGCCGTGGATATGTGGCCACCATTCTTGTTCAGAACGGAACACTTCAGCAGGGTGACCTGGTGGTGAGTGGTCAGCACTATGGAAGGGTCAAGGCCATGATGAACGAAAGGAACAAGCGTGTAGACGCCATCCCGCCTTCATCACCCGTATTGATTCTTGGTCTCAATGGTGCGCCACAGGCCGGTGAGAAATTCAAGGTTTACGAAGACGAATCGGATGCCAAGGAAATTGCAGGCAGAAGGGCCCAGATCATGCGTGAGCAGGGTATCAGGACCAAAAAACACATTACACTGGATGAGATTGGCCGCAGGTTGGCACTCGGAAACTTCAAGGAACTCAACATCATCATCAAGGGTGACGTGGATGGATCCGTGGAGGCATTGAGTGACTCCTTGCAGAAGCTCTCCACGCAGGAGATTGCCATCAAAGTGGTACACAAGGCAGTCGGACAGATCACGGAAAGCGATGTATTGCTTGCCACTGCATCTGACGCCATCATCGTCGGTTTCAACGTTCGTCCTTCTATCCAGGCCAACAAGATTGCCGAGAACGAAGGCGTACAGATCAAGCTTTACTCCATCATCTACAACGCCATCGAGGAAATCAAGAGTGCCATGGAAGGAATGCTTGAGCCGAAGATTGAAGAGAAAATTGTGGCCAATGTTGAAGTACGTGAAGTGTACAAGTTTGACAAGGCCACCGTTGCCGGTTGTTATGTACTCGATGGTAAAATCAGCCGGAACAACAAGATTCGTATCATCCGTGATGGTATCGTTGAATATCCCAAAGGGGAAGGTCAGAGCACAGAACTGGGCAGCTTGAAACGCTTCAAGGATGACGCGAAAGAGGTGAACCAGGGCTATGAGTGCGGATTGACCATCAAGAATTTCAATGACCTCAGGGTCGGTGATGTGATCGAAGCGTTTGAAGAAACTGAGGTGAAGAGAACATTGTAATTTCTTCCTGGGCAATCTTTTACGAGAGGATTGGCCCTATGCCCGGAAAGGGCTTGTGATGAGAAGGAATGAACTGTTTTGTGAAAATTTTAAGTCAGGAGATTTTATCATAAGGCCGAATTCAATCATATTTGGAAACAGGAATTGCAGCATGAAAAGAATATTGATCGTATTGATTTTGGTGATCTCGGCTTTCGCAGGCCAGGCACAGACCGCAAAGTTGTTGGCGGACAAGATTGTTGCCATTGTGGGAGACAAAATCGTATTGAAAAGCGATATTGTCAATTACATCGAAGACCAGAAACGCCAGGGCAATGAAATGCCTGAAAATGCAGAATGTTTTCTGTTGGAAAGGATGATGCAGGACAAGGCACTTATTCTTCAGGCAGAAAAGGACTCACTTCCGGTTTCAGATGAAGAAGTGGAAGCAGAACTCGACCAAAGGGTGCGTTATTTCATCATGCAGTACGGTGGTAAAGAGGCGTTCGAACAGATTGCAGGCCGTACCATTTACCAGGTAAAAGAAGATTTCAGGAAATCCATTCGCGAAGGAAGGCTTGCCAAATCCATGCGCGAGAAGATCGTCGAATATGTGAAAATCACCCCCAATGAAGTAAGGGAGTATTTCAACAAAATCCCCAAAGACAGTCTTCCGTTTTACGAAACCGAACTCGTCATCGGACAGATTGTGATTCATCCCAAAGCAGGAAGGGAGTTGGAAAAATTTGCCCAGGATGAACTGGCTGATTACCGCAGACAGGTCGAGGCCGGACAAAAAACCTTCGAAACCCTTGCCAGGCTTTATTCTGAAGATCCAGGCAGCAAGCAGAACGGTGGTCGTTATGAAATCAACAAAACCCAAAAAGACTGGGATCCTGATTTCAAGAATGCAGCATTCAGGCTGAAAGAAGGCCAGATTTCTCCTGTTATCAAATCCAAATTCGGATATCATATCATCCAAATGGTCAGCAGGAATGGTGACGATGCCGTCATTCGCCACATTCTCCGCATTCCAGCTCTTCAGGAAGAAGATGTTCAGGCCACCAAGTTGAAACTCGACTCTATCAGGACCAAGCTGGTGGCTGGTACAATTACATTTGGCGAGGCTGTAGACAAGAACAGTGACGACCAGAACAGCAAGTTCAGTGCGGGCATCATGAGTGGACAGGGCGGTGCATTCGTAACCATTGATGAACTCGACAAGAACCTTGTACCATATCTCGACAAACTGAAGGTGGGAGAATTCTCCCAACCCATGGTCTACAAGGATGAGCAGGACAAACAGGCTGTAAGGCTTGTCTATCTCCAAAGCAAAACCGAACCCCATCGGGAAAATATCCGCGACGATTATGACAGGATCGCACAAAGGGCATTGGCAGAAAAGAAAGAAAGGACCATTGACAAATGGTTCCAAAGCAAATTGCCTACCTATTACGTAATGGTCGACAAGGATTATCAGCAGTGCGAATCTTTGCGCAAGCAGTTCCCCAATTACGTCAGCAAATAACAGCTTCAGCAAGCGGGTTAAATTTTAAGGTTTTGTTTTTTAACCTTACATTCGCTGTTCTTATTTCGCTATATGAGTGATGCCATCAAACACGAATGCGGTCTTGCATTTATCAGGCTGCTCAAGCCTTTTTCCTACTACCAGCAACAACAGGGTACGGCTCTTTATGGCCTGAACAAGCTCTATCTGTTGATGGAGAAGCAGCACAACCGGGGGCAGGATGGCGCTGGTATTGCTTCGGTGAAACTCAATGCTGAGCCTGGTTATCCATTTATGCACCGCCTGCGCAGCGTTGCCCAACAGGCCATTGCTGATCTGTTTTCCCAGGTGGGAAAGGAGATCAATGAGCTGGAAAAATCTCAACCCGAAATCAGGAAGCATCCTGGCCTCATGAAAGGGCACCTCAATTTTATGGGAGAGCTGTTGTTGGGCCATCTTCGTTATGGCACACAGGGAAAGAACAATGTTGAGTTCTGTCATCCCTTCATCAAAAGGGATATCATTCCTGCAAGGAACCTGGCTCTGGCAGGCAATTTCAACCTGGTCAATACAGAAGAGCTTTTCAACCTGGTGGATGTGAAGCCTGGTGATTTCCAGAAGCAAAGTGATCTGGCTGCGATGATGGAAGTGGTCCATCATTTTATTGTGAAAGATGATGCGGCCAATCCGGGAAACATGTCCATTCCTTCCATCTTAAAAAATGCATTCCAACATTTTGATGGTGGTTACAACGTATGTGGACTGATTGGCAATGGTGATTCCTTTGTCATCCGCGATGCGCATGGTATTCGTCCATCCTATTATTATGCCAACAACGAGGTCATCGTTGCTGCCTCTGAGCGTGCAGCCATCAGGACCAGTTTCCATGTTGGCGAAAATGAAGTGAAGGAATTGATGCCCGGACAGGCTTTGATTGTGAAGAGTGATGGAACCTGGAGCATAGAACAGATCCTGGAGCCACAAGAAAGGCGGGCCTGCAGTTTTGAAAGAATTTATTTTTCAAGAGGCGGAGACGAAAAGATATACAGGGAAAGGATTGGTCTGGGTTACAGGCTCAGCAGCAATGTGCTGAAGGCCATCAACAATGACCTCAAGCATACCATTTTCTCCTTCATTCCCAATACAGCTGAAGTTGCCTTTTATGGATTGCTGAAAGGGATGGAAGATTTCCTGAACCAGATCAAGGTGCAACGGATCATGGCCTGGGACAAGGACTTTGATGAAGAGAAGTTGACTGAGATGATCAACCGGAAAATCCGTGTTGAAAAAGTGGCCATCAAGGATGTGAAAATGCGCACTTTCATCACGGAAGATTCCAACCGTTCTGAAATGGTGCAACATGTGTATGATGTTACCTATGGAACGGTACAGCCCAATGTTGATACCCTAGTGGTCATTGATGACTCCATCGTTCGCGGCACTACGCTAAAGGAAAGCATTGTGCGCATGCTCTCCAGGTTGAAGCCTGTTAAGATCATTGTGGTATCCTCTGCTCCCCAGATCCGCTATCCTGATTGTTATGGCATTGACATGAGCAAGCTGGGTGATTTCATTGCCTTCAAAGCAGCGCTTTCCCTGTTGAAAGACAGGGGTCAGTTTGGCCTCCTCGATGAACTCTACAACAAGTGCAAAGCATTAAGGGAGAAAGGAGAATTGCATACAGAAAACATTGTCAAACAGATTTACGGATCCTTTACACCCCAGGAGATATCTGCAAAAATTGCCCAGCTCATCACGCCTGAAGAGGTCTCAGTTCCCGTAGAAGTCATTTACCAGACCATTGAAGACCTGCACGATGCCTGCCCCGGCAACCTTGGAGACTGGTACTTTACGGGTAACTACCCAACCCCTGGTGGAAACAGGGTGGTGAACATGGCCTTCATCAACTTCATGGAAGGAAAGGATGTGAGGGGGTATTAGGGTAGGTATAGTTTCTTCATAAAAAATCAAAGGCTCAACATAGAGAAATGCATACCATGCTAAAATTTCTATTTGCTATTGTTTTTTGTTGTCCATTTATTTTTTGCTTCGCATTTGCTCAGCAATCCAAAGGGGAAAATGAAAATCATCTCCTTTTAATACAAGCGTCGCAAATCAGTAAAAAGAGAGACTCCACTTTTGAAATTTTTGCACCACGGATAACCGGCGAATGGGTGAATGTATACAAACCTGAAAGCGATGTTTTCCCAGGGCCAGATTCGAAGCGGTTTAAAGCAGGGGCGAAGTATGAAGATTGGCAAGTTAATGACCATTCAATTATTAAGGGGACAGACGGTCGCTGGCACGCCATTGGAATCACGCATCCTGCAATCGCCGCTGGGCCGGGCGTGTTAAATCCGCATGAAGGTGAATGGTTGTCTTTTCATGCTGTTTCTCCAAAAGGAACATTGAAACACAATTTGGTTGAACATTCATGGAAGGATTATCCCAAAATTCTACCTCCAAGTGAAAGACCTGGTGAAATAAAGGAGAACCATGCTCCACATGTCATAGCCTTTCAAGGGCAGTATTCTATGATCTATGGTCCAAGCCCCATGCGTTACGCTACTTCCAAAGATTTATTTTCATGGAAGCCCCAGGGTGAATTGTTCAGCCAAATAGGTGGAGCCCGCGATCCATCTGTTATGGGACACAATGGTATTTACTACATGGCTTATTGCTCAAAACAGGGCGTAATGGCCCGTGTTTCAAAAGATCTTTTGAAATGGAGCGACCCAGTCACCATTTTTGAATTGCCTGAGGGGGAGACAGGTGGTCCGGAATCTCCAACCATCCATTTTTACAAAGGAAGTTTCTACCTGCTTTTCTGCCGTTGGGATCAAAAGCAAACCAATTTTACTTATCAGGATAAAAGCTTCATTTATCATTCCAATGATCCGCTCAATTTCCGGAACAGAGAACCTGTTGCTGAAATACAGGGGCATGCTCCAGAGCTCTTTCAAGATGAGCATGACAATTGGTGGATTTCAAGTGCTGAACGACCATTTAGGGGTGTAAGCATTGCACCTGTGAAGTGGGTTAAAGTAAAAAAATCCAAATAGTTATTTACTGGATTAAAAAATCAAAGGGCTCAAGCAGTATTGCATGAGCCCTTTTTCTATATTTTATCATCATCATTTCTTCAACCGCTAAACCCCTCATCCTTCAACCCTCATCCCTCATCCCTCTCCTCATTTCAAGCCATACTTCACCATATACCTTTCATACAACTGCTTGTGTTTGTCGGTAAGGCTGACCATGCGGCCACCAATCATCACCAGTGAAATATTGCTGCTGCGCATGTCAAGGATGTCTCCTTCGCTGATCACAATGTTGGCGTCTTTTCCTGTTTCAATGGATCCAGTGCGGTCTGCAATGCCCAAAATTTTGGCTGGATTCAGGGTGATGGCGGTAAGTGCTTCTTCTTTTGTCAACCCATATGCTGCTGCAGTTCCTGCCTGAAACGGAAGGTTCTTTCCCCTTTGCTGCCCATCTTCATCACTAATGGCAAACTGCACACCGGCTTTTTGAAGCAAGGCAGGGAGTTGGTAAGGAAGGTCAACACCATCATCGGCCAAGGTGGGAAGGGCATGCATCTGGCTGAGGATAACAGAGATGTTGTTGCGCTTCAGGATATCGGCTACCTGGTAACTTTCGCCTGCTCCAACCAATACGATGTCAAAACCAAACTCAGTTTTGAAGTCAATGGCTGCAAGGATTTCACGTACGACGTTGCAACGGATGAACAGCTTTTGTTTTTTGGTGAACAAACCTTGTACCGCTTGAAACTTGATGTTGGTCTGTGTTTTGACAGCCTGATCATTGTAGGCCTTGGCTGCACGGAAAAAATCCTTGATCTCTTCGAGCTGCTCAATGCCTCTTTTCAGTGGATCCACCTGTGGTCCTTGTCCGCCGCCAAATCCACCGAAGCGGCTTGGCCTGTTGTAAAGGGCGGGGATATTCATGTGAATGCCATTGTCGGTTGCATAGGCGGCATCTTCCCAGTTCCAGGCATCCAGCTGAACCACTGAAGAAGAGCCACTGATGGTGCCCCCTTGAGGAACGATGTTGGCGTGTGTGATGCCATTCGTTTTCAGGGTATTGATCACTTTAGAATCGGTATTGTAGGCCACTAGTGAACGGATGGATGGGTTGTATTCACCAATTTCAGTTTCATCGATAGTAGCCCTTACTGAATTTACTTCCACCAGACCGAGGTTGGAGTTGGCCAGGATGAGGCCTGGGTAAACATGTTTGCCTTTTGCATCTACCTTGAAGGCATCTGCAGAAGCCGTAATGCCTGCACCGATATTGGTGATTTTTCCATCGCGGATTTCAACAGAAGTGTTGCTGAGCACCTGACCGTTTCCAACATGCACCGTACCGTTCATGATGATGACGGGTGCTGTTTGTTTTGAGGCAGGATAAACAGATTCCTGTGCGTGGGCAACAGCTGTAAAGGCCATGCCTGCGAGTATGCTGAAGAATATCTTTTTCATGAGAATGTTTTTATTGCTGATTAGTCTTGTTCAATGGTGAGGATGCCGTGGCTGTGGTCGTGGTCTCCGCAGTTCATGAGCACTGAATAGCTTGGGGTTGGAGGGGCCATGGGTCCACCAGCTCTTTTCTCGCCATTCATTTTCTGGATGAGCCTGTTTCTTTCGGCAGTTTGTTGCTTCCTCATTTGGGCATCTTTTTCCCTGTCAAAGTAGATGATGCCATCTACCATTGTTTTTTCTGCTTTTGCATAAATGCTCAAAGGATTGTCGCTCCACAACACAAGGTCAGCATCCTTGCCAACTTTGATACTACCAACGCGGGCATCAACATGCAACATTTTGGCAGGATTGAGGGTAACCATTTTGAAGGCATCCTCTTCACCCATTCCACCAAACTTGATGCTTTTGGCGGCTTCCTGGTTGAGGCGGCGGGCCATTTCTGCATCATCTGAATTGATGGCAACATTCATTCCCACTTTTGACATGATGGTGGCATTGTAAGGAATCGCATCAACAACTTCCATCTTGTAGTTCCACCAGTCAGAGAAGGTAGAAGCCGCTGCACCATGGGCTTTCATCTTGTCTGCCACCTTGTATCCTTCAAGGATATGGGTGAAGGTGTTGAACTGGAAGCCCAGTTTTTCTCCCACTTTCATGGCTGC
>JACCDP010928461.1_pt1 | contig 12382 bp, 16 predicted proteins | sample 7445841 | NCBI WGS metagenome assembly JACCDP01 (sample SAMN15323441, study PRJNA562643) | freshwater metagenome | isolation source: river surface water | place: USA:Blue River Watershed | collected 2017-08-17
CACCACCGCCTAAATTTGCAGTTCCTGCTACTCCACCAGCACCGCCACCGCCAGTACCTCCAGAGCCAACAGTTCTTGGGCCAGAACTTGGTGTTCTCCCGTCAATCCCTCCTCCACCACCACCGCCATAAGTAACAGATGTTCCAGTGATAGAAGATGCCGTTCCGTTCCCTCCATTGCCGCCTGCACTTGCTGCGCCATTTGAACCAACTGCACCAGCACCGCCACCACCGCCAGCAGCACGATCTTGATATGTTCCAGTTGGATAATTGTTGCCACCCGCATTACCTTGACTAGGGCTAACGGAAGGTGTGTTTCCTGCGCCGCCAGATGCTGACGCACCGCCATAAGCGTTAGCACCGCCACCCGATCCACCAGCGACACCACTTCCAGGTGTACCAGGATAACCACCACCTCCTCCACCGCCTCCAGCAGATGTAATGGTGCTAAATACAGAGTTGCTACCAGAACCGCCGGAAACAACACCTGAAGATGTTGTTTGTCCGTTACCACCACCACCTACAGTCACAGTTAAATTAGTAGCAAGTGAAACAGCAGGATCAGTTCCCGTTCTATAACCACCGGCGCTACCGCCTCCTCCACCGCTATTATCTGCCCTGCCGCCACCACCCCCGCCAGCAACAACAAGGTACTCAACAGCGATAGTCGCAACAAAAATAGGCCATGTGCCTTGCTTTTGCGCTAACTGCGCCTCTGTCAGTGACCAGACACCCTTGGCTGAACTCGTACTTGGGATGTTTGCGGGGCCGATTATCCCGCCGTTACCTCTAGGCATGGCGACTCCTAGCTAATATCTTCGTAAGAGCAAACAACCTTCAAGTCGCTAGACGTTCCAGCCGTAGCACCTAGTGAGCGATCTTCTTCAAGATAGATGTAAGCGTCTTTATCAATCACCACCAAAGTAGAGTCAGCAGGAACAACAACCGTAGACGCTATCTGTGTAGCCGTACCACCTAGCGAAGCAGCAGAGTAGTAGTTGATCGTGATCTCTGCGTTGCTAGTTCCGTCTACGTTGGCAACATACAGCGAGTTGATCTTCAAGACCTTGCCAGAGCTCGCAGCGTTACTAAGGATTGAAGTAGCCGAGGTGGAAGATAAGTCAACCGTTACGGTCTTGCCGTTTATGGTTGTCGGTGAGAGTAGATTTGGAGCTGCCATAGTTGTTCCTATCCGAAAATCATTGCTGCTGTCACAGGACTAAACCCGCCGCCGCCACCAGTTGCTGATAAGGTTCCCGCTGCAAAAGACAGACCTGTGCCAACCGTTACGTTAGAGAATCCACCAGAGCCGTTGCCGTACAGAATCGAGGTTCCAGACGTAGCAGGTGCGTAGTCAGTGCCTGCGGATGCGTTGCTAAACCCGCCTGTGCCATTGCCTTTGAGAATTGAAGTGCCAGATGTTGCCGGTGCGTAATCAGTACCGGCTGAAGCAGCAGCAATAACACCGGACGATGCTTTCAAAAGACCGGTGGTTGTAGCTGCCTTAAGTAACTTACCTGTCGTTCCGTCAAATAATGCGATCTGACTATCTACGGCTGATGACGGTCCTACTACGTCACCAGAACCACCACCGCCGCCACCAGTTTGAATTGCCTTAAGCATAGATCACCATTTCTCTTTCGCAGCCCAGTAAGCTGCACTCATTTTACCCTTTGCAATATTCTTTGCGTGTCTCGCCAGAAATGACTTTCGCCTAGCCGCATCAGCTTTACTCTCGCCTTCCTTCTTCGGACTGCCCGTTACACCTTGCTGACCGAAACGGATAGTCTTAACCTCATCGCCGACCTTTGCTACCACCACATGGCTTTTAGTAGGATGACTCGGCGTTTTCTTTGGCTTGTTATACCCAGAAACGCCAGCCTTGGCTAGTCTTGAATCCTTCATAGTGCAAGAATCTGCTTTTGTATTGCTTCTAGTTGAGCGAGCAACTCTTCCTTCGTTGGTGGATCTATCTGTACAACCTCTTGGGCTGGCCTATTATCTACAAAAGCACCATTGATGAAATCGAATCCAATTTGCACATTTTCATCGGCTAAGACCCATTGTTGCTGTGCAGCGTAATCAGCGTCTGATATGACTAGATTGACGACTTTACCGTTTTCAATGACTGCGTATTTCATATTGTCACCACGCATAGACTCTGACTAACCCGTTTCCACCGTTTCCGCCCGCACCTGACGTATTCGGATTATTCCCTCCGCCACCACCACCTCCGCCTGCCGCTGTGCCGCCATTCTCACCAGCAACAAATACAGCACCTCCATTACCGCCAAACCTAAATACACCACCACCACCACCACCTGTTGAGCCAGTTATTGACCCTCCAGCACCAGCCGAATATCCACCGCCACCACCACCGCCGCCTCCAGCTCCTCCTTGATAGGAGCATGAACCAGCATCGCCAGTCTGAGCACCAGCACCGCCATTGAAACTTTGTGCCATTCCGGTTGGTATATTAGACCCCGCTAAAACACCACCACCAACACCGCCTGACCTTTGAATCCCAGCTGATGTAGAGCCACCTTGCCCGCCTGTTCCACCATAAGCAATCAGGTAAGAACCGAAAGAAGTATCTCCTCCTGTACCGCCACCATTACCATCTGGGCCTGGAGGAAATCCACCTGGGAATGGAACTCCAGCACCTCCGCCGCCACCAGCACCAATAGTCACGGATACCGTTGAAGGTAAATCACTCGCCTTAAAATATCGGTATGTATACGCACCACCAGCGCCAGCACCACCACCGCTAGCACCTGAACCACTTGCAGAGCTGCTATTACCGCCACTTCCTCCACCGCCGCCAGCACCCAGACATTCAACCATCACAAACGAAATGCCAGATGGTTTAGTCCATGTACCAGAACTTGTAAATTCAGTGACTGTGCTTGTACTTCCTCCACCGGATGTACTCAATGTCCCAGCTGCAAGTGATAATCCAGACCCAACCGTTACGTTAGAGAACCCACCGCTTCCACTATTGGCTAATAACTGAGAGCTTGTCCCAGTAGTAGCTGGAGCGTAATCAGTCCCAGCCGTACCTGCACTAATAACACCTGATGAAGCTTTTAGTAACCCAGTGGTAGATGCTGCCTTTATAGCCTTCCCTGATGTACCTGAGAACAACACGATCGTGTCATCAACCGATGAGCCTGCTCCAGTTACGTCACCTGTAACCGCTGAAATCCAAGAGGTTCCTGTTGACGTGAGAACCTCGCCAGCGGTTCCAGGTGAAACCGTTGTTACATTGGAAGTTCCATTACCAATGACAACGCCATTAGCAGGGATCGTCGCTAAACCAGTTCCACCTTGCGGTACGGTAACTGTCGACGCTTGTTTGATTATCTTGCCGGTTGTACCGTTGAATGCAACCAGTGCGTTATCAGTTGCGCTAGCAGGACCGTAGACATCACCAGTAGATGGCAATACAGCCGAAACCCAACTGGTTCCGGTTGACGTAAGAACCTCTCCAGAAGTTCCAGGAGATATTAAATTAACCGGCGAAGTTCCATTGCCTGCAAGTAACGCATTCTGAGTAAGCGTATTTCTACCTGTGCCACCCTCAGAAACAGGGCTAACAACAAGCGGCACATTCTGAGTTGGTATCGTCTCTCCGCCATTTCGGTTCTTGCAGAGAATCGAAAAAGGCCCAGTGACATAAAACGATGACCTTACGCCAGCATTAACAGGGTAGCCTGCAACCGTTGAGATTGGCTGCGTTACAGGTTGCGTTCCAGCCTCATCCCAGTAAACCGTTAACGGGTTAGTAATCGGGTTCTGATTGATGACTCCAATGTAAATAAAGCCACCGTCAAGCGGTAGCCCATCAACGTCATAAAAGATCGAGATCGGAAACTGAACCTTATTGCTCATCACGCGATCCTATACCAGGAATTCGTCGGCTGATAGAACTTAATCCTAAATGCGTCTCCAGCAGCTAGCGAAGTTAACCCGTTACCGTAAATCGCAGATGCACCATTAAGCGTAATCGTCAGCGCGGTAATTTGCTGAGTCGTCGTTACTAAGATCTCAACGCCGTTAGACGTATTCGTATTCAGCGGTAACACTAGCGTACCAGTGGCCAGCGTTACGCCTGGAGCAAGAATAAGCCACTGGTTTTGACTAAGAGTAATCGGGAAAGCGTGAGTAAAGCCTGTAAGCGGTGCTAAGAGCGTAGTTCCTGTCTCTGGTGGACTAATATGCTCTTGAAAGTAAGCAAGCAGCTCAGATACAGGTAATCGCCTAGAGTCGCCGTTATTAGGTGTCCAGACAACGAACTGATCTCCAGGATTAACCTGAGAGACCAGCGGTAGTTGATTGATATAAGGCATAGCGACCTCAGTAGTAATAATCGTTCACGTTGATCGGATTCAGCGGACCCTCTGGCCCAGTCTGTACAGGATCAACAGGTGGCGCAACAAAAGGATTGTCCACTCGCCAAGGTTTGTTACCAGCACCAGCAGGCATCGTCGCTGGAAGCTGTAAGTCAATCGGAGCCGTAGCTCTCTGAAGTAATACGTCATACGCTGCCTTTGCAGCAGCTCGTGTTTCTGGTGAAACCGTCTTACCAAACGCTGGAGCAAGCCTTAAACCAAGATTCGTGTAGATCGCCTCAATCGCTGAATCAGGCACATCCGTTTGTTGATCAAGGTCCGAGTCTTGAGGTGAACTTGGTAAAGGATAGCTTAATCGAAGGCCTAATCCGTTCCATGTGGCCATCATCGCATCTAAACGGCGCAGTGCAGACAGCAACTGTTCTGGCGTTAGATCAAAGATATAACTAGCCAGACCAATCTCGTCGAATGCTTGATTGACAAACTGGCGTTTAGTCCATCCCATGCTCCAACCCCTCTGTAATCATCTGCAAGAGCTTCTTGTCTGAAGTCCTGCCATCAAACTTGATTTTAAGCGATAAAGCCTTCTCTTCAAGTTCTTTTCGAGTCGGTGGAGCCGTGTCAACAGGAATAGTGCGAGGGTTTAACGCTTCCTCGCGGGTTGCATACCATCCAGCAGCTAAATGAGCGTTCCACTCTGCATCGTTATGCACGTCCTTGTAATCCCATGTCTGCTTTCCATGAGAAAACCTACCAGGAGTCTTATAAACGAATGCGGGATATTCTCTCATTTCTTCTTTGCTGTCTTTGCTGATTCTTTGAAAGCCTTGGCAGTAGGTGCGCCAGGACTACCTGTAGACCTCATACGCTCAACCTTTGCGCCTGAAGCCTTCTGTTTCTTGATCCGCTCACGCTTAGCGGCAATGTTTGCGTAAAGACCTTTCATTTCTTTTTCGGTGCTTTACTTGGTTTGCCTGCTTTCATAGCTGCTGTGCGAGCAGTGGAAAGCGCAATGGCTACAGCTTGCTTTTGTGGCTTGCCAGACTTCATCTCTTTGGAAATATTCTTAGAGATGGTTTCCTTCGAGTAACCTTTTTTCAGCGGCATTATTAACCCCTAAAGGACAGAGACCTGGGTCTCCCCAGGCCTCCTAACTACTTATGGTGCTGGCTGATTGAACAGGATAATTCCTGACATCTCAGGCTGCTTGTTGACCACACCGAACAAAGTATCAAGACGGAATTTGATCTTCATAGTGTTAATGTCATACCACTTCTGCATCACAAGCTCGATGCCTTGATCGGTGGTTCCACGCATAACTGCGGTTCCAGCATCAGTCGGTACTGCAAATCGACCAGGAAGGATCTCAAGCGCGTCTTTCTGCCAGAACGGGTTGATCGCAGCGGCAGCGGTATTGATGTACGTGATGGGAGCCGTTGCTGATGGCGTAACAATCACGTTCTTGTACTGCTGCTCTGCATCCGAACCACCCTGAGCAGAAATGATCGGTGGGCTGATAACCATCGTCGTGCTATTCGTTACCGAGATAACACGGAAGGTCTTAAGCGCACCAGTGCCCTGCTTTGTGATGTGATGTACAGCTTCAACACCTGTGATCTGGAAGCAATCGCCTGCAACTACGCCAGTCGTATCACTAACCGTGACAGTCTGGAAGCGGTTGTCGACGTTCTGCACTTCGCCCGTTCCAGCTGTAGAAGTAGCGCGTGGGACATAGTAGTTACCAGCAGCAGTGCGGGTATCAATTGTGTCGCCAGTGCCAGCAGCAGCAGTGATGCGGTTTGCATAATCAAGCTTGTAGGTCGAGAAGCCTGCAACCTGACCAACGTAAGCACGTTCGTAAGCAACGCTAGACTTATCGTTGTTAAACGAACGGTTAGCACCACCACCCTGAAGGTTGCTAGCCATGTTGTTGTAATCGCGCGAAGAAACAGCAGCGTAGCGATCAAACATCTGAACGCCTTGCTCGTTCATGATTGCGTCAGCCTGGGCAATATCATCAAAGCCAGTTGCCGAACCAGTGCGAGTAACAACAAGCGTACCTTGTGCAGCTGCAACATTCATGATCTGGATGTTGATGTCAGATGCAAGTTTCTGTTTGGCAGACTCACCGAGGCGATTCTCTTGCAGTGCATCACGAAGCTCAAGAGCGTTCATGATCCAGGGAACCGAGCGGTTAAATCCAATGGTCGAAGGAACCGATAACTGCGTGTAATCCTTAAAGTTCGAAGTCATATCGAGGTTAAACGAACCACCGAAAGACTGAGAAATGTAAGGCTGTGGACGCCAGATAACGTTGTTGGTGCGCTCCATCGTCGTTTGGTCAGTGTTGTAGACGCTGACGTTACGCGATAGCACTAGCGCATCGTTAAAGCCTTCGAGAATGTCCTCAAACGCGACAATCTCTTCTTTTGAAAAAGCATTAGCCATGATAATTCCTTAAGTTACTTTGCGCGTTTCTGCTTCTTATAGGCGAGAACCTTTGATATATCGCCTGTCCTAAGAGCATCCTCACGCAGCCGTTCTAATGTCGAATCCACCGAACCACTAACTGGTCCTGAACCACTAACAGTCTTCATTACTGGCGGTGGCGTTTTGCGGTTAACTTTCAATTGGCTCTCCAACTTGGCAACCGCGAAAGCAAATTTCACAGGGTCTGTAATCTGCGAAAGTTCCTTCGCCTTTTTCGGGTTCTTTCCAAGAGCGTATACGACTAGTGCAGGGTTCTCGCAGCCAGCAATCAAAACACCTTGCTGCGTAACCGAAAGCATCTCTTGCGCTATTGACTCTGCGTCTTCGTAATCGTTGACGCGCAAAACGGATTTGGACTCTTCATAAGACTTGAGTTTGTCGCTCCAGGCTTTCTGTTGAATTTCTTCTTCAGACCTACGCGCTGCATTGACACGCTCTACTTCATCTCGCTTTCGATACCAATCCTCTAGCGCATTCTCAAACTTATCTGCATCGTAATCGAAATCATTCAGTGTTGGTTTCGGACCTAAAGATACTGGTTTTGGCTCAGTTGTCTTTAACCGCTCTTCCAACTCTCGGTTCTTGCGCTGCAATTCCCGATGTGATTTCCTTAACTCTCGTACCCAATCTGGCGCTCGATTTTCCTCTGGAGGTGGCGACTCCTCCCCAATCGTGACAACAACCTCTGCTTCTTCTTGCTGAACCTCTTCTTGAACTTCAGCAACTGGTTGTTCTTCCTCGACTGGCGCTACTGCCTCTTCTTCCATACATCACCCTTTTAACTCACGCGATTAAATCGGCTGCGTGGTTGCCGTTTCGGGCATTATAATACCTTGCATCGCCCTAATATTGTCAATATCTTTACCGACCGTCTCGGCGTCAGTTTTATTTAGCGTTTCAATCGTTCTTGCTTGCGCTAAATCAGCATCCGCTAATGTCTTAACTACATCTGCTCTTGCTTTAGCTGCTTTTGCTTGAGCCTCTTCGGCTGCTGCCGCTAAGAAGATTGCATTCGGGTCTTGACCTTTTCCTTCGAGCTCGGCCATTAACTCATCGAGCTCTTGCTGAGTAGGTTTAACTACGCCCATGCGAATTAGTTTCTTCCTGAAGAACTCGCGCACATCAGCAACGCCTTCGCCCTCAAGGTTCATCATCGCCATTGCTTGTAATACTTGCTGCGTCTCTGGATCGTTAGTAATGGCCATCATGCCCGTTAGCGCACGTACCGTAGCCGATCTGCGTGAACTCGACGATGGTCCTACATCTACAGCAACATCAAACTGTGCTTCTGATAAGTCATTCTCAACCACCATCTCGCCTTCGGCGGTAAGCATGGGCTTTGATAACTGGATTGTTTCAAGCTCTCCAGCAACACCAATACCTTTCATCTTTCTGCCTTCCTCGACGTAAACATCTTTCGCCATAGAAAGCCAGACCTCACCGCAACGTCTCACAGCTTTTGCCATGTTCGACATATAAATAAATGTCTGCATGTCTAGCCGCTGCTGAATCATCTCGACAGCTTTGCCGGAGATATTACTTACGATCTTGTCACCGTTTTGCTGATTACCGAGTATTTCTTGCATATCTGATTCGGTAACTTGAATCAGCCCAGCTAAAGCAGGTGGAATCTGTGCGCTTCTCGTGTAATCGAGCGGACCTAAAGGTGACACTTGCCCGTTAGCGTCAGTGACTGGATTGATAAGCAAATACGGGAAGTTTCGCAAGTTATCCTGCGACCACATCATTTGATGGCCGGCGACTTGCTCTGGTGTCATGATGGGCTTCTCGACAACTGAGTAAGCCGAAATCTCACCCAGTTTTGAGAGTTGCATATTTTTAAGACGCTGAGCATCTTTAGCCAGTCTGACATGGCCCATGCACCGCTCGACGTTATCAATAAACCATCGCTTGCCGTAAACAGGAACCACGGGTATACAGCGACCAGGAATCTTTCCCAAGTCTTCAAGCACCCGTGAACCACTCATGATGTAAGCGTAGACTGCTTTACGCTTAACGCGCTTTTGCCTTATCTCTCTGCTACCAATGGCAATTAACTTTGTTTCTAGCTCTTCATCTCTAGCGAAGTCATCCTGCGTGTAACGCTCTTCTTCGCCTGCAATCGTCTGAAATATCCTAATTGTCTCGGTCTTATCCTCAACGCGATAATACTCAGCGACATAAACGACATCTGGTGTTGCCCAGTCAAACTCATACTGGTGGATCTCTTTATCCCAGCTTGCAGGATCGTCCTTGTACATGTCGATGTAAGCATTTCTTGACATCGCCGTTAGTACAAAGCACCGTTTAGCGTCAGCCTTATCCTGCCGTTTAGAGTTTAGGTCGAAGAATACGGAAGAGTCTGCATCGAAGATAGGTTCAATCGCTATGCGCTGCCGCTCGTCTTCGTTGTCCTCTTCGTTCACATACGTTGTCTTTAATCGCCAAGCACCAAAGCCACCGCCTACAGCCTCCTCGAAAGCATTATCGTAGGCTTCTTCAGCACCAGAGTCTTGTTCGTCTGCTCGGTAAAGCTTGTCGCAAGTATCAGCTAGCTTGTCATCCTTGCTGCCATCCTTGCTTACAAAGTCAACGGTAATTCGGTTGTTTCGATACTCTGAAATGATCCGCATCACCGATAGGTGGATCTTGTTTACCTCAAACTTTGGCTTATTTGCATACTGATCTCTGAGCGGACCTTCCCACTGAGCACCAGAGATAGAATAGAAACGTCGATCCTGCAAGCACTGAAGACGTTCGTCGCGTAGCGCAGTCTGTATCTCATCAAACTCTTTTATAGCCTCCGAATGGATTCGGAAGAGTCTCTGATCGTTGGTCTCTCGCGCCATCTCTACCACCTGCTTTCAACGGGGATTGCTTCAAAGGCTTTTGGCTGAACCTTCTGAACTCTACGGACACCCTCACAAGCGTATCGCAAAGCGTCTATAACATGATTTGACTTATCTTCCAAGATGGGAAGTATTTTACCCGTCAAAGGGTCTGATTTGTAAGAGTAAAGCGTGAGCTCATCAATCGTATGCTTGCACCTCGGATGCACCACAATATCGTAACTCTTAAGCCACTCAACGCCATCCTCTACAGACTTCGGACCTTTTACCGCTGGCATGATCTTAGGGAATCCGCTCTTTCGCATGTGCGAAATAGTTTCTGGCCTAGCAGAGTCCGCAACGATGGGCCATTTCTCAGACTCAGGGATTGTCAGAAATAACTCTGGCGTGTTGATAATCTCGCAGCCCACCATATAAGCTTCGTAATCCACGTAAAGCGTTCTTCCGATAATGTGGCATCTCACTAATACAGTTGGGTCTACTGCAAACCCCCAGTCAGCACCGAACCTGTGAACCGCATCAGCTGGTGTTTCAAACTCCTCGACCCGCCAGTTCTTAAACACTCTGCGCTCTGAGTTCGTAACGTAATCGCCTTGCCAGACATGCGCGTACTTATCAATATCACGCGATCTGTCGTACTCAAGCTCTTTTCTAAGCGTATCTGGAAACCAAGGGTTATCCGACCAGTTGACCTTAACGACAATCGCATCAGGTGGTGGCGTATCAGTTCTTAATAGCCTATCAACTGGATCGTGTGCGTATCGCGGGTTCCAACTAAATAGCAGCTCAGAGTTTGGCTTTCTTATCGTTGGTCTTAGTAAATCAAGACTTCTCTGCGATAACGACTGCGCCTCTTCCACCCAGGCTATATCGTAGCCTTCAAGCGACTTAATCGACTCTGCTGTGTGATTCGCCATACCTTGGAAGATGATCCTTCCGCCTCCAGGCGTGTTAATCCTGTCGTGCAGTATCTCGAACCACTTGCCAACCTGTAATGCTTGGATCTTTTCCTCGAGCAGCTTCTTCACAGACTGGTTTAGCGACTTTTGCACCTCTCGCACACAAACGGTATCTGTCTTAGCCATTAAGTGCCGTTCGATGACGTACTCAGCAAAGAGATTACTTTTGCCTGAGCCTCGACCACCATAAGCACCTCGATACCTTGCCGGCTTGCTTACTAAGTCTTTAGCCCACCGTGGCGTTTGTATTTTCAGTGTGGTCAATGATTACTCTCTCGATGCGCGTAACGATGGGCTGCCCGTCAATGCCTGATATTTCGTGCTGATGCTTTTCTGTCCATCGTGCTCTAGTCTTGAGCCAGAACATCATCGCAGCGACATTACCGTTCTTTGCTTGCTGATAGAGCGTTCGAGCTATCTCTGCATTCGCATCAGCTCGACCTAACTCAAGCTCATCCTTGTAGTACTTAACAAGCGTATCGGATGTGATCTTGAGTTTTCTGGATATGTCCTCGTAAGGCATTCCAACCGCTGAGAGCGACTTAACTAATAGACGATCCTTATCGTCTGGGACGTGTGGCTTCTGGCCTCGGGTAGCCATTTTTAACTCCGAACAAATTTACAAGTCTCCATTTTAATCTATGATTTTGTCGCTCACAATGCCCTATGTTCACACTTTACTTTAAGATCAATATCTAATGTCATAGCTTTTATGGTATAAGCGGCAAACTTTAGGGGTTGCTCATGACTAAGCCATCGACAACGGATGAAGAGTTTATTGCCCTTTGGCACAAGTTCGGTTCTCCCCAGCTAATAAGTAATGAGTTAGGCGTATCTGTCCGCAATATCTGTGACCGTAGGAAAAGGTTAGCCGCCAAGCTTGGTATTGAATTACCTACCCATAATGATCAGCGGTTTACAGCATCGCCAACCATTAGGCACTCTTATGACAAGGTTCGCAGCATTGCGGATATAACCGGTACTGTCTTTGTATTCTCTGACGCGCACTTTCAACCTAATGAGTCAACGACTGCTTTTTACGCGCTCTTGAAGCTCATAAAGCGTCTTAAACCAGCGTTGATCGTTGCCAACGGAGATATTCTTGACGGTGCGCTTATCTCTCGTTACGGTGCTGAAGACTGGACCGAAAAGCCTACGCTCCAACAAGAAGTCGAGGCTGTCCAGGTTCACATGGATGCTATTCGTAAAGCCTGTAAAGGTCTCGGCACGATCTTGCACCGCACCATAGGTAACCATGACATTCGGTTTGATAAACGATTGGCTAATGCTGCGCCTGAGTTCAAGGGCATAAAAGGCACCACGCTTTCTGACCATATCCCAGAGTGGAGTGTGAGCTGGTCTGTGATGGTTAATGCTAATACGATGATTAAGCATCGTATGCAACACGGCGGTATTCACTCAGGCTACAACAACACACTTAAGTCTGGCGTTAACAGTGTGACTGGCCATACTCACTTACTTGAGGTTAAACCTTGGGGAGACTACACAGGCCGTAGATACGGTGTTTCTACAGGGATGCTAGCTGCTCCTGATAGCAATGCCTTTAGTTACATGGAAGACAACCCTAGGCCTTGGTGCTCAGGCTTTGCTGTACTTACGTTTACAGAAGAAGGTATGTTGCTTCCACCTGAGCTGTGCGAGGTTATCGACAATCATGCTTATTTTAGAGGTGCGATTGTTTCTTGAGCATCTGTTCCTGGCTCATACTCGTA